>OCTW011593667.1_pt1 | contig 78038 bp, 66 predicted proteins | sample 1539671 | NCBI WGS metagenome assembly OCTW01 (sample SAMN02144230, study PRJEB22623) | gut metagenome | biome: sheep rumen | host: Ovis aries | place: New Zealand | reverse complement strand
CAGGATTTTCGCCCTGCGAAAATCATGGACTAACCGCGTAGCACCATCGCACGTAGTGCGATTCTTAATGTGCGGAGCGTCCTTGATTGCTCTGTAAAAGAGCTTTTTAAAAGCTGCCGTTTTCCGCGACAGCTTGTTTATATTACCACTATGATTTGATGTTGTCAACAACATTTTTCACTTTTTTTCAACTTTTTTTTGACATCCTCTAAAGCCGCTTATTTTCAGCATATTTTATGCTTTCCTTCAGGAAGTGATATGCAAATTCCGGATTAGACGCATAAAAGAAATGCGGAAATCCTACGAAGCTTCCCGGACCACTCATTACGCCCTCCCAGCTTTCATCTGATCCTTCCTTCTGAATGATACATGCAGTGTCATTTGCAGTACTGTTATAATGGTGGAATTCATGCGCTCTCATAACTGTCTCCTTAGGGAGGAATCTCGGTTCCTTTTCCATGACAGTAACATATCCGAAGTGAGACAGCTTTCCTGTATCCCTGCATGACCCCTTCACGACTCCGCACATTTCATATCCTCTGTCGTGCTGATCATATACCTTCTCATGAAGATACATATAACCTCCGCACTCTGCCAAAGTCGGCATTCCATCGAATATGGCATTTCGTATACTTTCGAGCATCGATTCATTTGACGAGAGTTCCTGAAGATAGAGTTCAGGGTATCCGCCATACAGGACTATGCCCGATGTTCCTTCCGGAAGTGAGTAATCTCTGAGTGGTGAGAAGAACCTTATATCTGCTCCGGCCTCACGGAGTATCTTGAGATTATCTTCATATATAAATGAAAACGCTTTATCCCTGGCTACCGCTATAACAGGTTTCTTCATTCCCTGCTTTACCATGCATTCTATCATAAGATGATGATCCGGAAGTCTCTCTGCAGTATTTGCTATCCTTATGATATTATCTATATCAACTGTCTTCTCCAGAGATGCCGACGCCTGACTTATCTTCTGTCGCAGATTCTCCACTTCATTCGGAAGAATAAGTCCAAGATGTCTGCTTTTTATAGTAAGCTCTTTATTCTGTTTAAAGTATCCAAGGGCATATATATTCAGTTCGGATTCAATGATAGGCTTAACAAGGTTAAATACTTTTTCAGATGTCCTGTTGAGTATAACTCCTTTTATAAGCCCTTCTTTATCATAACGAAGGAAGCCTGCTATCTCTGCAACAACAGACCTGCTCATACCCTTTGCATCTATAACCAGTATAACAGGAATCCTGAGAGCCTTCGCCACTTCATAGGTTGAAGCTTCGTCCGTTATCCCTATACCGTCATACAGTCCCATAACTCCCTCAACAACTGCTATGGGCTTATCGCTGGTTGTACCTCTTTCAGGCGCACCTCTCCATGCATTTACTGTTCCACCGCCGTAGCTGCTGCTGAGCTTACTTGTCATGAGCGTCTCGCCGATCGTATCTGTATACAGTGAACGGAGCATTTTCTCGTCCACGAAAAATGTATCCAGATTCTTCGACGGTATTCTGAGTATCTCCCTGTGAAACATCGGATCTATATAATCCGGTCCGCACTTAAATCCCCGCACAAAGAAATCCCTCTGTTTAAGAGCTTTCATCAGCGCCATAGTTATAAGTGTTTTTCCGCTGCCCGAGGAAGGTGCCGCTATAACTATACCAGGTATCCTCATGTTCTTCCCCTTCTATAATGTAAATGAAACGATAGCGACAGGATTCTCCGCTGCCATCATTTCCATTCTGCCTATGGGTTTCATTCTTGATACATTTACTTCTATATAATCAAAATCACTTACATATTTCTTACTCTTAAATGAAAGGAGTTCCGTCCTGGTTTCAAGAGTGATGGCAGTCGCCACGATTCTTATCGAACTACCGCCCTTGTTTTCCTTATTTCCGACAGAAGCCTTTTCTTTAAGCTTCTTTATTATATCACTTAGATTACCATCCGAACCACCGATAAATACATGCGTAGGTACTGCCTTAACCCCGGAAAGAACCTCCGGTGCTTTTCCCAGAGTGACCTTGACATTCGTAAGTCCGGCTTTCGATACATTTTTCTGTATGAGTTCTGTTCTTCTTTTATCCATTTCAAATGAATAGACTTTCGCAGTCGGAGCAAGGAGTCCGGCATCAACCGATATACTGCCCGTTCCTGCACCTATATCATATAGTACAGAATCTCTGCAGAGCCCAAGCTTTCCGAGTACAATCTTTCGAACCTCATCCTTGGTAACAGGCACACCTTTTTCCAGACAGAGATCCTTATTATCGATTCCGGTCTTTGTCTTTACAGCTGTCTTGTCTTCGGACTGAGTTTTTACAGAATTATTCTTTATGAATACTGTGTATAGTCCGTCACGCAGTTTTTCATCTGTATCATAATATATCTTTTCATCGTCAGCAGAGAGATTACAGCCTGCGGCAAATGCAAGGTTACCATCATCCATTTCATTTACAAGTTTGCAGATGCTTTCTACGTCTTTCTTACCGGACACGAGAATATATGTCCTGCCACGATTCATGACAGCATCTTTTATCTTTGCTTCAGACTCTTTATAATCCTTTCCATGGATGCTCATGATATGTGCATCCTCCCAGCTTTCCGAAAGTCTGGATGCGAGATAGGAAACCGAAGATATACCGGCAATATTTGTAACGGTTATGGATTCACCTCTCTTCTCCTGCCATGTGAGAAGAGCATCCCTCATACCTGCCGCGCCACTGTATATTCCTATATCTCCTGAATAAAGAACAGCCGCCTTGATTACATCTTTGTCTGAGTCATCTATATAATCCCCAAGATGTGCAAGAATTTCATCCGACTTATAATAAGGTAAACCTTTTCTTCCGCCTGCAAATTTTCCTACAAGTCTTTCTGATCCAAAAACTATATCTGCCGAATCTATCGCTTCTTTGGCAGCTAGAGTCATGGACGATTCATTTCCCATTCCTGTTCCTATCAGAGATATGAAGACTTCTTTCCTGCCCCTGAGCTTCTTTCCTGATATCTTCGTCAGCTCATCCAGAACTTCACTGAAGGAAAGTCCGGTCTCTATTTCATTTGATATGATGAATACCTGTATGCCAAGACTTCCGGCAGCCGAAAGCTTCTCAGCGAGTCCGCCGCTTCTGCCTGTCTCTTTTGTGACAAGAGTCTTGATATCATATTCCCGCATGACTGCACGATTCATTTCCGCAGTAAAAGGCCCCTGCATCGCTATGATATTTCTGCCCTTAATGCCTGCTTCTTCAGCGAGCTCCAGACTTTTGACATCCGGCAGCACCCGCGCATAAAGGCGTGACAGCACAGGACTGTCTTTATAAATGGAAAGCTCTTTACTTCCGGTTGTAAGAAGTATATTGCCCTTGGTCAGTGCAAGTGCCTCTTTAACGCTTTCCTGACTGCTGAAATAATACACTCCGTCCGTATCATCAGACAGATCCACAGATGTATTTCGGACAAGGCGTAGATACTTAATCCCCACATCACCCGCAGCCTTCTTTATATTCTTTGTCACGACCCTGGCATATGGATGCGTGGCGTCGACTACTGTATCATATCCACCCGAACGGATGAATTCACACATTTCCTTTTCATCCATTCTTCCTTTATGAATGTTTATTCCCGGAAGTTCCGGCATCACAAGCTCGCCGTAATCCGTTGCCACGGCAATAGTTGCCTTGACATGATTCTCAGACAGTATCTCTGCCAATCTACGTCCTTCACTTGTGCCTGCAAAAATAAGTAACTTCAATCTCTTTTCCTCTTTGTTAGTTTTTGTCCTGTCCGGACGTATACCCTCGCTTGGTAACTATGTGATCATCAATCCTTACAGTATTGGAATTAGGAATAAATACTGTAGTAAACATATCTGCTGTATACTCGGCTAGTTCAGAAAACTTCATTATCTTCGAACTTTCATCTTCCCTGCCGATATTTCTTGCAACTCCGCATGGCCTGTCAGCGTCTATAAATGGAGCGATTATCTCACAGGCTTTCTTTAGATATCCGCTTCGCCCCTTACTTTCAGGATTATAGATAACTATTCCAAAGTCAGCCTCTGCTGCAGCCTTGAGTCTCTTTTCTATCTGTTCAAACGGAGTCAGCCTGTCTGACATACTGATGACAGCAAAGTCATTTGCAATCGGTGAACCAAGAAGTGCCGCACCGGAAATCGCCGCAGTAACTCCGGGAATAACCCTGACAGAAACCTCCGGATAATCCGCACCTATCTCATACATAATGGAGGCCATTCCATATATCCCTGCATCTCCGCCGGAAACCATCACAACCTTCTTCAAAGAATCCTTAAGTGCTTCCTCATATGCCATGCGGCATCTGTCTATTTCCTTCGTCATCGGAGTTTCAAGATAATATTTTTCCGGAAAGCTCTTCTTCACCAGCTCCACATATGTTCCGTATCCTATTATAATATCCGCCGACTCGAGTGTTTCGTACGCCTCGACCGTCATCTTCCTGGCATCACCCGGCCCTATGCCGACTACGTCTATATTGTACCCATTCATTTTTAACCCCTTTATTTATCACTGCATTCAATGCCGTATGTAGACCTTGATCTACTTTTAAGCAAGCAACATATAATTATGCAAGTTGCTTGCACTATTCATGTTTCAAGTTATTCATACGCACGAGCGCGAAGGTCATTCCGGAATCAGAAACCTTGCGTGTCACAAATTCATAATCTTCACTTCTTCCCGAAGCAAAAAGTGCCGCCGATCTTTCACATACACTTCCGACTCCGACAATTTCTTCAACAAAGACTGATTCAGTGAACTCACCCGGAACTCCGAGAAGCTCATCCTTAGTATAAGTAATAAAAGGAATCATATTCTGCTCCGCCCAGAGATTTATGGCAAGTTCATCCCTCTTTAAATCTATGGAAGTTATAGCCGCAACACCCTTTATCAGATCCGCGTCAATATTCTCCCTGATAAATCTGTCCAGTCTTGAAGCCTTTATATCTTTTCTGCATCCTACTCCGATGATGTATGGCTTTTCATATAGAAGCAGTTTTTCTTCCGGTCCATACACCCGTGGGGTTTTATAATCCTCAAATGGAATGATATCGTAATCTTCTCCTTTAACAACAGGTTCATCCTTCAGCATCTTCATGGAAACAGTCTTGATAGCATCTTTATTTGCAATCCCAAGGTAATTCTCCTTGGCAAAAACATCTATAGACTTTTTCTTCTGAACATCGGTAGCCGTAGTTATTACAGCCTGTCCTCCGAGCATATCAGCTATCTTCTGTGATATTTCATTTGCACCCCCGACATGACCCGAAAGAAGTGAGATTACATATTCACCTTTTTCATCTATAACTATTACGGGACTGTCCACAAGCTTTCCTATTATATGCGGAGCTATCTGTCTTACGGCTATCGCAGCCGCCCCTATGAATATCATGCCTATATGATTTGCGAAACATTCACGAACCCATTCTCCAAGAGGGGACGCTACATTTCTTCCATGATCGGATTCTGTTTTGTTTTCTTCTATTATAAGCGGGAGTTTTCTTACCTTCTCGCCATGTTTAAAGATATCGCAGAATATGAGCCCATCGACTCCTTCCTCGATTATCCTGTCCCGAAGCTTAATTCCTTCGGGAGTAAATGCTTTTATTGATATCAGTCTTGTACTTCCGTACATATTTATGTCCTCTTTTACTTTATTCTAAAATGCGTGCCATAAAAGACGCGCAGCATCTTAATAATAACGATCAATCATCACTACCGCGACGGTATTCAGTCGTAAAATCCGGCGAATACAGCTTCGACCTCTCTACATCACCGACAGGACTTACAGCGCCACCAACAAGTATCACTGCAGTCTTATTAACACCCAGTTCTTTTGCTGCATCTATGAGAGAACCCACAGTAGCAACAATTCTCTTCTCATCTTCCCATGTAGCTTTGTAAACTATCGCCGCCGGAGTATCATCAGAGTATCCGCCGGCCAGGAGATTCTCCTGCAGTTTCTCTATGAGCCCCGTTGAAAGGTATACCGCCATCGAACAGCCATGTGCTGCAAAACTCTGTATAGTCTCCTTCTCGGGAACCTTCGTTCTGCCTTCTTCCCTGGTTATAACAAAAGACTGTGATACCCCAGGCAAGGTATATTCTATTCCAAGGCTTGCCGCTGCACCAAATGCAGCCGTAACACCCGGCGTTACATCATATGCTATCCCGAGCTTTTCAAGTTCATCCATCTGTTCCCTGATGGCACCATATATGCTCGGATCTCCGGTATGAAGTCTTACGATACTGACCTCGCCCGGCTTACTGTTTTCAAATTCCTTGATTATCGTTATGACCTGTTCCAGAGTGAGGAGTGAACTGTCATATGTCATAATCCCTTCTTTACAATATGAAAGAAGAGCAGGATTTACAAGCGAACCTGCATATATAACGAGATCGGCTTCCTTCAGAAGTTCCATCCCTCTCACTGTTATAAGGTCGACCGCTCCCGGCCCGGCACCTACGAAATGTACCATTATACTATCTCCAAATACTGTATATTATGTAAACCATGCCAATATTGTCATCAACTCTCAATTAACTTCATTTAAACCCGCGCTGTCCGCAAGCAGTCCAAACTGATTCGAATACATTATACACCTTATTGACAGCTTGCCGCCTGCCCTCTTATTAAGGTAATACATTATTCTTTCCATTATCGAATCCATAACGCTCTTAAGAAGAGTTTCCTTATCGCTTCCGGCATAATCCAGAAGCTTCTCAATTGCCTCTTCAGTTGTCAGCGAATCCAGAATATCATTCAGGATATCTCCCGTTATTCCGCATCTGACCATAGCCGCCGCGAAGAGAGGCATCCTGCAGTCCCCTTCTCCGGAATGAGTATTCATCATGCCACCGGAAACCTTGATAAGCTTTCCTATATGCCCTGCCAGAGTTACCGACTGAACTCCTTCTTCTATACACATATCTATGGAATCACCGATGAAATTACTGCATTTAACGGCATCCTCAAGGTTAATGCCATAATGCTCCTTCATGAATTCCATACCATAATTTCCCGGAGTCATGATGATATCAGTCTCTCCAAGTGCAACCTTCTGCCTGATACTGATCCTTATAGTCTCTATAATAGCTGACATACTCATAGGTTCAACTATTCCGCTGGTTCCGATTACGGATATTCCGCCTTCTATTCCAAGTGCCGGATTGAAGGTCTTTTCTGCCAGCTTCACGCCATCAGGAATCGAAATCTCTACCATTACATTTCCTTCATAATCAAATGTATCGAGCACTTCAGTCACTTCTTTTGTAATCATTTCTCTCGGAACGTGATTGATGGCATATTCTCCGACAGGCTGATCAAGTCCAGGACGGGTCACTTTTCCAACGCCCTTTCCGCCGGTGATGATGACTCTGCTTTGTGCGGACGCGTCACCATTATCACCCTCATTATCGCCAACATTACCACCAACATTATCGCCGGCATTATCACTTTCATCCCTCACAAAAGAAACCTTCGCATAAACCAGAGCACCCGTAGTCACATCAGGATCATCTCCGCCGTCCTTCATCACTGCACAGGAAACCTCATCCGTTCCGCGACTTATATCCAGAATCTCCGCAGTATAACGAACGCCCTTAGGAGTATCTATCTCTATACTGTTTTTTTCATTACCGGACAGAAGCATTATCGCTGCAGCCTTAGATGCCGCTGCCGCACAGCTTCCTGTCGTAAATCCATGTCTCATTCTAATCCTACTCCATGCCTTTCGATAGAACGTCCCTTTGGTAACCTGTGATTTGGAAGAACTCTTTCTTTACCTTTCTGTTTGGAATGCCACTTCCTTAAGCTGAACCTTCTCTGTTCCATGGTATATAAGATAAAGAGCATACACTCCATTTGGAACATTAACTTCAGCTGATATATCTTCCCATCTCATAGGATCATCACCGGCTTTGATATCCATGTGACCTATAGATTGTCCGTCTATCTCAGTCTTAATCTCAAAATATGAAGCATCTTCCTTGATTCCCGTCTGTGTTTCCTTATTTCCCGGTATTTCTCCATTTCCGGATGCCGCACCCTCTCCGCCTGATGCCCCATCACTGTCACTTCTGACATCGACTCTGGCCGGCCCATCAAATCGTGGGATATTCTCATCACATTCCACACGAACCTTGATACTTATAGATGATACATCCTTAAAGTCAAAGTATTTATAACCTATCAGGGTTCCGTCTGAAATCTCGGCTATGAATCTGTCCTCTCCGATATTCGATACATTTGGAAATGATGTCTTGTATATACTGTTACAGCCATGTGGCATGTGACCGTTTGTTATGTTACATGCAATTACTGCCGGATAGCTTCCTGCTGCCGGAAGTGGCCCTTTGTTCAGTCCGCAACTTGTTATCTCAACCTGCTTTATGCTTCCGTCTGATTCTATCATTATCTTCTCAGCGCAGGCCTGCCTGCTGTAATCAGACTTATGTGTAAGCCTGTGGTAAAAGACATACCATTCGCCTGCTATCTCAATGATGCTTCCGTGAGTAGTTCCTGTCATGTTCAGTTTATCCTTTGTCTCACGGCCGTTATATCCTATATCACCATTGGAAACTATTGTTCCCCCAAAGACGAAATCTCTGTCCGGATAATCACTTACAGCATAGCAGAGCTCATGATTCTGCATTGATGAATATATGAAATAATACTTCTCTCCGACCTTTCGCATTGAAGCCGCCTCGAAGAAAGGATGCTCTTCAAATGAAGTTCCCTTTACCTTATAAGGAATTATATGGTGCGGCGCTTCTTTAACAGTCAGCATATCATCTTCGAGTGTCAGCATTACCGGCCCCATTATACTGTCTTTATAAAAAAGGATTTCTTCCCTTGTTCTTCCGAACATATCCATTTCCTGTTTAATGTACGATTCATTCAGAGGATAATCAGGTTCTTCTTCAAAGCCGTACTGAGTACCGTAAAAGAGTCTTATGACCCCGTTGTCATTCATAACTGCAGGGTCAAAGCATACATATCTTTCCATAGGCGTCCCGTCTTTCTCACGGACAAAGCCCAGGAACTCATAAGGACCTGCCGGTGCATCAGAAACCGCAACGCTTATCGGACCTACATAACCGGCATATCCATATTCTCCACTCATCGAATAATAAAGATAATACTTCCCGTCATTTCCCTGTACAACATCAGGTGCGTACATATATAAATATTCATTCTCCCCAGTTCCCTGAACATCAGCACCATCCATCAGGGCAGCAATTCTTTCCTTCTCGGAGAGCAGTGGCTTCCTGCCGTACTGCGGATCCTGCGCAGCCCTGTAGATCACGCCTTCATATCTCCAATCCGTGAGATCATCAATCGGTGCTGAATACGTCACATAGTCCAGCATACAGAAGGTATGACCGCCCTCCTTATCATGAGAGCCGAATATATAAACTCTGTCGCCGAACACATGTGGTTCACCGTCCGGCACATATTCATTCATGGGTAAAAATGGATTGAACGCCTGTTTCTTCATATTCTTTCTCCGAATCCTCACCGAATGCCCATTCAAGCTCGGTGATCTGTTTTGTATTTGGATGTACTTCTCTGTCTTCAGATTTGATAACCTTGTATGGTTTTTCTATTCCCGAAGCTTTGAGTGCATATGCTATCCGGAGCCTTACCGCTCCATTCCGGATAAGCTCTTTTGCTCCGAAATTCTTGAGCTCCGTATTCACCCTGCTGACATGACCCGCAAGGTAAAAGTCTATTCCCTTTTCTTTATATTTTCTGTAAAGGAGAAGCAGTCTCTGTGCTGCTGTCACATCTACATTTCCTATTCCTGCAGCATCTACAACTATCACCTTTGTGTCATCTTTTACTGCCTCCGAAAGCTCCTCCTGGAACTGACCTATCGTTGCATAGAAAAGAGCTCCCGTGAATCTGTATATGACCACTCCTTCTATAGGGTCATATGCTCCGCCCTCTTTGATCGTATGAAATCCGTCATCCGCCTCTGAAACACCAAGAAAGGCTGTGGCCGGTTTGGTCTGCCTTACTATAAAGGTCGCAGCCGAAAGAATGATTCCGACCAGAACCCCGTATATGGTTCCAAGCAGCAGAACCGAAAAGAATGCCGCATAGAATATAAGGAATTCCGCCTTATCTGCCTTTCGAAGCTTCATAGAGAGTTCGAATTCAAATGTACCGATAAGTGCTGAAATTACTATCGCAGTCAGTACAGGAATCGGAAGATAGCCTATGAAGCCCGTTCCGAAAAGCAGTATGAAAAACATCGCAACTCCCGCGACGATCGACATCACCTGTGATTTAACTTTATATTGATCCGCAATCCCCGTCCTTGAAACACTTCCATTTACCGGGCAGCAGCCTGTCAGACATGCAGCCATGTTACATATGGAATATGTCAGAACTTCCCTGGAAGGCTTTATCTTATCATCATATTTCAGCCCGATATTACTTGTAGCAAGCAAGGTTTCCGACATTATCACAAGAGCTATGGTAAGGCTCGGAATCAGGATTGCTTGATAGTTTTCCGGAAGCACTGTTATATCTGGAAAAGAAAACTTCGGAAGTCCTCTTGCAACCTTTGGAAGCATTTTAATGCCATAATTCTCAAGATGAAATGCATATGAGATTATCGCCGAAAGCACCATTATGATAGCCTGCATAGGAATCTTCGGTGCCAGTTTTTTCATGATAAGTATAACTGCTACAGTGAGGACTCCGATGACGAAGCTTAGCACATGGAAGCCCTCCACCATTTCCTTCACTATATGTACCACGAGTTCTATAAGTTCCCCTCTTCCTGCATCGCCGCCGAAAAGCTTCGGAATCTGCATGGTGATTATCGTAACACCTATTCCCGTTATGAAGCCTCCCATAACAGGCTCGGATATGAATTTTAAGATTTTGTCTGCTTTCAGGAAATAAAATAAAAGAAGCCATAACGACACAAGGAGAGTTATGACAGGTACGATGCGGACAGCCTCTTCGGATGATGACGCTATGGAAAGCGTTCCGAGTATTCCGCCCACAAGAGCCGCAGGAGCCGCATCCACCCCGAACACAAATCTCGGAGAAGTGGTCATAAACCCGAATATGATTATCGGAAGAAGTGACCCATAAAGTCCATATATTGCAGGGAGTCCGGCTACAAGAGCATATCCCATAGATATAGGAATGGACACGAGTGCGATTATGATTCCGGTCAGGACATCCTGCCCGAAGTATTTGACATTATAATCCTTTGTGAACTTGTTCACCCCAAAAAACACCCCACATCAGTAGTAATTACAGCTTGCGCCCCGTCACTTCGTAGAGCAGTGCATTTACAGCTGCCGCCGCGATATTGCTTCCGCCCTTTCTTCCCGCATTGATAATAAATGGAATGCTCGTTTCCATTATAAGCTCTTTGGCATACACAACATTTACGAAGCCTACAGGAACCCCAATAACAAATGCCGGAGTATACGTTCCGGTATCATACATTTCCCTGAGCTTTATAAGTGCCGTCGGAGCATTTCCTACAGCAAATATCACAGGCTTATCCATACGGGCAGCTCTCTCCATACTGACCTCTGCACGAGTCACGTTCCTTTGCTTTGCTTCTTCCGCAACGTCCGGATCAGCCATGAAGCAATGAACTGATATGCCCAGCTTGGACAAAGCAGTTTTATTGATTCCGGTCTTAGCCATGTTGGTATCAGTAACGATATCTGCACCGGATTTAAGAAGAGCGGTGCATTTATCCCATGCATTTTCAGAAAAACGAAGAGTCTCTGCATATTCAAAATCAGCACTGGTATGAATCAGCCTTTTGATAAGCGGAGCCTCCTTTTCAGGAAGAGTCACACCCATCTCATGCAGTTCATTTTCTATGATCTCAAAACTCTTTTTCTCTATATCTTCAGGTTTTTCAATAATAATCCTTTTTTCCATGAGTGTCTTTCCGTAAGTCTGATCAGAATATTAAACGAAGAAGTGCGTCCGACTGTTCTCTTCTGCTGACAGCAATTCTGAAATATCTGTATCCGAGTCCGGTATAGTTACTGCAATCCCTTATCAGCATTCCATCCTCCAGAAGCTTATTGGCAAGCTCCGGATCATTGTAATAAATAAGCACATAATTTGAATCACTTGGATAGACTTTGATCTTCTTCTTTTCCAACTCAGTCTGAAGATATTTTCTCTCTTCCCTGATAATTTCTCTTGATATCTTGAAATAGGTTGCCACCTCGTTAGGATGATCTGCAATTACTGATATGATCTTCGAAGCCATTCCCGAAATATTCCATTCAGGAAGCGCTCTCCTGATACGAAGGTTATAGCTCGGATTCTTTACAACTGCATAACCTACTCTGGCACCCGGAATCGCAAAGCACTTGGTAAATGCTCTGAGAATTATAAGATTAGGATAAGTATCCTGAAAATGTACCGCTGACTCGCCGTCAGTCATCTCAATAAAGCATTCATCCAGAAGAACCGGTACACCTCTTGACTTCTTCAGTATTCCCTCCAGAATCTCCGGATCATAAAGCAGTCCCGTAGGATTATTCGGATTTGACAGTATTATCATTTCCGCATCTTTTGGAATGTTGTCCAGTATATCCTCTGTGACCGCGAAATCTTTTTTCTCATCAAGCACATAATATGAAACACGTTTTCCGTCAAGAGCCCTCTCATATCCGCGAAATACCGGAATCGGCATGAATACCTTATCCGGTGAAAGTGCATGTAAGCATGCCATGATAAGCTCTGACGCTCCATTTCCGGGTATTATGTCAGAAGCTGACACAGTAGTATCTCCGGAAAGTGTATTATTCAGATAAGATGCTATACCCTCTCGTTCTTTTTCATATTCATAGTCAGGATATAAACTGAGAAAATCCGTCGTTGAAATAAAAAAAGCACGCAGTTCATCCTTAAGGAATCCCGGCATGCCAAGAGGGTTCAAATTCACTGAGAAATCATAGTCAACTATATTTCTATATACATCTCCACCGTGAACCATATTCCCCCTCCTACATCGTTTATTATCTTCATATTTATTAAAAATCTTCTTACTGATTAAAACAGAGTTGCTATTATGAATACCAATGTGAGCACCAGAAGACCTGCCGTGATAAATGTCCATGAGGCATATCCGGATATATCATTTGCTCTCTCGATATCTTTTATTCCGGGCTGTCTTATAGGATCACCTATAGTAGGTTTCTCAACCAGCACTCCGCCATAATATGCATCACCCAGGAGCTCAAGTCCAAGTGCTCCTGCCATAACGCTTTCAGGATGTCCTGCATTCGGACTGGTACTTCTCTTAGCATCTCTCTTATAGATCAGCTTAGCGTTACGTGTATCAAATACATCCTCATCTTCTCTGAACTTTTCAAGAAGACTTGTTGCAAATATCATGAAATATGCAGTAAGCCTTGCCGGAACGAAATTAAGGATATCATCCAGCTTAGCAGCAGTCCTGCCAAAATCTATATAATCTTCATTCTTATAACCTATCATCGAATCCATGGTATTCACAGCCTTGTAAGCCATACCAAGAACCGGTCCGCCTATAATAAGATAAAGGAGCGGTGCGATAACTCCGTCAGAAGTACTTTCAGCTACAGTCTCGATAGTTGCTTTCATAATAGCTTTACCCGAAAGCCTTTCTGTATCTCTTCCCACTATCATTGAAAGTGCTTTTCTTGCATCTCTTATATTCTGCTTAGCTTCAGCAGCAGCACCTCTTTTTTTGTTACGTGAATACTTCTTGAGCTCACGTGAAACATTCATGCTTTCTACGCGAAGATCCTTCTTTGCTATACAGAAAAATCCGAGGATTCCCTCGATAACGACTCCGAGTATCGGATGAATGATATACCCCAGAACTATGAGAACCAGTGAAGCCAATATGGTTATGACGAGGACAAGAAGTGCTGTCGTCAGTCCACCCTTCCTTCTGCTGTTTCCGCTTCCGGTATTGTACTTTGCGTCAAAATGATCTATCAGTTTCCCTATGAGCTGTACCGGATGCGGTATGCTTCTTGGATCACCGAACACTGTATCCAGACCGACCGCGATGATAAGCCCGAGAATATGATAAAAAACTAATGCGTAAAAACTCATCTCTTCACACCATAATGCTTTCACTTATTATTTTGCTTGTCAGCAGCTGATAGCTGCCATCTCTATATGATAACGAAAGTCTGATACCTTCACCATTTTCTAACATAAAATCATACATATCCCTGCCTGTAAGCATTGATACTATGACCATGATATTACCACCGTGGAGAACTGCTGCTCCGGGCACCGATCTCTGACCTGAGCCCCCTGCCTGTGAGGCAATGATCGAGAGGCATTTTCTGAACCCTTCCAAAGTCCTCCTTCTGAACTGACTCAGACTTTCTCCGTTTGGAAAATCAAGCGTTCCTCCGGAATCGATCCATTTCTGATAATCAGGATTACTGCTAAGTTCTGCAGCAGTCTTCATTTCAAAATCACCGAAATCGATCTCTGTCCATTCATCTATAATATACGGTCTCGTATTGGGGAACATTCTCTCAGATGTCTCGAGACATCTCTTCATCGGTCCTGAGAATACTATAGTATCTGCCGGTACCTTTGCCCTGTGAAGCATCACTCTTCCGTCATGCGACAGACTAACATCTGTACGTCCCAGATACCTCTTCTCTTCATTTGCCGAAGTTTTCCCATGTCGAAAAAGATAAAGATCTATGATTATCTCCGAACAATACTCCATGTCAATACCTGCTCTCTTAATCATGCGAGGAGTAGCTTGCAGTGAATCCGCACATCATTTGATTCGAAGCGGAATACCACACTCAATAATATATACTTCTTCAGCCTTATCGGCAAGTCTATTCATGCATCTTCCGTTTATCTCACGCCATGAATCCAGGAATCTGTCTATGGGAACTACTCCGGATCCCAGTTCACAGCCTATGATTATAAGACGGTCCATAAGTTCTTCTCTCTGCAGAGTTTCCAGGAGCTTTTTAGCTTCATCCCTGTAATCACCCAGTTCACAGACGCTCTGCATCATGTCCCTGATCACAAGCTGAAAGTCATCTATAAGTATATAACCTGTACCACCGGCCTTAGGCAGTTCAGAAATCAATCCGAAATAGTTTCCTCCCGAGAAGGTCCTGACTATATCATATTTATTTGTCACATACTCTGTCTTTCCGGAAGAACGTCCGCCTGTATATATGATCATTTCATTTCATCCTTGTGCGATAATACCTCTTCACTGAAATCAGAAGTACGCTCCGATTGTCTCAGCCAGAGTAATCCCGATAATCATCAGAAGTTCAGATATACATACGAAATACCCTGCCAGATCGCCGGTTATACCGCCAAATTCTTTGTAACTCATATGTCTGTAATAATATATAGCTATAAATGCACCGACAGCCATTCCTGCAGCCGCAAAGCTGTCTATAAGTAATGCCGCCACCAGTCCGATAACAGCTATGATACTTAGTGTAATCGTGACTGCCTTCTTCGAAGAAGCCTGTCTCACCATATCAAGACTTCCTGTTTCTTTCGCCATCCTAAAGTAAAGAAGTGAAAGTCCGCTGAGCGCTCTCGAAATAACGAAGCAGATTCCCATGACTATGATGCTTCCCGTCTCTCTGATAGTAGAAACTGCCGCTATATATATCATGTAATAAAGTGCGAGCATTATAACTGAAAATGCACCGATGTGAGGATCGGAAAGTATCCTCAGCCTTTCTTCACGATTACCGTAGGATTTGACCGCATCCATGGTATCCATGAAGCCATCGACATGGTACCCTCCTGTTATGATGATCGGAATTGCCGCTGTAACAAGAGAATATGCCAATACATTTATCCCCATGATCCCGGCAAAAATGCACCATAATGATGTACATACACCTATAATCACGCCTATAACAGGAAAGAAGCAGAGTGAATACTTGATATCACTCTTCTTCCATTCAAAATAAGGTACCGGCACCCTTGAATATGTTGAAAATGCTACCGCCATAGCACGCAGTATAGTCAATGCTTCAGTCCTCTTCTATGTTTCTTTATATGTCACAAATGGAGTTCCATCGTTCAATGATCCTTTGATACATATAGGAATTCCAACTACTGTTTTTACAACAATATCAGCCATCTCAGCAAGTTTTCGGTTCAGATAACCAAGAGTGTCTATAAAGCCCAAAGTACTCTCGCCATAATCCATGCCGTCTCTTGATATATCACCTGTGACTATAACAATATGATCGGATTTTTCTCCGAGTCCGGTAATGTCAGTTATTATCCTTTCGATAATATCGTTCGGACTTTTATTAATTTCATCTGTCTGAGTATTATTTGCCGAATCAGATACAGTAAACATGTGATTTGCCAGAAGATTCGGTATGTCTTCTATGAGGTATGTTGCATGGCTTTCAACAGTAATCCTGCCAAGTTCCATATCCTCTTCAATGGTAATGAAACCTTTACCTTCACGTGAGGCGCGATGCTTTCTGATCCTTGCCATGTTGTAAGGTTCCTGCTTCATTGTCGCGATATAATATTTAGGAGCATCTCCCGCAAGTCTTATGGCACTTTCTTCGGCATATTCCGACTTACCGCTTGCGCTGCCTCCTGTAACTAATATCATCATGTCCTATATCCTAACAACTTGTCTTCATCCACAAAAATACATCATATATAATAAAACAAAACCAGGTGTTACGCAATGAAATACACTCTATAATTCCTTATATGGTTCAATATCCGCATCTAAGAATTTAGTGCCGTCGTAAAGGGATTTTGCCATATCCAGAAGAGGAAACAGCATCACTGCTCCGGTACCTTCTCCAAGATGGAGTCCGGCGCATATAACCGGCCTCTGCATAAGATTCATTTCATCATAAATATGCTGCATCGCAGGCTCACTCCCCAAATGAGAAGGAAGCATGTACTCCTTCGTTCCCGGAAGTATCTGTTCCGCTATATATGCAGCAGTTGCGCTTATCACTCCGTCAATGACTATCGGCATATGATACATGGCTCCGCCTATGAATACTCCCGCAAGTCCTGAGATATCATATCCCCCGAAAGTTGAAAGTGCGAGAAAAGCATGCAGCCTCTTCATAAGTCCTATATCCGGAACCGAACCCGTGAAAGTATCAGGCATTTCTTTCGCAAGATCACTGTAGAGTGAAAGAATCATACCGTTCATGTCATATTTTGAGAGAGCCCTCTCGATGACATTACATTTATAAGCATAGCCTTCATCTGAAAGTCCGGCGCCTTTTCCGGTCAGTTCCGGAACAGGAAGACGGAGCATCTCAGCAAGAATAGTGCTGCTCGTGGTAGTATTGCCTATTCCCATTTCACCTGTAGCTACAATGTCGTAACCTTCTTCACTCAGTCTCTTTACGAGATTTATACCGACTTCTATGGCTCTGAGAGTTTCTTCCTGAGTCTGCGCCGGTTCTTTCATAAAATTTCTGGAACCTTCCCGAATCTTCTCGTGGATGACCTTTCCTCCCGGAGTGCCATCCTTAATTCCTATATCAATCGGAAATGTATCGACATCCTTGATCATCTTTCCGACGGAACTCAGGTCGTATGCCATTAGATTGGCAACCGCCAGTGTCACATCACTCTTGCTCTGGCTTACTCCTTCTTCAACGATTCCGTTATCAGAAATCATTATACCAAGAGCCCTCTTGCTAAGCCGGAAATCTGTCGTACCTCTTATCATGGCGATTCGCGTAATTAAATGCTCCAGTTCGCCAAGTCCGTTCAGAGGTTTTGCGACAGCGTTCCATTTACGTGTAGACTCTGCTTCAATATCTTTTGAAGGCATATCTATATTCAGATTTAGTAATTCTGATAATGTCATATGTTTTGTCTCGCATCTAACGATTCTTTAACGATTGAATCCAAGTATTTCTTTTATAATCCAAGTATTTCTTTTATCGCATCCATATCCATATGGTCACGTATTATTTCTGCAAGTCTGTCATACTCTTTCTCTTTATATGACTCGAAGTCGATATCCTTCGGAGAATACTCCACGCCTTTCTTAAGGGATAGAGCTTTGATGATTGAAGACGCTATTCCTGCATGATCAAATATGCCATGAACATAGGTTCCATATACATTTCCCGAATTAAGGATTACAGGAATCTCGGGAGTCTGCGTAATTCTTTCAGTTTTGGCATCTTCAGAAAGCTTTGAGTATTCCTGCGTGTCAGCATATACCACACTGGAACGGCCCATATGAATCTCATATCCCGAGTACTCAAGTCCGGACAATTCTGAAAGAGTTCCTCTTAATTCTTCTATTACTCCTGCTACCTGTTTTCTGACTTTCTCTTTCTTGACAACTGTCTTTATCGGAAGAAGCTTAAGCCCCTGTTCTTCCCCACCTTCTTCGAGGTAGTCAGGATCCTTTATGATATTGCCAAGCATCTGGTAACCGCCACAGATTCCGAAGATAACAGGTTTGGAATTCTCATCATTTGATTTCTCCGGAGCATCATTTTGCGAATTTGATATGGCATCTGCGATGCCGCTTCTTTTAAGCCATCTGAGATCACCCATTGTATTCTTGCTGCCGGGAAGAATTATCATATCAGGAGTTCCGAGTTCAGATGCTTTTGAAACATATCTGAGATTTACAGCTGGATTTGCTCTTAATACATCAAAATCCGTAAAGTTAGAAACGCGAAGGTATTTGATCACTGCTATATCTATTTTGGTTTCGTCAGATATCTGAACATCTTTTTCATTTATTGATTCCGCCAAACTGTCCTCATCCGATACATTTATGTCTGCGTATGGGATCACGCCTAAAACGGGAACGTTACATTTCTCCTCTATCATCTTAATTCCGGAATCAAGAAGGGATGCGTCTCCACGGAACTTATTAATAACAAAGCCTTTTACTCTTTTCTGCTCCGCTTCAGTAAGAAGTGCGTAGGTTCCGTAAAGCTGTGCAAAAACTCCGCCCCTGTCGATATCACCGACAATGATTACGGGTGAATCCACAAGCTCTGCCAGTCCCATATTCACTATATCGTTCTCTTTGAGATTGATCTCAGCAGGACTGCCTGCGCCTTCGATGACTATAACGTCATATTCTTCGGCCAGCTTATCGTACGCCTTCTGAATTTCAGGCACGAGACTTTTCTTATATTCGAAGTATTCACGGGCAGGCATATTTCCTATTACCTCACCGTTTACTATAACCTGGGAACCTATATTGCTGGTCGGTTTAAGAAGAACCGGATTCATGTAGACAGAAGGTTTTGAACCTGCCGCCTCAGCCTGCATAACCTGGGCTCTGCCCATCTCCAGACCATCTTCCGTTACATAGGAATTAAGCGCCATATTCTGTGATTTGAATGGCGCTACCTTGTATCCTTCCTGCATAAGAATGCGGCAGAGGCCTGCCGCAATCAAACTTTTTCCTGCATTTGACATAGTCCCCTGGACCATGATGTTGTGTGACATATCACGTTCCCCTTTCAGGAAAATATCCTTTAGATCCCTAACTCAAACTTTAGCTGTGGTTTTACGGGTTCGTAGTTCTCCATTGTGAAATCATCGAGAACAAATTCTTCAAACGGAGTTCCGGTAAGTCGGTTAAGCACAAGCTCCGGTACCGGTGTTCCATCCGTCTCTTCTTTCTCTTTCTCTTCGAATCTTCTTAGGAGCTCGTGAGCATTGTCGATGTGTCTGTCGTATATCTGTTCATTTGCAACAAAATGTGTAAATACACCAGGCTCATACCCTGCTGTTTTTGAAATCATCATTAGCAGAGCTGCATACTGAATCTCGTTGATTCCGCCTGCACCCGATGCTGTCAGCATATCTCCACTTCGCTGAACAAGACACATATCAAGATGTTTGCCGCGAACATTCCATATAGTAAGGAATGCACATGGTGCAAGTCCCGGAGTTTCATGAAGATCCTGTTCCTGCCAGAGGGACATGATCTTTCTTCTTCCATACGGATCCTTCTTTATATCAGCGAGAAGGTTTTCTACAAGGTTATATCTTTTTACGGTTGCGCCGTATCTCTGACCTATGGTTCCGTCACCTATATCCCAAGGTCCCCACCAGGTTACTCCAAGTTCCTCCATCTCACTTATTACATTTGTAGGATGCTGGTAGATGGTAAAGATTTCCTTGATACCGGTCTTCCATGCCTGATATCTAAGCGTTGAAATCGGGAACTCACCCTTGGAAAGATCATACTTTCTCGTCACATGATTCACGCTTATGGTATGTGCCGGAGTACCGTCCTCATACTTCGGACGAGGGTTCTCATCGAGATATCCATTTTCAAGAATATTCTTAATATCTTCTACTAAATATTTATCCGCTTTTGTCATGATCCCCACCTTACTTTTCAGTATTTATACACCTCTTACAGTATACTCAACATTTACTGTTCTTTCAACCGCATTAAAAATAAATAAGAAGCAGTTGTTCGAAAAGTCCAAACACTCTTTTCATCCAAATATGCGGATTTTGAGACAAAAACTATTTACTATCCGCGCGAACATAAAATGTACTTCTACCTGAACCTTCTCTGATGATAAATCCTTCCTCGGCAAGCTTTTTTAACGCTGCCAACGCAGAGGATTTTCCTATGCTCGGACAATGAGTCACAACATCTGCCCCCGTAAATTTGCCAATTTTATCTTCGGTGTATTTTTTAACAATATCGTATGCCGTACTGCCGTTTCCGTTTTCGGTCATTAATCCGACTCGTTCTTCAAATTTACACGAATTGCAGCACAACTTGTTTGTACAATCAGTGCAAACTACTTTAATACTCACCGTTGGCGTATATCACCGCCTTCAATCTCCGGTTATTATCAAAAATATCCTCGCTTTGGTCATTCATCTCCAATAAACTATGGACACACCATTCAGGATCCTGTGTATGAAATGAGTAATAGACATCATTTAACTGCTTATAAGAGAAGAGTCCCATCACAAACTTCGTTGTAGCTCCCCTTGTATATGAAAGATATCTATACATATAACCCATCCAAAACATTGCGCCTTTTGAGTATTTTATTTTACCGTAATCTGATTCACCAAATTGATTTTGAATACTATCTATTCCTTCATTTACATTCAATGTCAGAAATGTCACATCATTCGTATCCAGCTTCTTAACAAGATCCGAATGCAAAAACCTTCTGAGAAACACCGCGGTAGAACAGCTTAATTCCGTTGATTTTTCAAATAGTTTCCCTTGATACTCCGCCAGTAAAAGCCCGTCATGATCAAACTTCCTCATTTTAATATCTCCTCAATATACAGTCCCTCTTTAAATTCCCTTTTTGCAAGTTTAAGCTTTGTGTCGATCAAATAGCCTCTCTCTATCAACGATTTCCTGCAATCCTCCCGTTCCGGTACAGACAGATAATATCTTTCTATCGGCATACATTTCTTTAATGCTCGCTCGGTTTTTATAATGTATTGAAATCCTAACCCGGATGCTGATAACGAATGAAGAGCTACATCTGCATTGATTTCTCCCTCAGCAAATTGTGACATCACATAAAACATCTTATTGTCTGCTATTGGTGCAACCACAACATCTGCATCTTTTAATTTCTTAACGAGCCCTTGAACTATGCTGCTTTCTGCATATTCTTCTATCGTGCCCCTAAATCCCCTCTTTCATCGCCCCTCTGATTCTGCTGAGGGACTCCGGTGCAATACCAAGGTATGTTGCTATATGCCTCTGAGGAACTCTCTCGCTGAGATCAGGATAGAGTTTCTTGAAATGAATGTATCTCTCAGTTGCATTTTCCACAAGAAATCCATTTTCTCTGTATATCTTATACCTCAGTGCACTTTCTAAAAGATGAATCCACACATCCTTAAACGATACATTTTCACTGATAATCTTTTTTATGGCGGCAGTCTCACATATCATGATGGTTGATTCCTCGAGCGTTTCCCACATACAATTTCTCTCTGTGTATCCAAAAAAGCCTTCATCCATAAACATGCCGCCCTCAGGAGCAAAGCCTCGCGTGATATCATTTCCGTCATCATCTATATAGTATGCGCGTGCCAGCCCGGACAAGATAAGCCCAGCGCAGGTAGTATCGTCTCCGATAGAAGCAAGTATCTCACCTTTCTTTACTACTCTGAAGCTTGCAAGACTTACTATCTCACCTACCAGCTCTTCACTTACTTCAACCCCATATTTTTCCGCAAATATCTGCAGTTGCTTTACAAAATAATCTTTATCCATAAGCACACTCCCGTTACTGTGGTTCCCATGATCCCTGCTGTCTGATTCCGGTCTTCTTTGCTTCAGCTGTGAGTTTATTTACTTCATCATCAGAGAGTGTTACCTCAAGTGCAGCTGAAAGTTTTTCTGCATAAGCAGGTTTTGTGATACCGATTATTGGTATTGCTCCTTTGGCGATTGCCCAAAGGATTGGTATCTGAGACTCGTCAATTCCGTATTTATTGGCAATAGTCTTCATAAGATTCAGAAGATCTTCTATCTTCTTAAACTTACTCTTTGGAAATGCAAAGCCTCTCATTGAAAATGTAGGGAAATGATTCTTGGCATTGTATCTTCCTGTCAACGCCCCCTGTTCAAGAACCATATATGCATAGTACTGAATCCCTTTACTGTTACAATAATCGATAATAGGCTGCTGGTCATTTCGAAGTAAACTGAAATGATTCTGCACAGCACCCAGCTTAAGGCCATTCTTTTCAAGATATCTCTCAGCTGTTTTTATATTTTCCATAGATACATTTGATATACCTATAGACTTGATACGTCCATCCTTCATAAGAGGAACTGCTTCACTGAGATTTTCCTCAATGTTCTTAGGGGCATGCAACCAGAATATATCTGCCGACTTAAGCTGAAGACGTTCCATGCTCTCGTTGAAAGAATCTGTCAATGATCCTGCTTTGTACTTCTTTGTCGGAAAATACTTTGTCGAAAGAAATATATCCTTCCTTCCATTTATGAATCCTCCGAGCAACTTCTCGCATGAACCCATTCCATAAACAGCTGCCGTATCCCATTTAAGGAATCCCAGTTTGGTTGCTTTTTCAAATGTATCTCTCAACACTGACTCATCGTAGCTTTTACCGAAAACAAGCTTAGAGCCATTCATTCCCGGTCCCCATGCCCAGGTTCCGATCATAACTTCCTTTTTATTTTTCTCATTTGTATTCATAAGCATTCCCTCCTACTAATGAAAGCATAGCAGAAAGAAAAATTTTCAGCATTAACATATGTTAATTGGCGCCAAAATAATAACCCTATCCTATCAGCTGCATTATACCTGACATTATAGCCGCCAGTAACGGGAATCCGATGCAGCTACCAACCCACTTTACAATCTTTGTTTTCGCAGGGATGTAAGGTTTCATATCCTCAGTTCCAGGAATAACCCACGCTTTGGTATGTCCAACCCACCACTCATCTATAAAGAGTCTGTCGAAAAGATTGGCAATCATGTATATTCCCAACAACTGTAAAAAGCCATTCCAGAATCCATTGACTCCGTTGTAAAAATAAACTACTGCGGGGATAATTGTTAATTGAGGTACAAATAGTGCAAGACTCGAAATTATGGATGTCCTCTTAATCTTTTCGGGTGTTGTCAATCCCAGCTCGACAACTTTGTCCTTAACATCCTGCTCATAAAACACAACCAGGCCCACCGGTCCATTTGCTATACCTACTACGCATATAAGCAGCAACCAAAAACTGAGCAGCAGTCCTTCAAGTATTACTAACATATCTATTCCTCCCTCATATAGCGATATTTTGAAAAACTAAGAGCACCTCACAGAAGATGCTCTTGCATAATTTACATTATCCGATATATCTTTCTTTATGTCCCTATATAAATAGATCGTCCATCGTAATCACATTATCGAAACTCCATCTGTACTCATTATTCCTAATTCCAAATGTCGTAATTAATGTATTATGAACAGCATTCTTTTTGGGAATTATCTCATAGAGCAGATTCTTTCTGTGGCGTAATATAGAATCATAGTCTTTGTCCACCATAAACTCTTCGCCATAATATTTCATCTCACACATATTCACTATATTGTCCTTGCGTGAAATAATCATATCTATCTGTGTTCCCTTATATTCTTCGCCCATTTTAGTCCAGGCTGACTGGGTAGTGCTAATACCGCTTATTCCAAGTGCTTTTTTTATCTGTTCAATATGATTAAAACAAACATTTTCAAACGCATGCCCTCTCCATGTTATTATGGGTGGTGAGGTGACATTCGATAACCAGAAAGTTTCCGGAATCATCCCATTTTTCTCTATAAAATCAAGATAAAATATACAGAAAGGATCTACAAGTTTGTAATGCTCTTCTCTTTTACTATAGCCGAAAGGCACATACTTTATAATGAAGTCGCTGACAATCAATGCCTTTAGCGCTTCGCTCAAAGTACCACCTTCTGTATATCCAGTTAATGCGGAGATTTCTTTTCTGGTATATCCCATAGTTCTTGTCTTTAACGCCTTTATGATTGCTTTCATCATATCAGGATTCGTAAAAACCGATGCAAACAACCGGTCATATTCCATAGAGAGCTTAGCTCCCTTTGCAAAAAACAGATCGTCAACATTTTGGGCAAGACTACGTCCTCTCTTAAAATAGCCCAAATAATATGGTATACCCCCAAAAATCATATAACTCTGAACAATATCATATCGGGACAGGTTTATCTTATTCTCTTTAAATAACAATTCACACTCTTTCAAATTGAATGGTTCCAACTTAATCTCCCATGTTACACGTCCATAGAGACCACCATGATTATTAATAAGTTTGTCCCTCATCCACGAAGTAGCACTTCCTGACACAATAAGCATCACATTTCTGTGACATGCCCAATTATTCCAAAATGATTCCAATCCTGTAATAAATCCGGATTTTGGTGTATCCATCCATGGTAACTCATCAAGAAAAATCAACTGTCTTGATCCGTCATCGATTTTTTGTAGAAACATCTCAAGCATGAAAAATGCTTCCAGCCAATCACTCGGACAATGATCTTTTTTCATACCCTGAGAGATTAATGAATAATAGAAAGCTTGCAATTGTTTTTTAACGGGTCTACCCTTTGGTTCATCGCCTGATTCTACAGGTGATATTCCGGCATGTCTAAATGTTATACGCCCTTTGAATGTTTCATCAATCAAGTAAGTTTTGCCCACGCGGCGCCTTCCATAAACAGCAACAAATTGTGCTTCATTGCAATCATATCTCTCAAGCAGTTCCGATACCTCTTTTTCTCTTCCTACCATCATTTATCCTTTCATATATTTTCACTTAGATGCGTAACTATACAAAAACGATTATAGCCTTTCGATAGTCAGCCGTCAACATTATCTTTCTTTATTCACGGCTGATTATCTTAACAAATCATTGATATATTTAGCTATCACCATGTTTTTCGCATGAGAATTACAGTCTATCAGAATTTCTCTGGAAATATGACCATGCTAGTTATCTTTGTAATTATATACGTATTCTCTATCCTGTTTTCCATACAGTTCAGAGATGTCAATTATCTGGACGAATTTTACTCTATAGCTATCATCCCCATCGCTAAAATTATCAGAATAAACATGCACCTTTTTATCACTATCAGCTAGATTATATAGTCTGCAGTGTGTGTCACCCTCAGAGGTTGCATATGGTTCCATGTTGTTAAATACCTTGCGTACCGCAGCTTCATCTGTATAGTCGATTTTCTTCAGATCTTCCAATCTGATAGAGTCAGTAGTTCCCGTAAGCTTCCAAACATCATTATCAGACCAAACAGTGCTTGTGTTTAAAACCTGATAGCCATTACTGTTTCCATACTCTGATAGGATACTGCACTGACTCACTCCAACTATCTTTGTGTTAATGTCTCTGGTAACGCCATCTCCAAATGTATATTTATCTTGATACTCTTTAGAACCACCCTCTTCGAACCCGGAATCCACCTTCATTCCATATCTCTTATCAAGAGTTATCACATGAAGTCTTGTAACACCAACTGAATCCTTACCATCAGCCTCTCTATCATTAACTGAACACATATCAAGCTTCACATAGTATGTTTCCTTATCGGTATACACATAGAATTCTGATTCATAACACTCTACCGCTTCCGTTTTGGACCACTGTGCAGTCTTTCTTGCTTCCAGATCTCCGCTGATATATGTCGTATCGGTAATATCACCTTTAAAGCCGTCCAACAAAGCATCAATCTCAGCATCTGTATCCTTCATATCAAGTAGGCCTTTGCAAAGCATTTTCTTAAGTCCTGCTTTATCTCCATTATCAATATACTTTAATGTACCGGCCACGGTTCTTTTATATATGTTCTCGCTATGATGATCAATTTCTGTCTTATCTGTATATGGTTTATCGATCATACTATAAGGCTGACTTTCCGGTTCGGGCACTACATCCGAAAGAGAGCAGCCTGTGAACAGGAATAAATCGATGCATATTGTAATTATAAATATTATTGTTTGTTTTCTATATTGAATCATAATTATTCCTCTGCTTCCGTCTATACCGTAAGCTCTATCTGGTTCCCCTCAATCCCAACAATACAGCTCTCATAATACCCGTCGCCGGTAGTTCTGGGACCGCTTACAACCTCGTAGCCATCCTGTTTTAGCTTTTCAGTAAGCGCATCAACTTTTTCTTTGCTTCCGACAGAGAAAGCCAGATGAATATAACCTGTACGATAACTGCTTTTTTCAATATCTTCCATATTAGGTCTGTTCATAACCTCAAGTCTTGCCCCGTCCTCAAAAGATATAAAGTACGAACGGAAATCTGTAGTTTTATTATGATATCCGTCATTTGATATACCTCCCAGATATTTCACAAAGAAATCTCTGGCAGTCTCAAGATCATTAACATACATTGCAACATGTTCAATTCTCACACTTCAATACCTCTTATACATATCATCAGGTTTATTCGACGATCATCTCCATATCGATACATTTCCAGGTCCCTATAGGCATCTCGCATTCCCTCCTGGAATACTCGCTGAAGCCTACCGATTCATAACAACGCTCAGCACTTTCATTATTCTCAAACACTCCCAGGTCAATCCTTGATGCATGTAAACGTTCCTTTACATACTCTATTCCCAGCCTGAGCATTTCTTTGCCATACCCTTTTCCTCTGACCGAAGGATCCAATATAACAAACCCGAATCTCACAGAACTGTCATCACCTTCTTTCGGATATCTAATGATAAAATGTCCAACAACATTGCCCTCATCGTCCTCTGCCGTAAGCGGAACGAAACGTCCTGTTTCAATCTGCGGTGCATAATTCTCATTTATATCATCTCCTGAAAGAGGATACTTATTGAACCTGTCAGCAGACCATCTGTATAATTCATCTTCCGATTGAATCCAACCTGCAATTATAGGTGCATCCTCTTTTTTATAATCTCTCAGTATCATTATTCTGCTCCTCTTTTTCAAATCACGCTTCGACTCACTCGGTCATATCCGGTTCTTTTACCGTTACCGTAACAACGTCGTTACTTTTAATTATTGGTTTATCCTTAAGCCCTTTCAAATATGCATCAAAAAACTCCAGATGACATTTACACAGATTCTCATGAAATGCATCCGCATCAAGTTTTCCAACCATAGACTTTAAAGGAATCATATACTTCGTATCCGCAAATCCTATATGCTTCATATCCCTGAAGAATACTTTGTAAATCGGCTTTGTATGTCTGGTGTAAACCCTGGTCACCACATATTCATTATCTGCGCAGCTTATCTGCATAAATGGTTTTCTCTGAACATCATTTGTATAATCACCAAAACATGCACCATCCAGGTTAATACCGCAGACAAAATCATCATTTCTTGCACAGAGAGCATACGCTGCATCTCCTCCCATTGAATGGCCGGAAACTCCGACGCCCTTATCAAAATCAATCATATCAGTAAAATTCTTCTTTGCATATTCAAGAGATGCTTCATTATCCTTTACCCACTCCGGAAGCCTGCTCATAAGAAATTTGCAATACTTGTTCTGCACCTCATCAAATTTCTCAGCCAACTCCTCATCAGTGCCTCTAGCCTTCATAAGCTTAAGCATAGAAATGATCCCTCCGAGCATCGGCTGATACTGTTTCTTTGTGATACTCTTATCAAAGAAGATTGCGGAGCCATCATCAAATTCTGTACAAACACCTTCCATGGAATGAGCTACTGAAATAACCACATATCCATGAGATGCAAGGTCAATACAAAGAAATGAATTGCCCTCCCTGTATGAATTAAAACCATGATTGAACATTATAAGCGGGAACTTCTCTCCCGGAATTCGCGGTGCATCCGTATAACATTCAGTACGATTCATTTCCGGATTCTTCTTAAAGTTTGGAGCTACCTTATATGCATTCTTAAAACCTTTTATCATATTTTCGGAAAGAGCGACTGCTTTTTGAAGTCCTTCAACACTCTTCTTCGACACCGGATAATAAACTCTGGAAGCCACACTCCTCATCGTCCCCGGAGCCATCACCTCTTCCCTGTCATCCTTAACTGTATATGTAAATGTACCGACCGCATATTCACCTGTTGGTTTAGGCATATTAATCTCTTTCATTTTACATTTCCTCCGAACAAAAGAATGATATATTTACCTTTTGTGGGATAGCAAAGCATGTTTAAGCCGGTCAGGTCTGTCTGTGATAAGACCTGCAACCTTAGTAAACTTTATAAAATACTTCATGATAAAACCATTGTTGACTGTCCACACATAAACCGGATATCCATAATGATTCATTCTTCTTGTAAATGAAAAGAGCATAAGCAGAGGATACGGACACACAAAATCAGCCTTGCATGCCTTAAGTCTTCTCATAGGAAAAATCTCGTTATATCTCATTCTGAAATCAGCATCATCCCTGCCGAGAAGAAGACCTACAGTAATCCTGCTGTCCAGCATCTTAATCCTGTACGGAGTCACATCATAAAATGACTTTACAGAATACTCATCGTAATCAAGATACTTATGAAGTATATTGACTACTCTTTTCTCATAACCGGTTTCCTTTATCTCAATGTCCATGAAGACTTTGCCATGACAGAGTTTTATAACTTCGACAAATGTAGGGACAGCATAACCTTTCTTACCGGCCACTTCCTGAATCTCATCAAAAGTCATATCAGAAAGCTTCCTGCCGTCAATCTCCGAATCATGTATGACTATCAGAGCATTATCTTTAGTTCTTCTGACATCAAATTCTACCATGTCTACGCCAAGGTTTATGGCATTGACAAATGCATCCATCGTATTTTCAACTCCACCGAGTCCTGCTCCACCACGATGTGCTATTACCTTCATATTCGTATTCATTTCAGCATCCCCACGATCCACCCAGCATCCGGCACTGCCATATCCTTGTCCATGGACATCTCTTCCATGATTCCCTGCACCGCTGCCCAGAAGCATCTCGACATCAGTTCAGCATCGCCTTTATGGAATACACCTGCCTTCTGCCCTTTTCGGATCAGTCCGGCAGTCGAGCTGATAGAGTCGATGACACGATTTTAACACGTTTTTGGGGCCTTTCAAAGATGATTTCATCGAATTATTTCGTCAAAATCGTCTTGGAGCTCATTTTTCAAGGTACAAGTGGAATTTAGTTTTTCATTTGACCAAAAAAACAGGATTCACAAGGAATCAATCCTCATAAATCCTGTTTTCTGATTACCAATTCAGTTTTACTATATTTTACGAACTTCTTCGAGCCGGTTATGAAGTCTCCTGAAATGCTCCAACGTAGGAATATCATTAACCTGAACTCCCGAAGCAAAATATCTGGTATTGCCGCAGAGCGCCATTTCTTCTACATCGTTAAAATGTATCGTTCGGTCATATCCCTCCGCAACGTTTAGTCCAAGCACGTCCGCAACATGCGATACCGTTCCGTGATTGCCATCTATAAATGCAGTACCCTCTTTAAAATACTTTCCATACAATGGTTTGAAATAATTAAAGTGAGTACAGCCAAGCACTACAGCTGAATACGCTTCCACGTCTACAGTTCCAAACTGCTTTGTCAGATACGCTTCAACCTTTTCAGATTCAAACTCCTCAGATTCAGCAAATGAAACGAGTTCCGGCATCGGCAGAAGATCCACTATGTGACCCTTATCAACCTTCAGAAGCAGGTTGCGAAGCTTCTCTTCACTGATAGTAACCGGAGTTGCCATTACCAGTACGCGCGATCCTTTATCTTCTGCATCCTTTATAGAATGAACTCCTTCATTGGATACGTTTCTTATATCCGTACCACGATTGAACGCCCGGTCCAAAATACGTCTTGTCACGTACTCCACCGCAGGCTTTACAGCCGGCTCCATACCAATGATAGGCAGTGAATAGCGATGCCTCAGTTCCTTTATCGCTACACTGGTTGCAGTATTACATGCAACAACTATGGCATCTGCTCCCATGTCGATAAGGAACTTAGTTATCTCTTCCGCATAGCTTTCAATCTCAGCAGGAGACTTGAGGCCATACGGAACATGCGCCGTATCTGCATAGAATATGTAATTTTCCGACGGCAGCATATGATACGCCTCATGCAATACCGAAAGACCGCCTATACCTGAATCGAATATACCTATGTTCATCTCAAAACCACGCTAAGCACACCCATTTTCATGGATGTATCAATAATCATGCGTCACTTGTATTAGATTGCATTAAGTGCGTTTGCAAGATCCTCAATGATATCATCTACATTTTCTATACCAACTGAAAGTCTGATAAGATCAGGTCCTACTCCACCTGCGATAAGCTCTTCATCAGTAAGCTGTCTGTGAGTTGATGAAGCCGGATGAAGTACACATGTATGTGCATCTGCAACATGAGTAGCGATCATGGCAACCTTAAGGTTCTTCATGAACTCCTCTGCAGCCTTTCTTCCGCCCTTAACACCGAATGATATAACTCCACAGGTTCCGTCCGGAAGATACTTCTGAGCTCTCTCATAATACTTATCACCAGGAAGTCCCGGATATGTGATCCATGCAACCTTCTCATGCTTTGAAAGATATTCAGCAACCTTCTCTGCATTTCTGCAATGTCTTTCCATACGAACTGCAAGAGACTCAATTCCAAGGTTCAGGAAGTATGCGTTCATAGGTGCCTGGATAGAACCGAGGTCACGCATAAGCTGAGCGGTACATTTTGTAATAAATGCACCCTCTTTTCCGAATCTCTCTGCATAAGTAATTCCATGATATGACTCATCCGGAGTAGTCAGTCCGGGGAACTTGTCCTTATGTGCCATCCAGTCGAAGTTACCGCCATCAACTATACATCCGCCGACTGTAGCATCATGTCCGTCAAGATACTTTGTAGTAGAATGAATAACTATATCTGCGCCCCATTCTATAGGTCTGCAGTTAATAGGTGTTGCAAATGTATTGTCAATGATAAGCGGAACGCCATGAGCATGCGCTACATTTGCAAATCTTTCTATATCGAAAACTTTGAGTGCAGGATTGGCGATAGTCTCACCGAATACTGCCTTGGTGTTTGGCTTGAATGCTGCCTCGAGTTCTTCATCGCTGCAATCAGGATCAACGAATGTAAAATCAACACCCATCTTTCTCATGGTTACATTGAAAAGGTTAAATGTACCGCCATATATAGTTGCTGAAGCAACAACATGATCACCGGCAGTTGCTACATTGAATACTGAAAAGAATGAAGCTGCCTGTCCTGATGATGTAAGCATAGCTGCTGTACCACCTTCAAGTGCACAGATCTTTGCAGCCACCATATCATTTGTAGGATTCTGAAGTCTTGTGTAGAAGTAGCCTGACGCTTCAAGGTCAAAAAGCTTACCCATATCTTCACTTGTATCATACTTAAATGTAGTGCTCTGAATAATAGGAATCATTCTTGATTCACCATTCTTCGGAGTATAACCTGCCTGGATACATTTTGTTTCTTTCTTCATCTTTTTAATCTCCTCATATAGTATCTATTGGATCTGTTTCACAAACCCTTGCCTGTTCTGCAACAGCACTGCTGTGCAGACCATTTTGTATTATATCACACAGGTATGAACTCGCCAAGCGTAAGGGAGCAGATGTATCTTTCCTTTACTTTGACTCCCAGAAGGCTTTCGATTGCATCGGTATAATAATCAAACTGAGCCTTATGTCTTTTGACAAGTTCCTTCGCCAGTCCCTCTGTGTCTTCCAGAGTCATGCCATCTGTCTTGTAATCAATGATAACTGCCCTGTCATCATCTTCAACGAAGAAGGCATCTATTACTCCCTGAACTAAGGTAGTATGTTTGTCATCCGAACCGTCAGCAATCGAACCACCCTCACCCTTCAATCTGAATTCATCAGGAATAATGCCGTTCGGAAGCTCCTTGGAAAGGTATTCCTTCATGAACGGCTGTTCACGCCAAAGTCTGCCTGTCTGATCTGCATAAGTCATACGAAGGATGATATCATCGTTTGATATCGATGCCACGAATTCCGCAGTCCTTCTGCCGTCCATGGCTTTTCTCACTTTCTCAGGAATGAATCCTCTTTCACAGAGTTCATCCATATATGCGTCAGCCTTATCAGGTGTCATGTATTCCCATATCCTGCTGAAGTTCATCTTCTGCATGACAGTATGATATGCCGTTCCAAGATCAGCCGCGGATACAGCTTCATCTTTTACTCTGCGTTTCTTCTTTGGCAGAGCTGTCACCTCTTCTTCGCTTTCCTTAAGACGTGATACGCTCACCTTTGACGGATAGCCCATAGGATTTGAATAAGGATAAATGTATTGCTCTTCTTCCAATGGCTTATCACCGACAATATCCATATCAGCCAATGCTTCTTCATCCATGCGTTTGGAGAGTTCTGCCTTCTTATCTATGATATGTTCATATGACATGAATGTCATATCAATACCGAGTGGTTTATCATCTACAACATGGACATATGGAGCCATGTATTCTCTCTCTTCACAGAGTGCCAGTCCTTTATCATGATACTGTTCAGCAAATTCTGTTATAGCTTTATGGAAGCTCGACCTTCGGGAGACAGCAGTAAGAACCCAGTTCTGATGTGTGCTTCCTCTTTTATCAGGGATTCCTATGTCTCTAAGAAGTCCGAACTTTTTCTCTAAATCAAGAATCTTATCTCTGTAAAGCACTCTTACAGCAGCTTCCGGATCTTTATTCTTCTCCTTGGTCGGTTCTGAGATTTCAAACTTAACACATCCGACCATAAAGAGTTTTTCCCTTGCTCTGGTCAGAGCAACATAGAGTATTCTCTGCTCTTCCTCTTTGATGTCCATTACCATTTTAGACTTCATGTAGTATTCATACAGCCAGCCCGCCTTGGTCTTGGTCAATGTATCAAAGAGCGAAATACCTATTCCCGCTTCCCCGTCAACCGCTATGGTTCCGGTAGTATCCTGATAATTGAATTCCTTATCCAGATGGCATACAAACACAACCGGGAATTCAAGTCCTTTACTCTTATGAATGGTCATGATCTTCACTGCATCTTCATTATGCATAGAAGCTTCACCCATCTCCACGTTCTGCTCTTCCACATTTTCTATATAATGTATAAAGTCGAGCGGACTGCTGTTACCCTTCTCCGCAAAACTTCTGGCTTTCGTAAGCAGAAGATCCAGATTGGCTTTTCTGGCCTCCCCGTCAGATGACGTGGCAGCAAGGTCGTAGTAATCATATTCCGTGTACAATGAGAACAAAAGATCATAAAGATTCTTATAAAGTACCTCTTCCCTGAGACGCACGATATCATCTATGAAATGACGTGCCTTCTCACGGAGCTCGTCATTACCTTCATCTGATGCATAAGCTTCTACTCTTTCATAGAAGCTGTCATACTGACCGTTCATTATTCGGAAGCATGCCAGTTCATTTTCATTGAAATCAAAGAACTTGGAATGCATCACGCTTACAAGAGGTATGTCCTGCTTGGGATTATCAATTATTCTGAGGAAGTTAAGTACAGTCGCGATTTCTGTTCTGCCCAGAAATCCGGTCTTTGTCTCGGATACTGTTGGTATCCCCATCTCTTCCAGAACCTTACAAACTGAATCCGCCAGATTTTTACGTGAAAGGACAGCTATATCACCGAGCTTCAGTTTTCTTTTTATAGGGTTCTTATTTTCATCTTCATCACTGATCATAAATGGATTGTTTTCATCCATAAGTTCATGGATTCTTTCACCTATAGCCCTTGCCTCAAGCTCAATCTTGCTGAACCTTTCCTCCTGCATCTTCTTCTTTGCAGCCTTGCCTCTTGCATCAGAAGGAAGCAGGGTAAAGTTCCTGCTGCTGTCGATAAGAATCAGTTCTGTATTATATAACTTATCAGTTTCCTCTGTTGAAATGCCTGTAGGATTTCCTTCCTTATCAAGAATTCCATCAATCCTGTCATATACCCCGCCGTATTTCAGACTCGCCTTCTCATCGTAATCTATCCTTCCGAAATCTCTGGTCATAAGACCGGTGAAGAGTTCATTTACTGATTCAAGAACATTCCTGCGGCTTCTGTAATTCCTGTCAAGAACTACACATATATCCTTGTCCTTCCTGTCTTCTTCAGGCTTATCAATATAGATTTCTTCAGGATCATAGGCATCCTGTTTATCCATAAAGAGCGCAGGCACGGCACTTCGGAAGCTGTATATACTCTGCTTCACATCACCTACCATGAAGACATCCTTTTTATCACCGGCTACAGCCATGAGGATGTATTCCTGAAGATAATTACTGTCCTGATATTCATCTATCATTATGCCTTCATAATAATTCTCAAGACTTCCGGCGATATCTGACCTTACAGAGTTTCCATCCTGATCAGTGTCATAGAGTATATCAAGAGCCATGTACTCAAGATCACTGAAATCCACAACTCCCATCTCTTTCTTCGCAGCGCTGAAGTCTTCTCCCAGTTCCTTCGCAAGTGAAACAAGGACATCCACATATGGCGAAAGCATAGTTATACAGTCAACCATATAAGCTTCAATATCTTCAGGGTCATCGTATTCCATTCCCTTACCTGAATAATATAATTTCAGCATTCTGCTGACCTTGTCAGTAGACAGAAAATTATCCCATATACCCTTTATACGGCCTTTATATCCGGCATACATATCCCTTGCCGATTTTGCCGTATCCTTTAAACTTTTCAGTTCTTCGTCTTTTAACTTTGGTCCGCCTCTCCAGTCAGAGAAGCCTCCAAGAGCATTATGCCGAGCAAAATTTTCATATACTTCCTTAAGAGTCGGAATATAATCCGGATCCTCTTTATTGTCAAAAGTCAGGAGATTCTTAAGCATGACGATATCCGATTCAATGATATCACTCCAATGAAGCAGCTCCTCGTATCCCGCCAAAACCTTTCTCGCGTATACAGCCGCCTTCAGAAGATCCTCAACTTCTCCACAGATATCTAATGCAGCATTTCTCATCCAATCAGTGTACTCAATCGACTTATATACATTTGCCACACTGTCAAGCCAGCCTATAGGGTTCGTCGTGGTCCGGCTCTTTTTATAAAGACGTATTACGGTATCGAGCACCGCATCATCATTTTTCCATGATGATATAAATTCAGTCAGCTCACCGAATACCACATTCTCTTTATCCTCAGGATTCTCCTTGAAACGGGTATATCTTTTCTCCAGAACCTCATTCATCGTGTCTTTGAGAAGTATCGCACCCTCTTCATCCTCAATGATTCTGAAGCCCGGATCAAGTCCCGGAACAGCATAGAAGTAGTTCTTGATTATATACTGACAGAAGCTGTCTATGGTCGTGATCTGTGCAGTATTAAGTAACGTTAGCTGCCTTTCAATTCTCTCGATCAGATTCTGGTCAGGATCATCTTCCTTGTTCAGATTGCCGATAACATCATAGAATCCCTGTCTCAGCCTGTCCTTCATCTCGCCTGCGGCCGCTCTTGTAAATGTAACGACGATAAGCTTATTTACATCTACCTTATCGTCTACGACTATCCTGATTATACGCTCAACAAGTGCTGCAGTCTTACCACTTCCGGCAGCTGCAGAAACAAGCATATTGGAGTTTCTCCAATCTATGACTCTTCGTTGTTTATCGTTCCATTTTCTTGACACTTTTCTTCAAGCTCCTTAACCATCATGGAATAAATCTCGTCATCAGTCTTAAAATACTCTATCCTTGTATTCTTTGTCTCACCTCTGTTGATGCCACAGATATTTGCATAAGCGCAATATAAACAAGCATCACTCACGCATGTAGCGGAATCTGAGTAGCGAACAAAAGGTGAGATACTGATATCTCCCGAATCCCTCTCTGCAGCAAGCTGCCCGATCTTATGATCACTGTACTTTAGGATATTTGCCATCTCTTCTTCAGTCTTTGCATCATCCATGCAAGTTGACTTTATGACTCCATCCTTGTCAGTTGCAAAGTTTATTGCTTTGGACTTTACACTCGGGAGATAGTCTTTAGGGATACCGCCATCCGTCTCGATTACGTTCTCATCGTACTCTTTTACTGAGGCGGGATCCGAGTCATATATTCCATCAGGAATATCTATCTCGAAACCATCCTCTGTCAGCTTGTCTATATCACGAAATGAATCGTTAATGTTGTAATAGAAGACTCCCGCAGGTATGACCAAAGTATCCTTCTTCGTCAGATCTTCAACAATCTCTTTTGCGGCTCTCAGATAAACAATGGTCTGTATCTGAATACCGTAATATAGATCCGGAAGTGAAACTCTGTGAAGTCCTGTTTTATAATCAACGACCTTTACATATCTTGCATTCTGAACAGAAGGAGCACCATCCTCATCAAATACGACCTTCATGCCATCAGCTATATCAACTCTGTCGATGAAGCCCCTGAGCGAAACCGGTTCCGTCAGGTTATAGCTTATCTCTCCATCCAAAGTGTCATAATTTCCAACCTTCATCTCACGGAGTATGGTCTCTGCCGTCCTCATAAAGGTCTTTCTGTATCTGCTGAAAAGATATTCATTTCTGTCTGTTGAATAGACTCTGCTGTTTTTATAATTTGATATAGCAAAGTCAAAAGCCTTTTCAGCTATTTCATTAAACTCTTTCGAGTCCTTATCGTAATCTCTCCAGTTCTTTCCTCTCTCCTTCATGCCTTTGACAAGCATATCCAGAGAAGCATGGAGTACATCACCGATATCAGCGAAGCTTACCTTATGTTCTTCTCTCTCTTTAAGTCGAAGTCCATACATTATGAAATATTTATATGGACAGGAAGCAAGCTTCTCAAGCTGAGATATACTGAGTCTTGACTTCTTCCTCTCTCCATTTTCATCTATGTATGTATAAAGAAGTTCCAGCAGTTCCGGATCAAGTCTGTCGACCGGGTCTGCAAAAAGAGTCTCGACCGGCGCATCCGCAGCCACGCTGCTCAGACTGTGTTCATATAAAGTCTTCAGATTAGGGAAGATAGCCCTTATCCTCGTTATAGGATAAGCAGGATTCATACTCTTATCATCGAAACCAAGCTCAGGGTACGATATATATACCTCCCTGTCGGCCTTTGTGATATTCATGTATAGATGAAATTCATCCTCATCAATCCTGTCGAGACTTGTACCTGCCAGTCCTACCTTTCTTCCATCAGCAAGCCTTATGGCTGTAAGCTTTTCCCTCTCTTCATCATTTATGATTCCGCCGCCATAGCTTCTTGGAATAAATGCATCGGAAATACCAATCATGAAAATGTATCGTTCATTTCCGATTCTCGTTCTGGAAGTATCACCGAATATTACAGCATCCTCCGGAGGTATTACGCTCACTGACATAGCTGATATACCACTCCTCAGTATGCGTATGTATTCCTTCAGATCAACCTCACTGTCACCTAATATGTTATTCATATCATCAAATATGGAATTCATATCGTCCCACACCTGACGCAGTTCACTTGCATACCGGTCTTCTTTTTTCAGTAAGAATTCTTCTTCCTTCCTGTCTATAGCTTCCTCTATACCGAGCTTATCTTTGTCACTCATAAGGAAGTTCATGAGAGTTTCATTAAACTCTCTGACAGTCTTCTTTCCTTTGAGCGAAGTATAGAGCGGCTCAATGATCTCATACACTCTCTGTCTCAGGACATTAAGCATATCTCCCACTTCCTGCTCCTTTGAGAATCTGCCCATGTTCCAGTTTCTTTTCCACATGGAGATTCCACGTATACCTGTGGCAAGTATGAAGTTATCCAAAGTATCTATATTTCCGCTTATACCTGAGATATCTATAAAGAATCCTGACTTTAGAAGTTTGATGACTGATCTATGTTCAAAGTCACTGCTTATAACATCAAGAAGCGCATTTATATACATAACCGCAGGGCTCTGATCAAGTTCCCTGCTCATATCCACGAACAGAGGAATCCCTGCCTTCTCGAATGCACTCTTGGCAACTATTCCGTAATTCTCATGATCACCTGAAATTACAGCTATATCCGAATAGCGAAGCTTTTTATCAGATCTCAGAAGTTCCTTTATCTTACTTATGACCATATCGATCTCATCAGTCGGTCTTCTGAGTATAGAAAGATGAAGATGCTCCGGTTCGTCCATGTATTTCTTAAACTTCGACCTGAATAGTCCCGCTTCCAGAGCAGCCAGATCCGGCGCGTTCTTAAATCTGACAGGAATGCCGTCCGGTCCCTCCTGACATGGAATCTCACTCAGTTGCAGTCTCATCTCTTCTGCTATGTCCTTAAGACAGTTTTCAGTATTCATACTGAGCGTAAAAAGTCTTCGGGTAGAACGTCCGGTCACATCTTTTAGATCCATGGTTATGGAAACATATATATCATCAGATCTTTTCAGAAGTTCTCTCAGGAATTTATACTGAAGCGGTTCAAAGCCGGTGAAGCCGTCAAAAAATACTACAGCATTATCCAGAACAGTCTTTTCATTTGAATAGCGTTCCAGGCTGTCAGTCGCCAGATCTATGAGTCCGTCCTTCGTTATGAGCTTATGCTTTGAGAGATAGTCCTCATATTTCTTATATATAACAAGAATATCCGTAAGCCTTGCTATAAGACTTCCATTTGCCTTTGGATCAGCCTTAAGCTTCTCAATTATCTCCTCAAGCCTTTCCGGACTCTGGTCATACTGCATGAGTTCAGAGATAAATGATTTGATCTCTTCTATGTACCCCTGCATATTGGCATTAGCACCAAAGAACTTAAGCTCCTTACCATCTGTATCTACGATATGACGGACCAGCATGCTTCTGCCGATCTCAGAAAGTACACTCTCTGTTCTGCCACCGAGCTCGCCTATGATTCTGTGTGAAAGGCGCGAAAATGAAAGAACCTCCGTAAACACAGTTCCCTTCTTGTTCTGATCCCCACTGCTTCCTTCAACAAGCAGCCTCTCCATATTATGGCTATACTGTTCCGGAACCACCACGATTATCCTTTTAAATGGGTCGCTCTTCCGTATTTCTTTTATCTTATCCAGAATATAAGTCGTCTTACCGCTGCCCGACTTACCCTTAATGATGTTAATGCTTTTCATCACATCTGCCCCTAATACATTTTTATGTCATGACTTTGGATTGTCGTCGAATTACAGATATTTCTTCAGGTACTCCCCTGTATATGATTCCTTGCAGGCTGCAATATCTTCAGGTGTTCCGGTTGCGATCACAGTTCCTCCTGCATCACCGCCTTCAGGCCCAAGATCTATGATATAATCTGCCTGCTTTATGACATCCATATTATGCTCGATGACAATGACAGTGTTTCCGCTGTCCGCCAGTTTCTGAAGAATCTCAAGAAGTCTTTTTACATCATCGAAATGAAGTCCTGTTGTAGGTTCGTCCAGGATGTAGACAGTCCTCCCTGTACTCCTCTTCGACAGCTCAGTTGCCAGCTTAATACGCTGTGCCTCACCACCTGAAAGAGTAGTCGACGGCTGTCCGAGCTTGATATACCCAAGTCCAACATCTTTAAGAGTACTGATCTTTCTCTTCACTGAAGGTACTGCTTCAAAGAAATCACAGGCTTCATCAACAGTCATATCAAGAACTTCGTATATATTCTTTCCTCTGTACTTAACATCCAGAGTTTCTCTGTTATATCTCTTTCCTTTGCAGACTTCACAAGGAACATAAACATCCGGAAGGAAGTTCATCTCTATCTTAATGATACCATCGCCCTTACAGGCTTCACATCTTCCGCCCGCAACATTGAACGAAAATCTTCCCTTGGTATAACCCATGGTCTTTGCATCTCTGGTGCTTGCAAAAAGATCTCTGATATTATCAAAGACCCCGGTATAAGTTGCAGGGTTTGACCTAGGTGTTCTTCCTATAGGAGACTGATCTATATCTATAACCTTGTCCAAGTCATCATATCCCGTTACGCTGTCATAACGTCCGGGTTTGATCCTCGCTCTGTTCAGATCACGAAGAAGTTTCTTCTTAAGTATCTCATTTATGAGAGAACTCTTGCCTGAACCTGATACACCCGTTACGCAGGTGAAGACTCCTTTCGGGACCTTAACATCTATGGATTTGAGGTTATGTTCTCTCGCACCCTTGATTTCTATATAACTTGCAGGCTTTCTTCTGACTAGAGGAACTCCTATCTCCATTTCATGTGACAGGTATCTGCCGGTTATAGATTTCTTATTTGCGATGATATCATCCACCGTACCCTCAGCAACTACCTCGCCTCCATGGATTCCCGCTGCAGGTCCTATATCAACTATATAATCCGCAGATCTCATAGTATCCTCATCATGTTCAACAACTATGAGCGTATTACCGAGATCTCTCAAATTCTTAAGTGCCGTTATAAGCTTATCATTATCTCTTTGATGAAGTCCTATACTTGGTTCATCCAGTATATAAGTGACTCCGACAAGTCCGGAGCCTATCTGAGTTGCAAGTCTTATACGCTGTGCCTCACCACCCGAAAGTGATGCAGTCGCACGTGACAGTGTCAGATAATCAAGCCCCACTTCAACCATGAAGTTAGTTCTCTTCGCGATTTCTCTTATAATCTGATCACCTATAAGTTTCTGCCTCTCTGTTATCTTGAGTCCCTTGATGAATGCATTGAGTTCACCTACCGGCATCTCTGAAACTTCATAAATATTCTTATCTGATATAGTTACTGCAAGACTCTCTTTTTTAAGTCTCATGCCGCCACATTCCGAGCAGGGTATATATGTCATGTAGCTTTCATAATCAGCCTTCATAGCTTCAGAGCCTGTCTCATGATAACGCTGCGATACATTTTTAAATACGCCTTCAAAGGCAAGCGCATATCTTCCACTGCCGCGCTGTCCGGTATAATACACCATGACCTTATGACCTTTTGTACCACGAAGTATGATTTCTTTTGCATGATCCGAAAGCTCTCTCCAAGGAGTATCAAGCGAAAAGCCATATTCCTTTCCGAGTGCCTCGAGCACCGCGTGAGTAAAGCTCTTTTGGTCACCGCTTGACTGCCAGCCCGGAACAGCAAATACTCCTTCGTTTAGAGTTCTCTTCTTATCAGGAATGATGAGATCCTCATCCAGCTCCTGACGAAATCCCAGACCTGTACATACCGGACATGCTCCAAATGGATTGTTGAAAGAGAAACTTCTTGGTTCTATCTCATCTATAGATATGCCGCAGTCAGGACAGGAGAAGCTGTCTGAAAAGTTAAGCATCTCTCCATCTATGACATCTACTTTAAGAAGCCCGTCCGAAAGCTTAAGAGCAGTCTCTATAGAATCTGCAAGTCTTTTTTCTACGCCTTCCTTAACCACAAGTCTGTCAACTATGATATCTATATTATGCTTATTATTTTTCTTAAGCTTGATCTCTTCATCAAGAGAATACTGTATTCCGTCTATGATTGCTCTTGAGAAGCCGCTCTTTGTCGCACGTTCAAGAACCTTCTCGTGCTCACCCTTACGTCCTCTGACTACAGGTGAGAGAAGCTGAAACTTGGTCTTCTCCGGAAGCTCCATGATCTTGTCGACCATCTGATCAACAGTCTGTCTTTCTATGACCTTTCCACAGTTCGGACAGTGAGGTATACCTATCCTTGCATATAGAAGTCTCATATAATCATAAATCTCAGTAACAGTTCCGACCGTGGATCTGGGGTTTCTGTTAGTTGATTTCTGATCTATAGATATAGCAGGCGAAAGACCTGATATCTTGTCTACATCAGGCTTATCCGCCTGCCCGAGAAACATCCTTGCATACGAAGAGAGGGACTCCATATATCTCCTCTGTCCCTCTGCATATATAGTATCAAATGCGAGACTCGATTTACCTGAACCCGAAAGTCCCGTAAATACTATCATCTTATCTCGTGGAATCTTAAGATTCACATTCTTCAGATTGTGCTCGCGTGCACCTTCGATTGTTATGTATTTATGCTCTGCCATGATAAAAATCCTAACTATTTTTTCTTTTTATTATATCAAACATTTGTTCGATAATCAAGATTTGCTTACAGCTCACCCATATCTCTGAGTGTTTCTTTTATCTGTTTCAATTCGTCTCGGAGATCGGCCGCGAGTTCAAAGTTAAGGTCTCTTGCAGCCGCACGCATCTTCTTATCCAGACGTTCTGCTTCCTTCTTAAGCTCCTTCGGAGACATTGCATCCGTATTCCTGCCGTATTTTTCTTTACGGCCACGTGTACTTCCACCGCCTGTTCCAAGAGATATGACATCTCTTACCGCCTTCTCTATGGTCTTAGGTGTTATGCCATTTTCATCATTATACTTCTGCTGTATCTCCCTACGTCTGTTGGTTTCACGTATGGCCTTATCCATCGAATCAGTGATGGTATCAGCATACATTATAACGTGACCGCCTACATTTCTTGCCGCACGTCCGATAGTCTGGATAAGTGAAGTCTCAGAACGAAGGAAACCTTCCTTATCTGCATCAAGAATAGCAACGAGGGTAATCTCAGGAATATCAAGTCCCTCTCTCAGGAGATTGATACCCACAAGCACATCAAATACTCCCATACGAAGATCCCTTACAATCTCCATACGTTCGATGGTATCTATATCTGAATGAAGGTACTTGACCTTGACTCCCAGCTTACGAAGATATTCTGTCAGTTCCTCAGCCATCCTCTTGGTAAGCGTTGTAACAAGAACCTTATTGCCCTTTTCGGTTTCCCTGGTTATCTCTTTGTAGAGATCATCTACCTGACCTTCGACAGGTCTTACAACCACTTCAGGATCAAGAAGTCCTGTAGGTCTTATAACCTGCTCAGTTCTCTGTTCCTCATGTTCTGCCTCATAGTCACCCGGAGTTGCAGATACATACATTATCCTGTCTATTCTTTCTTCGAACTCCTCGAAATTAAGAGGTCTGTTATCCATGGCAGAAGGAAGTCTGAATCCGAAATCTATAAGAGTTTCTTTCCTCTTCTTATTTCCGCCGAACATGCCTCTTACCTGAGGGAGTGTTATGTGTGACTCATCAACTATAAGGAGATAATCATCTCCAAAGAAATCCATAAGTGTATCAGGAGGATCTCCCGGTTTACCGCCGGCGAGTATACGTGTATAATTCTCTATTCCCGAGCAGCTTCCTGTCTCACGGAGCATCTCTATATCGAACTCTGTTCTCTCCTTGATACGCTGTGCTTCAAGAAGCTTATCATGAGCCTTGAAGTAAGCAACTCTCTCCTCGAGTTCTTCTTCTATTTCCTTTATGGCGTTATGCATCTTATCAGGTGCGATAACGTAATACGATGCAGGGAATATTCCTGAGAAATTGATGTCTCTTTTTATCTCTCCGGTAAGCGGATCAAACTCTGCAAGCCTGTCAATCTCATCTCCGAAGAACTCTACTCTTATGGCATCCTCATTTGTATTTGCCGGTATTATGTCAACTCGGTCGCCCTGCACTCTGAAAGTGCTTCTCTTGAAGTCCATTTCATTTCTGGCATACTGCATATCCACAAGCCTGCCTATAAGCTCATCTCTGTCCATAGTCATTCCGGGGCGGAGTGACAGCATCATACCCTTATAATCTTCCGGATTTCCTATACCATAAATGCATGAAACAGACGCAACAACTATGACATCCTTGCGTTCTATAAGAGCCGCAGTTGCGGAATGTCTCAGCTTATCTATCTCATCGTTTATGTCAGAGTCCTTTGCTATGTATGTATCTGTAGAAGGCACATATGCTTCAGGCTGATAATAGTCGTAATATGACACGAAATATTCCACAGCATTCTCCGGGAAGAATTCTTTCATTTCCCCGTAAAGCTGTGCGGCGAGTGTCTTGTTATGTGAAATGATGAGGGTCGGTTTCTGAACTGCCGCTATTACATTTGCCATTGTAAATGTCTTTCCGGAGCCTGTTACTCCAAGAAGCGTCTGCTGCTTCTTTCCCTCATTAAATCCATTTACAAGATCAGCTATTGCAGAAGGCTGATCACCTGTCGGCTTATAATCTGAATGAAGTATAAAATCCATAATAAACCTTTCGGAACGTAATCCGTTCTAAGTTATGAAAAGGAGTCCGATGGACAGATCCATAGACTCCTGAATTCAGTTCTTTATTACTTTGGTATTATTTGAGCTTTCCGACATAAACAGCTGCAGACTGTGCAGGAACAACTACCGTCATAAGGTTGTTCTGAGTCATGCATATCTGGTCATCCATCGTGTATCCATGTTCATCACAGAGCATAACTCTTTTCATGGTACGATTGTTTCTGACGCCGAGATGTCTTACATGAATCTTAAGCATCTTGTCGGTGTAGTCGGAATTCAATATAACGACCGCTGCTTCGTCTTCGGTAAATCTTCCGTAGGCGATACATTTATTCTCACCATGAAGGAATATAAGTGAGCCCTTCATGAAAGCTTCATAGCCCTTATGTATGGCTATCATATCTTTGTGGAACTGTATGAGTTCATGATTCTCATGTCCCCACGGATAAGTACGTCTGGAATCCGGATCAGTCCATCCGACAACTCCGGCTTCATCTCCATAGTATATAGTCGGAGCACCCGGCCATGTCATCTGGAAGGCAACTGCCATCCTCATGAGCCCATAGTCGACATCCTCTCCTGCAGCCTCAGGCCCCAGTGTATGAAGTCTTCCGACCTTCTTATTCGTCCTTGTCAGGAATCTTGAATGGTCGTGATTAGAAAGCTCATTCATAGCTATTTCGACAGAGCTGTGATTCATGCTCGCCATATAGTACTTCATTGAATTGAAGAAAATGTCCGGATTCCCGAGGAAATCACCACGGAACTCATCACTGTGTTTTTCAACACCGGTAAGGAACCATGTTATAGGCTCCATGAAAGCTCCGTAATTCATGATGGTATCCCACTCATCACCGCGAAGCCAGCTTTTGGCATTCTCATAATGCTCCGCAAGTATTATGGCATCCGGATTTGCAGCCTTGACTGCTGTACGGAAATCTCTCCAGAATCTGTGATTATATTCCTGTGAATATCCAAGATCGGCAGCCACGTCAAGTCGCCATCCGTCAGCATTGAAAGGCGGTGATACCCACTTCTGACCTATATACATTATATAGTCATGAAGCTTCTGTGATTCCTCATAATTAAGCTTCGGAAGAGTATCATGCCCCCACCATCCGTCATATGTCGGATTGTATGGCCATGCATCCTGATCCATAAATTTGTAGAAATTTCTGTATGGACTGTCTTTGGATACATAAGCTCCCGGTTCATATCCGGGACGTCCTTCATATATCCTCTCTCTGTCCATCCATTTATTAAATGAACCGCTGTGGTTAAAGACACCGTCAAGAATGATCTTCATTCCACGCTTATGAACCTCTTCAACAAGTTCTATGAAAACTTCGTTTGAAGCTTCAAGATTTCTCTTATCGGTTACTCTGTTTATATATCTGCTGGAATTCTTATTCTCAACATCGTCATCTGCAAGTACATTTCCCTCATCATAAACTATACGTCCGAAATGCGGATCGACATAATCATAATCCTGAATATCATATTTATGATTTGAAGGTGAAACGAAAATAGGATTCAGATATATAACATCAACTCCAAGATCCTTCAGATAATCAAGCTTATCTATGACACCCTGAAGGTCTCCGCCGTAGAAATTTCCTACGTCCATAGGTTCCGGTGTCTTGTTCCAGTCCTTAACGGAATGAACCATCTTTCCTATGTAGCAGTACTCATTATCTACAACGTCATTCGACATATCTCCATTGCAGAATCTGTCTACGTAAATCTGATAGAATACTGCACCCTTTGCCCAGTCAGGAACATCAAATCCGGGAACAATCTCGAAGTTGTATTCCGGCTCAGGGTCCTTTCTGATAAAGAGCTTATTGTAATAGCAGGTCAGATTGCCAACATGGATCTCGAAATAATAAGTACATCTCTGAGTAACGGAATGAAGTGTAGTCTCGTAGTAGTCGAAAATTCTCTCACGTCTGACACGCTCCATGGAATGTCTCACACCATCCACTACACAGATTACTTCATCTACATTATCAGATGCCGTTCTGAATCTGAGTGTTACATCATCTCCCGGAAGCGGTTCCGCAGGAATCATGTAATTCTCAGAAGCATCCGAAAACATAGCGCCGAAATTAACTATCGGTTTGAGATTATATATGTAATTGAATAATTCAAGTGAACCTCGTTTCATATATTACTCTCCTTATTGATGCCATTATCATTATATGCCATCAATTATTCCTCAGCCGGCAGATTCAGTGCGATATGTACATCATCAAGCTGCTTCTGATCAACAGCAGCCGGTGCTCCCATCATAACATCCTGTGCAGTCTTATTCATAGGGAATGGAATGATCTCCCTTATACTCTCCTCGCCTGCGATAAGCATGATCATACGATCTACACCAGGCGCGATACCTGCATGTGGAGGTGCACCATAGCAGAATGCATTGTACATTGCAGGGAACTTAGCCTTAACATCTTCCTCGCCGAGTCCGACCTTCTTGAATGCTTCAACCATGATCTCAGGATCATGATTTCTTACTGCTCCTGATGAAAGCTCAACGCCGTTAACAACAAGATCATACTGGTATGCAAGAATTGAAAGAGGGTCCTCATTCTTAAGAGCATCCATACCGCCCTGTGGCATTGAAAATGGATTGTGGCAGAACTCAAGTTCGCCGCTCTCCTCACCTATCTCATACATAGGGAAGTCAACTATCCAGCAGAACTCATAGCATTCCTTGTTCATATGGCCCGGAGCAGCTGCACCGAGAAGCTTTCTCAGAACGCCTGCTGTCTTAAGAGCATCACCCTTCTTGCCTGCAGTAAGTCCTACGAAATCGCCTGCCTTAAGTCCGAGTTTTTCTACTATTTCATCTTTACGCTCCTGAAGGAATTTACTGATTCCTCCTACAAGAGCCCCTGTCTCATCTAACTTGAACCAGAATGCCTTATTTGCAGTAGCAACCTCGACATCTGCACATATCTTGTCTATAACCTTACGTGATGCTGAGAAGTCTGTAACAACAACTGCCTCGATGCTGTTTCCTTCTTCGAAAGGTCCGAAACCACATCCGGCCATCATATCAGTAACATCAGTAAGCTTAAGATCTATGCGAAGGTCAGGCTTATCTGTTCCGTATGTCTCCATAGCATCACGGAATGATATTCTTCTGAATGGAGCCTGACTTGCAGTCTTATATATACCGTACTTAGCGAATACCGGAGGAAGCACATCCTCTATTACTCTGAATACATCTTCCTGAGATGCAAATGCCATCTCCATATCAAGCTGATAGAATTCTCCCGGGCTTCTGTCTGCTCTTGCATCCTCATCTCTGAAGCAAGGTGCAACCTGGAAATATCTGTCGAAGCCTGAAGCCATAAGTATCTGCTTGAACTGCTGAGGTGCCTGTGGAAGTGCATAGAACTTTCCCGGATGATTACGTGAAGGAACAAGGTAATCTCTTGCGCCTTCAGGTGATGAACATGTAAGTATAGGAGTTGTTATCTCAAGGAAGTCATGTGCTATCATGGCCTGTCTAAGCTCTGCCACGATCTTGCTTCTAAGAACTATACGGCTCTTAACCTCCGGATTACGAAGATCAAGATATCTGTATTTAAGTCTTGTAGCCTCATCTGCTTCCTTTGAACGACTTACCTCAAATGGAAGTTCGTTATAACGGCACTTTCCGAGAACCTGAATATCTTCAGGAACAACCTCTATCTCACCGGTAGCAATATTAGGATTCTTGTTGGATCTTTCACGAACCACACCTGTTATACAAAGTGTAGATTCATTATTAACTCCGTTAAGCTTCTCCATCATCTCTTCAGTCTCTATGACTATCTGTGTAGTTCCATAGAAATCTCTGAGTATAAGAAATCCGAGATTCTTACTTACCTTACGCATATTATCATAGAACCCTGCAAGCGTTACTTTCTTTCCTGCATCAGCGAGACGCAGGTCATTGCAGGTATGTGTTCTTGACTGTACTAATTCTTCCATTATTTTCGTCCTTTCCTAATGGGTATTTATATAGAAGCAGCCAAAGGGCTACTCTTTTTCATACATCATATTGTCAGCAATATCGCTGAGTGAGGAACCGAACATCTCTGCCAGGTCCGTCTTACCATTCCATTTACTGTCAAGCATCTTTGAAAGTGCTGTCAGCATCTCTGTGTCGACTATGGCCGTAGCTTCCTTGCCGGCACCGATATAATAATTATCCTCGAGAACTATACCATGTCTGTCTATAGGCTTAACTACATACAGGATCACGAGGCAGCTCTCATTATCATCAAAAAGCTCTCTGTACTTTATCGAAAGATCATAAGCCGGATACTCACTCGACTCAATGATATAGAGATAAGGATAAACTCCGGTCTTTTTGTAGAAGTTCTTGAAACCTGTTATGAGCTTCTTTTCATTTGACTTATTGATAAATGGATCGTTCCCCGTACTTGCATCTTCGTAGAATCCAATCTTCTTCGGCACAGAATCACCGGTTATCGGAGTCTTCTTACTGAGATTCAATGATACCGCCTTTACGGTATCATCAGTAGAGGTATCATCCTGACTGTCTTTAGAAGAATCCTTCTTGTTGTCTTTTGAGCTATCACTCGTAAACTTGTTCATGATATCATCTTCTTCACCCTCATTGCCATTCTCTGAAGCAGTCTTAGGGAATTCAGCTTCATATTCCTTCACATATTTTCTTCCTGTCAGTGCAGTAAGAAGGCTCAGAACAAGGATACCAATACCAACGTATTTGAGGCATTTAGTTATGTCTTTTGCAGGCGCTTTTCTTTTTGCCACCTCATTTTCCTCCGACAATAAATAGCTTATAGAACAGGAAACACAGTTTCCTATTAAACAAAAAGATGTTATAATAACAGAATCTTGGGATTATCATACCAAAACTAATGATACATTATACCATAAGGAGAACAAAAATGCGAATAGGAATGGGATATGATGTACATAAACTTGTACCTGACCGTCCACTTATCCTGGGTGGAGTGAAAATTCCGTATGAATACGGGCTTCTAGGGCATTCTGATGCCGACTGTCTCACCCACGCAATCATGGATTCTTTACTCGGTGCAGCCGCAAAAGGTGATATAGGAAAGCATTTTCCTGACACAGATGAGAAATATAAAGGTGCTGACAGCATAGAGCTTCTCAAGGTTGTAAAGGAAATAATCGATAAAGAGAATTATATAATAGGCAATATCGACGCTACCATCATAGCACAGAAGCCTAAAATGGCACCTCATATCGATGCCATGAGACAGAACATAGCTGACGCACTTATGATCGATATAAACAGAGTTAATATCAAAGCAACTACAGAGGAAGGTCTCGGCTTCACCGGCGAGGGACTCGGCATAAGCTGCCAGTCCATATGCCTTCTCGAGACAGTTGATAATTATGCTTATCAGGATGTCTGCGCTGATATGTATGGTAACAGATCAAAATGTGATACCTGCGGCGGATGCCCTATGGCGAAATAATCTGAAAGGATACTGACACAAATGGCAATACAGAACAGATACAATGAGAAACTCGTAAAGGGCAAGCCGGGTTCATCCGAAATACTGTTCCTTGCAGGAGCAATATTCGTTATACTCAGCGGAGTAGCTATCATGCTCTTCAATATCATGGGATTTCTTTTCATATTCTTCGGAATCTACATGCTGGTCATGGCTATCAAAAATATGAAGGTCGAATTCGAATACACTCTTACCGACGGAGAGATTGATATAGCAAAGATAAATGATAAGAGCAGAAGAAAAGATATAAAGAACATCCGTAAGGATGATGTGACTCTCATCAAGAAGGCTGATTCAGATAAGGTTAAGAACGACCTGTCACTGAAGAAAGAGAAGATTGTTTACTTCGTAAAGGAAGTTACAGATACATGTTATGCCATCTATACTTCGATCAATGACAAAAAGGAAATACTGGTACTTGATCTTGATGAAGGCTGCGTTGAACATCTGAAAGCTATGTACAAGAGAACTTTTGAATAGTAAGTAAAAAGAATAACTAAAAGAATAAGTTTCCTGATAATACAAAAAAGGATAGGTCAAAACCTATCCTTTAAATATACCATATTAAAACCCCGCATCACGGATCGAGCGGTATCATCTGAAGACCCTTGTACATCTTGGTGTACATACTCTTCTCATCTTTATAAAGCATAGTGCCTCTCGCACCGTCGCGGATGATATATGCATACTTATTCTTCTGGACATTCATGTATAATACTTCTTCAACGTTAAGCTCCTGGGCTTTTACCTTTGCTGTATATACATTGAGTGGTTCCATCTTATATTTCTTTACTGCCTGCTCAACTGTCATGTCCAAACCCCCCTTTGACTTTTGATCAGCTTTCGTCTATCAATAGTATATTGTAAGAAAATCACAAAGTCAACCATAAAATGAGGCAAACCTATGGATAATTTGAATAATACAAACTACTATATTGAATTCGAAAAACAGCTCGAATCCATCAAAAAAGAGGGTACGAGACCCTCTCTTCTGCTCCACGCCTGTTGTGCTCCATGCAGCTCCTACTGTATCGAGCTTCTGGCTGAAATATTCGATATAACCATATACTTCTACAACCCGAATATCGACATGGAAGAGGAATACAGAAAGCGTTACGGAGAACTCTGCAGGCTGGTAAAAGAGGCCCCGTTCGCTGCCGGAACCAAGACCGTCGAAGGCGAATACGAACCTGAGCTTTTCTTCGAGATGGCAAAAGGACGGGAGAATCTTCCGGAGAAAGGCGAACGCTGCTATGACTGTTATAAACTCCGCATGGAGAAATCAGCACGCTATGCTGCTGAGAACGGTTTCGACTACTTCTCCACGACCCTCTCAATAAGTCCTTACAAGATATCAAGATGGATAAATGAGATCGGCATCGATCTTGAAAGTCTTCTCAAAGAAGAATATTCTGACCGTTCTCCTGTATTCTTATACAGTGACTTCAAAAAGAAGAACGGTTACAAAAGATCCATCGAGCTGTCCGAGGAATATAATCTTTACAGACAGAACTACTGCGGATGCAGGTTTTCAAAAAAAGAAGAGTAGCGGCAATGCTACTCTTCTTTTACGTTTCATTTCTTTCTGTGATCCAGTATGTACTGAATCTCAGGTATCGTGAAGGTATAATGCGATTCGCAGAATTCACAGTTAAGTGTTATATCCTTGCCGTCATCAACCATGGACTGAAGTTCCTTCTCACCTATGCTGATAAGAGCCTTCGTTACTCTCTCCCTGCTGCAGTTACATTTATATTGAGCCGGTATATCCTCTTCAACTGTTATATCATCGCCGAGGATTGACTTCATCATATCCTCCACGCTTTCTCCACGGTTCAGGTGTTCTGTGACCGATCCGAATCCTGCAAGGCCGTCTTCTATATGTCTTATTGTCTCTTCGCTTGCGAAAGGCATGAGCTGTATAATGAATCCGCCCGCTGCTTCCACAACATTATCTCTTGATATGAGCACTCCCAGTCCGACAGATGTAGGTATCTGCTCACTCTCCGCGAAATAATATGTCAGGTCCTCAGCAATCTCACTGGTAACAAGTATGGTCTGACCTACATATGGTTCTCCGACTCCGTTATCTCTTATAACTGAAAGGACTCCCTGTCCGAGAGCGCCGCCTACATTCAGATGACCATCCTTATTCGGAGGAAGATCAACCAGCGGATTATAGATGATTCCCTTTACATTTCCAACTCTGTCCGCCGTTACCGTGAGTCCCTTTGCAGGTCCTTCGCAGTTAATTCGAAGAGTTATCATATCGTCATCATTCTTCTGCATAGAGCCCATGAGTGCTCCTGCCGTAAGAAGTCTTCCAAGCGCCGCCGTACATATAGGGCTTGTGTTGTGTATCTTTCTTGAATGCTCTGCTATATCTCTTGATGACATAGCGAAATAGCGGACTTCATTTCCAAGCGCCATTCCTTTAATAATATGATCTGTCATTATCCTATCCTTTTACCGTGTTCCCTTGCTATTATATAAACTCTTTCAGAATCCTCCATAGGCGGATTCTCCGTAAATGCATTGAACGCCGTTACAAACTCCATACCCGCTTCTTCCAGCGCTTTCTTTACTTCATCTATCTCATATGCTCTCTGCTCATGAAGCTCATCAAAACGTCTGTAAGTACCGTCGCCGGATTCCTTATCCTCCTGGAAAAGAGTCAGATAGAGATAGTTCATATTTTCTTCTTCATCGAATGAATTATCCCAGATAAAAGCCATATCGTCTCTTACCTCTGATATGGTATTTTCTCCGACTATATCCCTGAAATAATGCTTCGTATTCATGTCGAATATGAAGACTCCCTCAGGGTCGAGGTAATTATTCACAAGCTTAAAGCAGGTGACAAGATCCTCATACTCTGTAAGATAATTCATGGAATCACATATACTTACAGCCGCTGCTACTGTTCCATACAGTTCGAAATCAGTCATATCCTGAAGAAGATATAAAGAAGAGGATGAATTTTCCCTCTTCTTTTCCTCTGCAATCATCAGCATATCTTCGGAATTATCGACGCCTATCATGTCATAACCGAAAGCTGCCAGACGTTCAGTTACATTTCCCGTCCCGCATCCCAGTTCAAGAAGAAGCCTTCCCTCTTTGGGTTCAGCTCCGTATTTAGTGAGCAGTCCTTTTATATATTCCACCCATTCATCATACGGAATATTATCCATAAGACTGTCATAGCTTCTCGCAAAGCTCTGATACATGCCCAAAACTTATTCCTCCCAGACTACGTCAGTTCCGTCGTCCACAAATCTTCCGTTTCTATAGACATTTATAACCTCGATAAGGTTAGTGATGCCAAATATAAGAATTACGATTCCAAGCACTCTTATAACACTCTTTGCAGCACTGAACGGATTGATGACCATTATCACACCTATTACAGCAGTAATGATATCATTAATCAGAAATGGAAGGATGTTCTTCTCACCCTTACGCACCTGCATGGTTGTATAAAGTCGAAATACCGCATTGAAGAGAATTATGAATCCCACAAGGCTTATGGTGAAGCTTGCAACAAAGCCCGGTGTGAGTGCACATATCAGACCTACTATACCGCCCGCTATGGCAATGCCCATGAAAATGTATGTCCTGTTATAATAGCTGACAGCACCGACTATAGCCGCTGCAATAAGCAGGAAGATTCCGAAGAATCTTACCATAGTTGCCATTGAAGTTCCCGGAACTATCGTGAAGATCAGTCCGAAGAGAATCATGGCAAAAGGCACTATCAGGTCTTTTGTATTCTTCTTAAAGAAGTCTTTGATCCCTTTGTTCATTTACTTTTCTTTCTCCTAAAACTATTAATAACTACGCGCCGATACAAACCGCACCGACTACGCTTCAATACCGGCCGCACTGAGTATCCTGTCGACTGCATGGCCGTCGCATTTTTCCATATAAATCTGTCGGCACTTCTCTATCTCAGCCGGATCTCTCTTCCAGCTGCCGCCCTTAAGAAGCTTCTTCAGATCTTCGGTATTCTTTACAACCGGAGCCGGAAGCATGCTTATCTCTATATAGAAACCTCTCTCCTTCATATATCTCTTTATATCAGGAGCATATAAAATGAAAGGCTTATTATATATCATAAAATCAAATACAAGTGATGAATAATCCGTTATCAGAAGATCACATGGCGCATAAAGCTCCTCGGTACTCAGCTTACAGCTTACCTCAGGATGCTTCTTTTCCATATTCGGATGAAGCTTGGTAATGAAGAACCATTCATCTGACAGTTCATCGAAAGCCTTCATCAGTTCAGGAGTATAACTGGCACATACGGGATGCGCTGCATTTCCTGAAAATGACGGTGCAAAAAGACATATCTTCTTACCCATGGCATTCGGATACATGTTATAGAATCTGTCTATACATTTCTTATTATATTCATCATCATAATAAAGATCGGTTCTTGCTATGCCCGTAGATCTGGCAACTCCGGGTTCAAGCTTAAACGCCGACTCATATGCAGATATACAGAAATCTGCACTTACGGTAACAAGATCAAAATTCTTGGTCGGATTACCTTTGAAATAAGGAGGTATATCGTCCTTGGCATCATATCCCATCTTCTTAAGCATTCCGCCTGCATGCCAGAGCTCGATGACCTTAGTCTCCTTCCTCTTGTTGCATGATGCCACAGGGAGGAAATAACTTGAGATAAATACATACCTTGCAGATGCATACTCCTTCATGAAGGTCTTCATATAACGAAGCGCCTGCATAGGGGACAGTCTGTCCATATCTATGCACATATTCTTTATCTCATAACCTGCTTCGGAAAGCCTCTTATATATAGGGAGCATATTGGAGCTCATCCTGTCAGAATGTGCATCAGCAAATATGACCTTGTTATAGTTTACATCATGTATCTTACAGTACTTCTCATAGATGCTCGGCAGATACGATGTATTCATATATGCTTTTATATATTGTTTTGCTATAAATCCTACATTGTCTGCCATAGGGCTTCTTCCTTACTCATTTGTAATCAGAGTGTTGATCTCTCCCGGAGTTATTCCTATAATATTCTGATTATTATTTGATGCCACTTCTTCTTTGACACCGTCAGCTACATTGCCATCGTCCGTAGCATCACCTACATTTTCACCGGTATCCTCTCCGGTATCTTCTCCTGTATCCGTCTGATTGGTATTTCCGTCAGGATTATCTGTACCATCTTCCGGATTATCTGTACCATCTTCCGGATTATCTGTTGTATCAGTCTTATCCTTTCCCATATCACCCATATCAACAGTTCCTGTAGGGTCATATGCCGAAAGTCTTGTATTCAGAGTCTCGATAGTTTCCTCAAGGTCCTGAATCTTCTCTTCAAGCGCATCCGTTTCGGAAGCATAATCCTTGATTTTCTTGGATAGTATATCATTCTCGGAATTGAGATTGTCTATCTCTGTATTCCTTGCAGAAATATCCTTGCTGTAGTTGGTCCTGAGTTCATTTATCTCTATATTCTTTTCCCTGTTTGTAACAGGAACTATAAGGAGATAAAGAACTGCCACACCGACAATTATACCGAGTATTACGTATAGATTGGAGTATCTTGCGAGATTCTTCTCTCTGTATCTCTTCAGCATCTGCCTTCTTGTAGCACCGTCGCTGCTTACAGGGACTATCTTCTTTGGAGTTCTTTCCGTCGATACCTCTGCTTCGTTCTCAAGTCCATAGTAATCAGATATCTCATCACTCTTCGTATTTGCATCCAGGAAACGGTTAAGACTTCCGGTTGCCACGCCGAGTTCACGAAGATATCTTCCGGCAGTCTCATTCTGTCTGTCTATGGACAGAACTCGTGAAAGTGCCTTCTTTGCAAGTCCCTTCCTGTTCTTTTCCATATATATAAGAGCAAGCAGAAGATATGCCTGAACAAACTTCTTATTCGCAGACAGACTCTTGCGAAGATGCAGAACTGCAAGATCTAAGTCCTTGCTTTTGGCATGTTCAAGAGCCTGATTGTAAGCAATATAAGACTGACCCATATCATCAAGGAATTTCTTATCATCCTTGATCTGCTTCAGATACTGGGTTGCCAGATTATTCTTTGGCTTATAGTTCATACTCATGACCCAGTGGTTCATTGCAAGCACAAGCTCACCCATCTCGTAGTATATGAGTCCGAGAAGATTTCTCGAATTGATATTCTGCTTATTATAGCGGAGCGAACATTCGAGTGCTTCCTTTGCACCTGAAAGATCCCTCTGCTTTGCTCTTTCCAGAGCAATATTGTAATGATAAATGGACGTATTGAAAGCCTTCTTCAGATGATCCTGCTTCAGCTTACAGCTGGTACAGTAGCCGGTTATGCTCACAGGTTCACCGCAGAAAAGGCACTTATCCCTAACTGCCATTAATTCCTACCTCTCAGATCCTGTGTCATCTCAAGTACTATATCAGTTATATCCTTAAGATCATTATTATATATAGCTTCCTCTGTATCATCCAATGGAATGCTCGGTTTATAATTCTTTATCTCTTCATCAAAATTGATCATTTTTCTCTACCTCTAAAATATCAGCTATCAGATACAGCGAACCCATGCATATAAGGAGTTCATCCTTATCCAGCTCGGCTTTCGCAGTATGATATGCAGTTTCTATACTTGGAATCTTATTAATTGTAACCTCGTCGGTCTTTTTAATATATTGTTCGTCACCTGCATCATGCTCGTTATCGGCATCATTCAGATATTTACGGAATATATCCTCGACGGTACTGAGCTCTGTCTTTCTGTCTCCTTCTATTCCGGTCACATATATCGTGTCTATATTAAGTCTCTTCATCATAAGTCTTATGATACTGTCATAATCCTTATCCTTAGCCACTGCAAAAAGCAGTTTTACCTTGGTCGGATCAATGAGCGGCAGAAGCTTGTCCAGAGAATCAAGCAGCCTTTCCACTGCAGGCACATTGTGAGCTCCATCCAGAAGAACATTCGGGCGTACAAACTCCATACGGCCTGTCCACTCGAAGTCTGATGCAGCCTTTTTAAACGAAGCCTTTAACCTGTCAAATCGATTCTTCTTTATAGTCTGATCCTGCTCCGAGTCAATGAACGATCCGGATTCCTGATCACAGTTCGACAGGGCATATAATGCGGTCAGAGCTGTCACTGCATTCTCAACCTCATACATGGCAAGAGACCTAAGCTCCAGATTATCCACACTATAATAACCGCAATCAAGAGAAAAATCAATCTTACCGCTGTCAGCTTTAAGATTTTTTAAGGTTACAGTTACATTACCGGCATTATACATAGGAGAACCAAGCTCTCCGGCTCTGTTCTCTATGACTTCCCTGGCTGCAGGATTGGGAATATTATAAACGACAGGTTTCCTGTCTTTAATAATACCTGCCTTCTCATATGCTATCTCTTCTATAGTATTTCCCAGATACTGCATATGGTCCATGCCTATAGAGGTTATAACGGAAATATCCGATTCCAGTATATTCGTGGCATCCAGTCTTCCGCCAAGCCCGGTCTCCATTACTGCATATTCAACCTTCTGCTCTGCAAAATACATTACCGACATCAGAAAAACAAACTCAAAGAAGGAGGGGTGAACATTACCCTCCTCCACGAATTCTTCTATTCTTTCCATCAGTTCATTTGAGAGTCTGCAGAAATACCCGTCGCTTATATCTGTACGGTCAACAGATATCCTTTCATTTATCCGAAGCATGTGCGGAGAGGTGAAAAGGCCTGTAATATGCCCTGCATTTATAAGTGACTCTGATATAAGCCTGGCAACTGAACCCTTTCCGTTGGTTCCCGCTATATGTATGACACGGAAGCTTCTGTCCGGCCTTCCGAGTTTCTCCAAAAGCTTCTTTAGATTATCAGGACCCGTCTTTGCAGCAAACTTAGGAATACTCAGTATGTACTTTTCTGCTTCCTGTTTATCACTGAATCTAAGCATTTCTATTGCTCCATATATCACACAGTCTTATGCCTTACTGACATCTAGCGATTATCTACTGTCTCAGGATTCATATCATGATGTGACAGTCTGTCCCATGCAACCTCTTCCCACTTGGTTCCCGGCTTGCCGTAATTTGCATAAGGATCTATGGATATGCCGCCTCGCGGTGTGAATTTGCCCCAGACCTCTATATACTTCGGATCCATAAGCTCTATGAGATCCTTCATTATCTTATTTACACAGTCCTCATGAAAGTCACCATGATTACGGAAGCTGAAAAGATACAGCTTGAGGGACTTACTCTCTACCATCTTCACATTCGGAACATATGATATATAAATGGTAGCGAAATCAGGCTGACCTGTTATAGGACACAGTGAAGTGAACTCAGGGCAGTTGAATTTGACAAAATAATCATTCCCCTGATGCTTATTCTCGAAGGTTTCAAGAACCTCAGGAGCATAGTCGCTTTTATAGTTATTAACCTTATTTCCAAGAAGTGTAAGCCCGTCTTTTTTTCTTTCGTTACTCATATCGTTCTCCCAATTCCATGTATTAACAGTATTTTTATATAATAAGAAACTGCATTATTCTGTGTTATGGTCTTATATTATATAACTTAACCATGATTTGTAAAAGTTTTTTGGAAATTGTTGCGATTTTGTTATATACTAGTGTGTATAATGGGGTCCGAAAGTAAAAACTACGCGTAATTGCGGGATTAATGTATAGAGAATGAGAACAAAAATATGGCTAGACCTATTATTTATGAAGGAAAAGAATTAACCACTCAGGAATTTGCTGCAAAGCTCCAAGAACTTAAAGAACAGAAGAATTATACAGCGATAGCAGATCTCACTTATCAGGTAAATTTCAACAAATTCGATGCTCAGGATGGAGATATGTCATATGTTGAAGTTCTTGATAATTTCTTCACAGAAATTACTACTACTATTCCGGATGACCAGCTGTCACCGGAGGATCTGGAAAAGAAGAAGCAGCTTGAGACAGATTATGAGAATGAAACCGGAAATAAAATACATTATAAAGAAATTGATCGTGCAAATAATGAAGTTGTACTCGGACTTCTTGATGCTTTCAACAAGAAGTATCATGACGCAGTAGTAGACGCAGGCAAAAGAAGAGATGCATATCAGCAGCAGATACGAGAAGGCAAGGTTCCCGGCACAGAGCTTTTCAAGGACGACCCTCGTTCAGTCAAAGGAATTGCTCATGATTTTGTAATGCTTGATGACGGTGTAGGCAGTGATGCCATGGTTGACACCTTCAGACATTTTTCTAACCATCTTTATAATAAAACCATCAACATTACAGAAGCCGGTGTGCTCATTAAAGAAGCGCAGGATAACTATGTAGCTAATGCTGCAAGAGAGAATAATGTTAATGAAGCATTCATAAAAGAATATATTGATAATTACGAGGAACGTGCCTTTAAGATGAATGATTCTGATGGCTATAAATATAAGAAAGGCCCGTTCGCTCCTAATGAATCACGTTTTGAAAAATACCCTGATCACGTCAAGGCAGTTATGGATTGCAAATCTGAAGCTGAACTCGATGCGCTCGAAGAAAAGTATCAGAAACAGATAGATGCATATTATAACTATGAGCGTCAGATCAAATCCGCAGCCAAGATAAGTCAGACTCTTTATGATGAATTCAAAAGTATAGACTGGCCAGATAAGGATTCTACAAAATATCAAGATGTAGATTTCGGATTTGAGCATTTCACTCATCTCGGAACGGATTATAAATTTGCATCCCCCGAGGTACTCTCTGCTGAAAGCAGACGCGTCGAATCGCTAACAAACAAGCCTGTCAAGGATGTCCCTCCAAACATCGTAGAAAATGCCGTTGCTAACGCAAACAAGAGTTTGGAAGACTTCTTTGATGATGTAGCCGATAAGCTTCAGCAGCTTGAGGGCGAAGGAAATACTGATACTCCGGAATATGCGGCTACAAAAAAGATGGTAGAAGTTCTCCAGGGCTTTAATTCATTGAAAGTAACTGCCGAGACTCTTGCTGCAGGGCATAAGGAAGAATTCCATACAGTCAATAACAGATTAGCCGAATCCAAAGCCGGCCTTGAATTTATCAATAGGAAGCGAGCTCAGATGAAGCTTCCTGTTCTTGCAGAGGCTGATGATCAGTATACGAGTGAAATAGATAATGCTCTTAATGAACTCTCTGATTCAATCGTAGACTGCAGCATTCGTCCGGAAGGTTCCGGTAACCGCTATGAAAATGTTGCCAGAGCACTTATGGAGCATAAGAGACTCTATAAAAAATACATTGCCGCAGATCAGGCCGGTGACGATAAGCTTGCTGAAAAGTATGCTAAACAACTTGAAAAGCAGGCTGCCTCGACCAAGAAGCTTATCAAGAATTGCATCTCATATGATAAATCAACTGCCAATGAAGATGGTCATACCATGGGCAAGGCTGAAAGACGTCCTCTTCTCACTGCTCTTTCAGATAATATGATCAACAAGACAAAAGAAATCACAAACAGTACATTCGAAAAGAGCTATGACAAATATATAAGACTCCATACAGGAAAGAATGCAGGAAAAACTGTTGGTGAAAGAAAGCAGAATCTTCTCAAGGCTATCGCTGCTTCATATCTTAAGCAGGCCGGTCAGAAGTTCAGTGTTGATGCGATACACAATTTTGCAAAGTCATATGACGCAAAGTATTGTGTTACAGATAATTACGCATATAAAACTGATTGAGGCGGCCATGACCTTCTTATGAATGCTACGAGGAACGCTTCCTCAGTTATCCGCGAAGGCAACAGACTCCGTAAAGATATGTATGGCATCAAGAATGATCAGTATGATCAGTATATAGCTGACATGAACACACTTGCAAATTCAATGAGATCAGATGAAGGCAGAAGCACCGAGTATCAGAATCTCGTTAAGGCCATCAAAGCAGCCGCTGCTCTTGACGAAACGACAGCAGGTATGACACCGGATGAAAAGCAGGAAGCCTTTATCAATGCTAATTTTGCTGTAGTTAAAGCAGTTAAGAATTATGTAAAGGGTAAATAGAAGATACGTATACAGGACAAGGGTAATGAAGCTTTCGATAACTCTATGGATGCTCTTGCAATTGTATCAAAGTACACTAAGCAGGAAGGTCTTAAAGTAAATCATGCAATATCAAAGGTTTATGGTGACATCCTCAATAAGAGCGACAGAGACTACCTCGAAGTAGGTAAGCTTGAGAAGCGTTTCGGTGCAAAGAGAGCTGCCGAAGCTCTTAAGAAAAGAGAGCAGAAAGAAGCTGCCAAGAACAAGAATAAGAAAACAGAAACAAAGAAAACAAATACAATGAAGAAATAACAGGGAGGTTTTTACCATGCAGGATTCATTCAAGATTAATTCTCCGTATAACAATCTGATCAAGCTCAATGTCACACCGGGGCATTTTGCAACATCATCCTCGCACATCAATTACCTTATAGATCTTACGACTCTTAAGGCAAGAAGCAGTGAGGCAAAGGTGGCAGCAAAGTCACTGTCCCAGGAGTATATGTCAAACACAGTAGTTGATACCATCATATGTATGGATGGTACAGATGTTATAGGTGCTTATCTTGCAGATGAGCTTACCAATTCCGGTATCATGTGTATGAACGCACACGGTTCCATATATGTTATCACACCGGATCAGAATTCACAGGGACAGCTCACATTTAAGGACAATGTAATCCCGATGGTAAAGAATAAGCATATACTGCTCCTTCTTGCAACAGCTACTACAGGACATACTGTTCAGAAGGCTCTCGAATGTATAGAATACTACGGCGGATCAATAGCCGGTATCTCAGCCATATTCAGTGGTGCCGAGAGTATTATGGGTCATGAGATTCACAGTATATTCCATGCAAAGGATATAGAAAGCTATACATCTTACGATTCAGGAAACTGTCCGCTCTGTCAGGCAGGAGTTAAGCTGGATGGTCTTATATCCACCACTGGATTCACTAAATTCTAAAAATTCATACATTTTAACCTATAAGTAGCGCCGGGCAATCTCGATTGTCCGGCGTTTCGTTATTTCGGTTTTCATTTTTCGAGTTCCCGTTATTCATCCACAGCTTATCTCTTCTTCCATGTATCAGGCATGAAAAGCACTAACATAGGGAATATCTCAAGTCTTCCTGCTATCATATCAAATATCATTACCCACTTGGAGAAATGACTGAAATCATGAAAGTTTCCTGTCGGTCCGACTATACCAAGACCCGGTCCTATATTATTGAAGGTTGCCACAACCGCTGTTATGGTAGATGTAACATCAAACCCGTCTATACTTACAAGAAGTATCGACAGCGCCATGATTATTACATAGGCCATAAGATATACATTCATGGCTCTTATGGTACCTTCACTTACAGCCGAGCCATCCATGGTGATCTTCTTCACCGATCTTGGATGAACCAGTGACTGTATCTCTCTCTTTATCTGCTTAACATAGAGTACAACTCTCGAAACCTTCATACCACCACCGGTACTTCCGGCACAGGCTCCAATCATCATAAGCATGACCATGGAGAGCTTCGCTACAGTACTCCAGGTGTTGAAGTCCGCTGTTGCATAACCTGTAGTTGTCATTACAGATGCCGCCTGGAATGACGCAAGGTTAAGGCTCTGCCAGAAGGATCCTACATCCTTTATCAGACTTATGGTTATTATCGCCACAACTGCAGCATATATGATGAAATACCAAACAACCTCCTGCTGCTTAAGCGCTTCCTTCCATTTCTTTGTAACGAGAAGGAAATACACCTTGAAATTGGTTCCGAAGAGCATCATGAATACCGTGATCACAACCTGACAGTAGGCATTATACCCTCCTATACTGTCAGCCTTGATTCCGAAACCACCGGTACCTGCTGTACCGAAGGAATGACACAGCGTATCAAAGAGAGGCATTCCGCCACAGAGCAGAAGAGCCATTTCCAGTACAGTAAGTCCAAGGTATATGGCATACAGAATGATTGCTGTCTGCTTAACCTTGGGAACCAGCTTGTCTACTGAATATCCCGGGCTTTCTGCCTTCATGATATGCATATTGTCAGCATCTGAAGGTGCAAAGATAAGGATGAATACAAGTACACCCATACCGCCTATCCAGTGAGTAAGGCTTCGCCACATAAGAATGCATCGCGGTAAGCTTTCAATCTCAGTCAGTATGCTGGCACCGGTTGTCGTGAAACCTGATGCTGTCTCAAATACTGCATCCGTAAAGCACGGAATGGCACCACTCAGAAAGAATGGCAATGCCCCTATGATACTGAGCACTATCCAGTTTAAAGCAGCTATCGCAAAACCTTCTCTGGATCTGAGCTTCTTATTTGTTTTTACAAATGTCCTGAGAAGAAATCCTACTGTTCCTGAAGCTGCTGCTATCATAAGAAACCAGAGTGCTTCCTTCTCTCCGTAAATATTACCTGTTATCTCAGGGATAAGCATAAGAACTGCTTCAACTATAAGAAGCGATCCCCAGGATTTGGCAATAACAGAATAATTCATAATATATGCCTCTATAATCCGTCTAACTAAGTATTTCCTTAAGATCCGTAATTCCGACCTTAGTCGTAACAACTACTACGCTGTCTCCCGGCTTTATCTCATCATTTCCACCCGGTCTAATAGCCTTTCCATTTCTGAATATAGCTGATATAAGCGTGTTCGGAATTATCGTAAGGTCCTTAAGCTTCTTGCCTGCAAATTCTTCCGCACCCATAACCTTGAACTCAAGTGCTTCTACCTTGTCATCCATGATCCTGTAGAGAGCCTCAACGTTATTCTCAAATGCATTCTGCATGGAACGAACATAACGGGTTATATATTCAGCCGTAATCTTCTTGGTCGATATTATTGTACCAACCTGAACATCCTTAATGATGTTCTCATAAGAATTCCTGTGAATCTTTGTCATGACCTTTGCATTGGTATTCTTACCTGCATAAAGTGAGAGAAGTATATTCTCTTCATCCCTGTTCATAAGTGAACATACAGCATCCATATTCTCTATGGATTCCTCAGTGAGAATCGAAGTATCTGTTGCATCTCCATTTATGATCATAGCATTTGGAAGTATCTCTGAAAGCTCCTCACATCTTGCAGGATCCTTCTCGATGATCTTAACTGATATCCTCTGCTTAAGAAGAAGTGATGCCAGATAATAAGCTATGGTTCCTCCGCCGGCTATCAATACATTTTTAATCTTCTTTGTCTTGATTCCGAAAGCCTCGAATACTGTCGTTGTATCCTTAAGTGAAATGGAAACAGATATCTTATCTCCTGCCTCCAGCACAAAATCACCACCCGGGATAGTTATGTCTTCGCCCCTCTGGACGACGCAAATAAGTGTGTCAGTACCGAGCTTCTGCCTTATGCTCATGATGGCATGACCTGCCAGCGGCGAATCCTCAGGAATGATGAAAGTTATAAGATTTACATTTCCTTTTGCAAATGTATCGACCTCGAAAGCGGACGGTACCTGTATGAGCCTTACCATCTCGGATGCAGCCGCATACTCAGGATTTACGGACATGGAAAGTCCGAGTTCCTCTTTGAGATATCCTATCTCTTCCGAGTACTGAGGATTTCTGACTCTCGCAATAGTCCTGCATCGTCCTACTTTTCTCGCAATAAGGCATGCGAGCATATTCTTCTCGTCCTGATCAGTAGATGCTATAAGAAGATCTGCCATGTCTGCTCCGACCTTCTTCAGAACTCTGAAGCTGGTGCAGTCTCCTTCATAACCTATGACATCGCACTCACTTGTTACACTCTCAAGTGCCTTCAGATCTGTATCTATAACTGTTATCTCATGTCCTTCTCTGCTAAGCTGATCTGCAAGCGCATAACCTACTCTGCCTGCTCCTGCAACTATAATATTCATACCTGATTTCCTTTCAGTATTATTAGATTGTCATCTGAATGTTCAACTTCTCTGGAATATAGATGAGCCAGATCTATCATCATTCTTATGTCATCATCAGTTGTCGGTACATTTCCTTCTTTAAAAAGCTTTGCATATTCATTTATGAACATGACATAGATATACATTACCGACTTTTCTATAAGTCCTATATCATAATTGGCATTACCGTCAAAATATGTTTCGATTGTATATCTAAATACAAAATATGTCATCAGCTTTTTGAATAAAAAGTTAGACTTACGACTGAAATTCTCCAGAAAGAGCTTCTCCCTCTCATCCCAGTCTTCAATTGTTTTTCCGGAATCGGAAAGAACTGCGTTCCATCTGTCATCAAGAATCTCAAGCGATGACATAAGCTGATTGAGTTCTGATACAGCGCTCTTTTTCAGAACACCGTTATCATAAACCCATGTGTATTCATCAATACTCTTATAGGTATTAAGTCTCATGGAATGAGCCTTCTTTTTCATAAAGTCAGAAACATCGCTGAAGAATTCTGTAAGGCTTCTCCCATCCATGTCATATTCGTTTATATAATCTATCGTTTCATTTCTGAGCAGTATTGCCTTATCCAGCCTCTTCTGCTTACGGGCACTCAGTCCGTCCCCTCCGAACCCGTCATCATTTTTAATATAGTGTACAGGATCTCTGTCACCGAAATACAGTCGTCCGTATTCCATACAGGAAAGGCTCATATCTATCTGCTCATAATCACCTACAACCTCATAATATCTTGGGTATTCGGTGCAGACCGTGCATAGCCTGTCCTCACCGAGAGCCGTATAGATATCACACAGATTCTTATCATTCAGAAATGGGCAGCGCCCATTTTCTCTGAGCGGGAAGAATCTTTCTCCATCCTCTTCCTTCATGGTGCTGCGGAGCCTCTCTCCGAACTCGCCCTGAACTGTCAGATAGTAATAATATGATTCTTCATCTATATCCACTTCCCAGCCAAGGCAGCAGCTGTCCTCACAGCTTCCGCCTATACATTTAAACTTCTCATAATAATCCGGATATTCATGTATCATTTATTCATCTCCTTAAGGAGTTGCATTATCTTATCATAATTTTCTTTTGCATGAGGAAATGTACAGCCCGTACAGTTCTTAATCCTGCTTCCCCCATCTTTCTCAATATACGAGGGATTCCCGGGACATTTCTCATATGTATAAAAAGGACAAAAGCAAAAAAGACAGTTAAGCTCATCCATGCCTTTATGGCATGGATAGAACTCACAGTCTCTGTTTTCAAAATATCTGTATGTAAATTGATTAGGTTCCGTATCCATCCTGATTCCCCGTTTCAGTCTGTCTTATTCGCCTGAGCTGCTTTTGGTTATATTAGTTATCAGATGCTGTATGAAGTTCTTGTCATTCAGAAATCCAAGATACTTACTCCCCTCAGTAAGTGCCTCGATCTTATCCGGCATGATATAACCCATAATGGTATATACTATCCATACAACTATCAGCCCTATACCGAGCCCTGCTATAAGTCCGCCTATCTTGTTCAATCCATTTACCATAGGAAGTTCATCAGTCATCTTGTAAATGAAATGCTCAATGACACCGAATATGAGACGGATTATGATGAACAGAAGTCCGGCGGTAATGGCATTTACCATCATATAAGTAAATGACTTTGCCACATATTCAAATACGTTGTTTACTCCAAGAAGCTCGTATACATCTTTATTGTTATTATCCTGAAGAGCCTTCTTTACCGACTCAGGAATCTGCATGTCGTCTATCATCTTGATCTCGTCAGCCCTTGTCATATTGTCAAGAGCTTCCTGTCTTTTGATAGTATCAGTAGTCTCAGGCATAACCTTCTCATCTTTATAGCTTTCAACCTTCTGCATAGTCTTCTCATAGACCTTATCGCTGATATTGGTATTGTCGATAATAGCCTTGGAAACTATAGGTGTAAGGAATATAACAAGTATAATGGTTATGACAGACAGAACAAGACCGAGCACTCCTTTGACGAGTCCCCTGAAAAGTCCGATCACTCCGAAAACCAGAATTATGACAAGAAATACAATCTCAAGATAATTCAAGCTCATACTACTCTTCCTTTGTTGTTAGCTTTATGGTTTCTGTCCTGTCATCGAAGGTCACAATGTATCTGTTCGCACCTGATGTCGGAATTATGTTTCTGACAGGAGAATCAAAAGTATATCTGAACTTAAGTCTTCCCTTCATGTTAACGATCTCAACTGTATTTCCTCCGGAGATTATTATCTCCTTTTCACCTGCTATGATACGATCATATTCAGTATTAAAATTATATGAAAACTTAAGTGAACCTGACACATCATACACTTTCATGCAATATGTCTTCGAGGATGTTTTTTCCTTACTGTCAGTTGCTGTTCCTGTTTTAACAACTGCCGCATTCTTCTCTATGATACCTACATATTCTTCATCATAAAAAACACTCAGTATATTGGTATCATAAGGAATCTTGACTCTTTCGTTCGGTTTTTCCTTCATTGCGTAGATTACTATCTGCTTATCACTGAAGGCAGCAACCGTATCATTTGCGATGAAATCTATCTTCGGTATCATTTCATCGTCAAATGTATATCCGCCGACCATACGGTCTGCATTTTCATTCTGACCTACATCACCGAAGTTATATGCTGTAAGATTTACCTTAGGTGTAATATCCGAAAGATAAAGATAACTTGTGAAGAGCTTCTTTCCGTCATCCGAAAGAGCCACATCAACAGGATATCCACTGTTTCTTATAGAAGTCTTGATCTCGTAGATCTTGTCTCCAACACTGCTGTACATGCTTATATAGTTAGCAGATTCACTTTCAAGAACAACTACGAAAGCTCCCGTCCTCGAAACATCCACATCACATATCTTGTATGGCATAGTCTGATTGGATACTTCTCCATCGACGTTATAAACTGCAACAGCATTACCGCCTTTATCTGCAACAACGGCGTAGCCACCACTTGTCTCAGCTATAGGAACATTCATATTAACGCCTGCAGTCCAAACTGCTTCACCGCTCTGGTTGATATATGATACTCCCGCAGGGCTGTACTTGAGAAGGTTTCCACCGAATTCAAGGTACTCGGAATCAGAGTCGAAAGATGTTTCCATGCTTGATACAACCTTATAGCTTTTGAAAACTCTGCGGCTCATTACATTTATGATGATCACGGCCGCTATGACCAGTATCAGAAGAAGTCCAAGGAAAATAATCCTCTTGTTTCCCCTTGATCCTTTGGCCTGCTGCTCACGATTGTACTCACGCATCTCATCGCTTCCGCCACCGTCGATCACATTGTCCGTTTTTCTCTCACGCCTATTCAGTTCCTTAACCTTATCTTCCTGCACCGGTCTTTTCCTTTAAAACATCGACTGCTTCGGAAACTGTGGCAGCACTTCCGCTCTCGATGATATCTATAAGATCTGTAAGCTTATCAACGGTAAGCATATCCTCACCTACATGAGTTGCCCCCTGTGAAACGATTTCCATTGAAAGTTCTTCGAGCTTCTTTTCGGACTCAGCTATTTTTTCATTCAGTTCCTTTTCTTCAGCATGAAGCTTATCAAGTTCCGGAGTTCTCTTTTCTTTTATCTGGTCCGTTATCTCCTGAATGGTATTATCCTCAAACTCCTTCAGTGCATTATTCCTGTCGAAGTTTATAGCCTCCTGTTTTTCGTCCGCAAGGGAAAGCTCTTTGTTAAAGCCCTCAAGATTATATCTTGATTCATCTTTATCTCTGTGTACGTCTCTCTTTATTTCATTTATCTTCTTTTCATTTGCCAGGATGTTCTTTCTGAGCTCTTTTATCTGTCTGAAAACATCTATATACTTCATCTTTACATTTGCATATATAAAGAAGTATACAGCGAGCACAAGTATTACCCAGATGGCTATGATTATGATAAGAAATGCTTTCTGATTAGCTTCTCTAAGTTCATTATAGAAGCCTGTTGACTGTCCTATCAATACGATGATTATAGGGCAGAGCAGGAAGAGTATGAGTACCCCTGCAAAAGCCTCAAGCCACTCAACAAGTCCTACCGGCATGTACATGATATTGAAGAACTGATTTCTGAAAGCCTTAGGAACACGGTTCTCACGAAGATATCTTCTGATATCCTTTCTTATCTCCTTGTTTTCCTTTACCAGGAACTCAGTTTCGTCACCGACTCTGGCAGCAACTTCCTTGTTCTTCTGCTTTGTACGACGGTTTTCTATATCCTTCTTTTCACTTTTAACAGCGTTAGTCTTCTTGTCGAATTCAGATATAAGTTCATGTTTCCTTTTCTTAACAGTACCGGTAATCTCATCCTCTATGGACTTCTCAGTACCGCTTATATCCTTCGAAAGCTTCTTTGCCTGCTTACGCTGTTCTTCCAGATTCTTGGAGACTGTTTCCTTCTCTATGACCTTGTCCATAAGATCTCTGAGAAATGAAACGCTCTCCATTGCTGTGCTGTCTCCCATAATCACACCCCGTTACATTTTCGTAAACTCTTAACTGCCTACTATGAAATAGCCCTGTTTACTGCGCTGATAAGAGCATATACTGAAGAAACTATGATATCGTCATCGATACCTGCACCCCAGTATTCCTTGTTCTGATCTTCCATCTGAATGGACACATATGAACATGCTTTGGAATTTGAACCTCTGTTAAGAGCATGCTCCTCATAACTGTTTATATTGAAGGTTATCTTGAAATGTCTCATAAGGGCATTACTTACTGCATCAAGACGTCCATTGCCCTGACCATGATATACCTTCTTGATTCCGTCTCTCTCTATAGTGAGCTCACACTTGATGCCTTCTTCCTGCTTGAAGTGGCACTCGATATACTTGATTGGTCCTTCGACATTTATATATTCCTGCTTGAATACTTCAAGAACCTCATCGCTTTCAAGCTCTTTATGCTGACGATCGGATATTCCCTTTACTGTATATCCGACATCTTCCTTCATTGACTTAGGAAGATCGAAGCCATACTTAGTCTCAAGTATGAAGCCTATACCGCCCTTACCTGACTGGCTGTTGATACGTATAACATCGCCGTCATATGTACGTCCGATATCTTCAGGATTAAGAGGAAGATAAGGTACTGTCCACATTCCATTCGGATCATCTTCTCTGCACTTCATACCCTTTGCTATAGCATCCTGATGTGAACCTGAGAATGCTGCAAATACGAGCTTACCACAGTAAGGCTGTCTCATGTGAACCTGCATACCTGTAAGTGTCTCATATACCTTCTGAATATGAGGCATGTCTGAGAAATCAAGCTCCGGATCAACACCATGAGTATACATATTCATGGCAAGTGTGATGATGTCTACATTACCGGTTCTCTCTCCATTTCCGAAGAGTGTTCCTTCTATCCTGTCTGCTCCGGCAAGAAGTCCAAGCTCCGCATCTGCGACGCCACATCCACGATCATTGTGAGGATGAAGTGAAAGCACTACATTCTCTCTATATTTCATATTCTTGCTAAGGTACTCTATCTGGCTTGCATATACATGAGGAAGTGACATCTCTACTGTTGCAGGAAGGTTGATGATAGCTGTTCTGTCAGGTGTAGGTTTCCATACATCAAGAACTGCATTACATACTTCAAGAGCATATTCAGGTTCTGTACCCGTGAAGCTCTCCGGCGAATATTCGAATCTATATGGAGCACCGGCTTCATCTGCAAGCTTCTTAAGAAGTTCTGCTCCGTCGATAGCCAGCTGCTTGATCTCTTCTTTTGACTTCTTAAATACCTGCTCTCTCTGAGCAACGCTCGTAGAGTTATAAAGGTGAACTATAACATTCTTTGGATTTGCGCCGCTGACTGCTTCGAAAGTCTTCTTTATTATGTGTTCTCTGGCCTGAGTAAGTACCTGTATGGTTACATCTTCAGGTATGAGATCGTCCTCAATAAGCTTACGACAGAATTCATATTCTGTATCGCTTGCAGCCGGGAAACCTACCTCTATCTCCTTAAAACCAACTCTAATGAGTTCTTTATAGAATTCTACTTTTTCATCAAGGCTCATAGGAACTATAAGTGCCTGATTGCCGTCTCTAAGATCGACGCTGCACCATACAGGAGCCTTATCGATATACTCCTTCTTCACCCATTCGGTCGAATCAACCGGTGGCATGTAATATCCTCTTCTGTAATGTTCGTAATTCTTCATGTCTTTTACCTCCATGTAGCGGTTAAAACCGTAAATTATATTGTACTATGTTTGACTGTTTTTTTCAACATTTGCAGCGCTCTGCTTTGGCCAGAGACTAAAAAAGCGTCTCTACAGTATATAACAACTATAGAGACGCATAACGCGCGGTACCACTCTATTTCATATCATAATGATATGCACTCTCGCGGATACGGGTTCTTTCGAATCTTATATCCTCCCACTGTAACGGTTGGGCTCCGTCCTAAACTACTACGAGTCTTATGACTCATTCATCCGGCTGCTCCAAGGTGAGTTCAGATACGCTTTGCAACTGCCTCGCACCACCCGGCAGATCTCTCCGTAGCTCCCTGTATCCTACTGGTCCTCTTCAATGCATTTAATAGAAATGTATGAAATTATATTGAGAAGTTATCACATCACTTCTGTTCTGTCAAGGGCAATTTCAACATTTGACATACGTTCTTCACTTCCGAAAGAATATCTTTACATCTGGCCACTTTAATCCCAGCTTTTTTCCCGACAGCAATAAAGTCTTCATCCGTTATGCCTGCACCTTTACCGTTTACCGAGGTTGTATGTTCTCCATAATATGTATTACTGAAGGTAAGATCGTAAGCGGGCGCAAGTTCCCATCCGGTATCGTTTCTGACAAATGAAAAGTTCTTTGTATGATCATCAAGGTTATGTGTGAACACATTGAAACACATCACTCTGAACAACTGTTCAATCTGCGCCTTGTTTTCGTGTGTCAATACATTTACCAGCTTCATATACGTATTATAATCACATGACGGAGCCAAGAAATCCACTTCCAAAAGGCCTGCGAAGGTTATCGTCATGATCTTCTCGTCGTCTTTTCTGTCAAATCTTTCAGTTTTAAAATATCCCTTACAGATTTTGGAAGGAACAAGCTCTGTTTCAGTCATTATAATGCCACATTTCTTTGCTGCCAGCGAATATTCATATTCCAATGCCCCGCTGTCAGCATTATCCTTACCGGAGGCTGGAAATTTAACTATCCACTCTCTATTCCCTTCCCTAATAAATACCTTTGGCCTTGTACCACCACTCGAACCACCGAGCCTGTACAATGTATCAAGGTTATCAGATGCTTGTGAGGAAAGGACCTTATTACATTCTTCCGCTATCATATCATAGTCCAGACCAGAAAATGCATAGTCGGAGTTATGATTTGGTCGGTACTCAAGAGCACCCATCCCGGAAGTTCCTACATAAGCAAGTCTGTCCAGTATAGTGAGTTCATCCACCTGTATACCCTGTTTTGCCAGGGTTCGATCAAGAAGCAACTCCCCCCAGCTGTCAGGAAGGCTATCGGCAAATACACCGAACAACCCTCTGAAACATCTCCTGTTATCCGAATCAGGAACAAAAATATCATTCTTCAGCGGCAAGGAAAATGGACTGATAGAAAACCCTTCTTTCACCCAACTGTCACTGTACTGAAACGCTACCAGCCTGTCACTTGTAAGGGCCAGCGTGCCTACAATGCGATTCTTGTAATATACATCAAGAGTTTTGCTGTTTTTCATTTACAACCTCTTCCAGACTACTATACACAGTGCGATTGAATAATCCTTTTATCTCATCTATGACACCAAGCTCTAACGCTATCTTTGTTAAAGCTTTCAAAGATATATCACCGGTCTGTTCAAATTTCTTCAGCGTTCCATAACTTACATTGGCACGCATAGCAAGCTCCTTTTGAGTAATCTTCTTCCGCTTTCTGATTCTCTTAACTCTTAATGCCAGTTCCTTATCGATTTCTGTCGGTGTTTCCCAGATATAGTTTTCCATAGCAGCCTCTCACATTTTTGCCACTATTATAGCAATATGTCGCTTTTTTGTAAATAATTGATATTATAATAGCATTTTCTCATTATCATATCACTTCGACTGCCCATAGTCCAAAACAGTCGCCATATATATAAAGAATTAGCAGTAAGACATAAAAATCTTACTGTTTTTTCTACATATACCCGTCGGGCAGATGAACTTTTATTCTGTTATGCAGTTGCACCCTTCATGCGTAATTCATAATCAGATTTAGGCATAGGCTTTGCGAAGTAATAGCCCTGTATCATGTCACAGCCCTGAGCCGCAAGGAAATCAACCTGTTCTTTCTCCTCAACACCCTCAGCGACTGTCTTCATGTGAAGTGACTTAGCAAGCTTGATGGCCTCACTTACAACTATCTCTCCTCTTTCTCCGGCGTTCTCGCCTCTGAAGAAATCAGCATCCAGCTTAAGAACATCAAGTGGCATATCCTTAAGTGAATTAAGTGAAGAATATCCTGCCCCGAAGTCATCCATGGATACCATGAAGCCATAGTCTTTGAGTTTCTTTATTGTTTCTATCATAGCCCTCTTGTCATCAAAGAAAGCACTTTCTGTAAGTTCTATCTCGATAAGGTTTCGAGGAGCTCCTTCCCTGTCTACCAGGTCTCTTATGTGCTCTGCCAGATTACTGTCAGCAAAATGAGCTCTCGATACATTTACGGATACAGGTACACATTTAAGTCCTTTATCAAGCCACATTTTCTGATGTCTTGCAACATGTGAGATCATGTAATCGTCTATAGCTGTGATGAATCCGTTCTTCTCGAAGATAGGAATAATTCTGTAAGGTGTAACGAAGCCATATTCCGGTGATGCCCATCTGATAAGTGCCTCTGCGCCCCTAAGCTCATTGGTTCTAGGATCATACTTAGGCTGATAATATACCTGGAATTCTTCGTTTGCCAGTGCCTGCTGCTGCTTCTCGTGAACTATATCAACCCACTTCTCCTCATCTACCAGACGGTCGTCAAAGAATGCAACACCTGAGCCATCAGTATCTGAAAGCTTTGCTCTCGCGCTGCAGGCGTTATTGTATTCAGTCTCAAGATTTATATTGTTTCTTCTTACAGTCCTTCCGGATGTATCCGTATTCGGTCTGAGGACATTTACTCCGGCCTGGAAAGTCAGAGTATGCGGCTGGTTGATAGTTGAAAGACCCTGTATGAGTGAATCCAGCCTCTGCTTTATCTCTTCATCACTTCCGCCTCTCAGGATAAGGGCAAAGTTTGATGAGCTTGCTCTTGCGCATATTTCATTTGGATTAATGCTGTGTACGGTACGTCTGTATATAGCTGTAAGCAGCTTCTCTCCATCCTGAACGGAATGGCACAGACAATAGTTCCTGTAATTTACAAAACAGAGATTGACTATTGCAAAAGGAGCTCTGGCATTTCTTCTCTTCTTTATAAGGTCCTCGCCCTTAATAATGTAATACATCCAGTTCTTCGCACCGGTTGCTGCATCTGTTGTAAACAGAGATGTTATCCTGCGCTTCTGTATCAGAGCTTTTATAGCATTTGCAATCAGACTCACGATAAGGATAAATATAATCAGACCAACAGCAATGTAAAGCTCTACAAATATGGTCAGATCCTTCATGTTTACATATATAGCTGACCTTCTGGCAAGCTTCTCGCTGCCGCCCTTGGCATCAGCACATACCCAGATTGGCATAGCTACCAGCTGATCCTCATCATAAAGCTGTGCTATTTTTTCATAATCTTCTGAGGTGGGTTCATTTATGACTATACCATAGTCTTCATCCTCATCATCGTCATCATCATCGCGGTCTTTTTTATCTGTAGTTATATCAAAACCCAGCTGGAATTTTCCCGCATTCTGCTTTTCCATCTCTTTGAAGAAAGCCGGCCAGTTTATCTTCAGTGATCTCTTCCCAAAATTTATTGTATCCGTCTTTGTATCCTGATATACAACAACCGGTCTCAGATAATTATCGACAGTATATGAATTTTTGCCACAGGTGTCTTCGCCTGATACATATTTCCTGTTCCCGCTGCCGTCCATGATTATATAATCAGTCCCGGCGTACTCCGTGTCCTTGAAAAGCTCTGCATCAGTATCACTGACTTTATCATATATCTCAGCCATTCCGACCGCCTTTTCATATTCAGTGGAAAGCTTTGAAAGCAGAATATATGAAACAAATTCTGCATAAACAAAATAAAGGATTAATCCGGCCAATGAAGAAAACAGCACAACACGTATTATTGTGCCGACAATCCCCGATCTGTTTATCTTCTTATATACCTTCCGATTCTTATCCATAACATCAATCCCCCAGATTCTCAATCTGCCAATCGATAGGTTCTATCCCATTTTGTTCTAAAAATTCATTTGCCTTTTTAAAATGTCCACATCCGAAGAATCCTCTGTAGGAGGACAGCGGTGATGGATGCGGTGCCTCAAGTACCAGGTGCTTAGGATTTGTCAGCATAGCCTTCTTGCTTCTTGCGAAGCTTCCCCAAAGAAGGAATACTATAGGTCTGTCTTCTTCATTTACGATCCTGATCGCAGCATCCGTAAACTCCTCCCAGCCTTTACCTCTGTGGGATGCGGCCGCATGCGCTCTGACTGTAAGAACAGCATTCAGAAGAAGCACGCCCTGCTCGGCCCACTTTACGAGATATCCGTTGTCAGGAATATAACAGCCCATTTCATCATGGAGCTCTTTATATATATTCTGAAGAGACGGCGGAATATCAATTCCGGGCTTTACTGAAAAGGACAGTCCGTGAGCCTGTCCCGGCTCGTGATACGGATCCTGTCCTATTATGACCACCTTCACCTTCTCGAGTGGCGTAAGATGAAAAGCATTAAAGATATCATCACCCGGAGGATATATGGTTCTCGAACCATACTCCTCCCCGATGAATTTGAATAATCTTTTGTAATACTCTTTACTGTATTCAGGTTTAAGTTTGATTGCCCAATCGTTTGTTATCGGAGGCATCTGTACTAATTCTCCTAGTATTATTACTAATTGACGATTGTCATATCCATATTTATACACTCGAAACACGCCTCTCGGCTCCGCTGCGAGCACGTAACGGATGCTAAATTCACATCCGCTGTAAACAGCGTATGTTCATTAAGCACCGACGGTCGCAGAGGGTTTCTCATGCATAATATGGATATGACAATCTGTATATTAAAGTGTACTGATTACTTCGTCGAATTTGTCTGTGATTTCCTTCTCCGGTGCTGGTGTTATAAGGCTCACTACTGCGATTACGATGAGGGCTACGAGGAATGCAGGTGCAAGCTCGTAGAGATCCCAGACACCGCCCATAGGACGTACTAAGTACTTCCAGATGAATACCATAGCCATACCGGATATCATACCCGCTGCTATACCGTACTTGTTTGATCTCTTCCAGAAGAGTGACATGATCATAGCCGGTCCGAATACTGCACCAAAGCCTGCCCATGCAAATGAAACGATATTAAATACAGAGCTGGTCGAATCCCATGCTATAACAACACCGAGTACAGCTACAACTACAAGTGTAATACGAGCTGTAAGCATAGCAGTTACTTCGCTGAGCTTAACGCCGAATACATCCTGAACGATGTTTTCTGAAACTGCAGATGATGCAGCTATGAGCTGTGAGTCAGCTGTTGACATTGTAGATGCAAGTATACCTGCTATGATAAGTCCGGCTATAAGCGCATAACCGAATCCGTTCTTTGATATATGATCTGCAAGAACTACTATAAGTGTTTCTGCCTTTGATGAAGATGTTGGATCCTCGATAAGTGAATCAAGTGCTCCAACCTCTGTCATGGCACGTCCTACAACTCCAAGGAATGTAGCTATTCCAAGAGAGATAACAACCCATACAGAAGCTACTCTTCTTGAAAGCTTAAGCTTGTTAGGATCCTCGATAGCCATGAAACGAAGAAGTATATGAGGCATACCGAAGTATCCGAGTCCCCAGCAGAACATTGTAATTTTATTAAATATTCCATAAGGAAGTGCTTCACCTGTTACATTGCTGTGTGTTGCACTTATCTCAAAGAAGCCCTTAAGATTCTGAGCATTTTCAATAACTGCGCCCATACCGCCGGCATTCATTACACCGTAAACAAGAACTACAACAAGTGCAAAGGTCATAACTATTGACTGAATGAAGTCAGTCTGTGAAGCAGCAAGGAAACCACCTGTTGTGGTATATCCTACTATGATAATAGCTGAAACTATCATGGCAAGCTGATAATTAACTCCGAAGAGCTGTCCGAAAAGCTTACCACAGGCAGCGAAGCCTGATGCTGTATATGGTATAAAGAATACTATAATGGTTATAGCACCAAGAAGAAGTGTTACATTGTGCTTATCACCAAATCTCTTCTTGAAATACTCCGGAAGTGTAATAGCCTCTATACCTGCTGTGTACTTACGAAGCCTCTTGGCTACGAACAGCCAGTTGAGATATGTTCCGACAGCAAGTCCGAACGCCGTCCATCCCGCATCAGCTATACCTGAAAAGTATGCAAGTCCCGGAACACCCATCAAAAGATATGAACTCATATCCGATGCTTCTGCGCTCATTGCAGTTACAAATGGTCCCAGTTTTCTTCCTCCGAGGTAAAAGTCTCCTACATCCTTAGTCTTTCTTGAGGCAGCAAATCCTACAAAGAGCATGCCTGCAAGATAGATGACTATGGAGACAACGATACCTATCTGTGCTACAGTCATTTTTAGTTCCTCCTGACATCTGTTACTGAATTCAGCGAGAAGAGTCTCGCTGTTTCCCTTAATAAAAGGGGTTATGGAATATCCCATAACCCCTTAATCTTAGTTTATTTCATTGTAAAAATCAATCTTTTACTTGGATTCCTTGTAATCATATTTGAATA
>OCTW011537545.1_pt1 | contig 78126 bp, 76 predicted proteins | sample 1539671 | NCBI WGS metagenome assembly OCTW01 (sample SAMN02144230, study PRJEB22623) | gut metagenome | biome: sheep rumen | host: Ovis aries | place: New Zealand | reverse complement strand
AGTGATACTGCTATAGTTTATAAAGGTATGACTTCTTACTACAAGATGGATATTGTGCCTTATATTACAAAGGTTTATACAAAACTTGCTAAGAATAAGTCTTCAAACTGGTCTGTATATAACAGAACTGCTTTAGGTCATTATCCTGTTCAGTCTGTAGTTTCAAATATTGACTCTTCAATTACTTTGAAGACAAGTACTTCAGAAGATGTTGTGATTTATGGATTCAACCTTAATCATTCTTCTGCAACATTTACAAGTGGAAGCAATACCTTTACAGTTGGCGGAACTAATGGACTTGGAATAGACAACTCTACAGCCGGTCAATTATGCTTCAATGTTGCAGAACTTCAGACTGGAGAATTAAATCTTAACGTAAATGGCATTTCAATTTTGAATAACATTAATAATAATGATGCCCACGGAGATGCAAGTGAAGCTGGGGATGCCTACAAAAACTGGTATAACCGCCAGGCAAACGGAGATACAAACAATATCTTAACTGATAATGTCTACTTTGATGTCTGGGAATTCAATGACCGTGCCGCAACTCCAATTAACGGTCTTGCAACTGGTATAAATATGGAAGTAAACCAGGTAACAGGTATGTTGAACTATGCCTTTGCAAACGGTGGTTTGTATTTTAGTATGGGTGGTAATTCAAATAAAACAACTGCATATAGTGAAGATAACAGTTATTCATCACGTTACTGGGCTGGTGACTGGGATACCTTTGCAGGTCCTTGTGTTGGCTTCCATGTTGATGATCTTGGTTATACTTATTCTCTTGACTCAGGCGGTGATACTAATGGTTCTGGTTCAGTAGATAAATGGGTACTTTATTCTAGCCGTTGGGGTTTGGGTACACGTAATACTGGAGGTACTTTAGATGGTACAAACTCCCTTCGTCTTGAAGAAATTGCTCTTAAGACCGGAGACGGAACTTATGCTTACTCACTTATGAAGTACCGCTTCCTTTCTCCAGAATTTGCTTCTACAGTAGTAAGTGAAACAAGTACAACAAATCTCTATCTTGTTTACTACGATGCACTTACAAACCAAATTCGCTTCAGAGCAGGTACCTTTAATACAACAGCAGAGCAGACTTCGGGAGGTTTCCAGGATGAATATCAATCTGGAACTCCTTCATATTACAGCACAAGTAACTGTCAGGTAATTGCAAATGGAGAATCAGATCCGTTTAAGACTGGTGCTAATGACACAGATACTGTAACAATTCCTCAGATTACAGGACGAGGAGCTGGTCAGTATGTTGATGTTGCAGTTGTAAAAAATGCTGGAAAAGATGTTGTGTGTGTAGTATGGTATGATGCTATTTCTAATAGCTGTAAGTATAGTTATATTACAGATCCTATTGCTAACTGGGACACATTGAAAGGTAATGCTACCGCTTTGAATTGGTCTACACCTCAGACTATTTTTACGGAAGGTGGAGAATACTGTCATATCGTTTCAGATAAGAATAATCACCTTCATATTGCAGCTTATGCTGGTAATAGTGATGTAATGTATGCATATCTTGATACATATTCAAGTACTGCTTCAACTGCAACTGTAGATAATTCTAACTCTGTTGGTGAACATTTGACCCTGGATGTTGGTGTAAACTCTAAAGGTAATAGTATTCCATATATTGGTTACTATACAGGAGCTATCAAAAAGCCAAAGTATGCTTATCTTGTAGACCCTACCGTGGAAGATTCAACTGCAAGTTTTACACAGGTTGTTGATGGTGCTGATACAAATGAACTCTTTACAGGAGCCTGGGAAGTTGTTACTGTTCCTACACCAAGTACCATGACTACAAATCGTGAAGATAAGGTTAATGTAGGATTATGGAAGAGTAGTGGAGTTATAACAAATTCAACAAGAGGTACTTGTTCAAAAAAGAATACTGTTAATGGTTATTCTTCAACCAACTGGAGTAAAACCTGGGGTAACGGAACTGCAAATGGTGTTTTAGGATATCAGGTTACAACAGGAACTGGTACAGGTCTTGAAACCGCCCAGATGAGATAGTTTATTGGTGGGAAAAAAATTGCTGCCCAGTTAAAATAACTCCTTAGTTCTAGGCTTTAAAAAGCCTAGAGCTACAGGAAATATAAGAACTTTCTCCCCTTGTTACCATAAGGTTCAGAGAATATAATAGTTTTATATCTCAAAGGAGTTATTTTATGGATTTAATGAAATTACAAAATGGTAGCGATATTCGTGGTGTAGCAGTTGAAGGCGTTGAAGGCGAAGCTGTAAATCTTACTCCTCAAATTGCAAAACAGATTGGCTGTGCTTTTGTAAGCTGGCTTGAAAAAAAGAGTGGAACAGTTGCTTCTGCCCTAAAAATTGGTGTTGGCCGTGATTCACGTATTTCTGGTCCTGCTCTTGCCGATGGTCTTATTGACGGAATTATAAGTGCAGGGGCTACAGTTGTAGATTGTGGAATGGCTACAACTCCTGCAATGTTTATGTCTATTGTTTTTGCAGATACAGATTTTGATGGTTCTTGTATGATTACTGCAAGTCATCTTCCATTTAATCGTAATGGAATTAAGTTCTTTGATGCAGATGGCGGACTTGAGCATGATGATATTACAGAAATCCTTAACCTTGCAGGCCTTCTAAATCCTGCTAAGGCTTTTGCCCCAGTTGATAAGGTTGATTTAATCGATATTTATGCAACATATCTTCGCCAGAAAATTTGCGAAGGAATTGGAAGTGATTCTGAACCTTTAAAGGGACTTCATATTGTAGTTGATAGTGGAAATGGTGCTTCTGGATTCTTTGCAGAAAAAATCCTTAAACCTCTTGGAGCTGATATTTCTGGAAGTCAGTTCCTTGAACCAGATGGAAACTTCCCTAATCATATTCCTAATCCTGAAAATAAAGAGGCAATGGCCGCAATTCAGTCTGCTGTTCTTAAAAACAAGGCTGATTTAGGACTCATTTTTGATACAGATGTTGACCGTATGTCCGCAGTTCTTTCTGACGGCAGCGAGGTAAACCGTGACTCTATCATTGCTATGATTTCGGCCATTCTTGCTCCAGATTATCCTGGTTCTACTATCATTACAGACTCTGTTACTTCTGACCGTTTGACTTACTTTTTGGAAGATGTTCTTGGTCTTAAACATTTGTGCTATATGCGTGGCTATAAAAATGTTATCAACAAGCAAAAGGAATTGAATGCTCAGGGAATTGCTGCTCCTTTGGCAATGGAAACTTCTGGTCATGGTGCTTTGAAAGACAATTTCTTCCTTGATGACGGTGCTTTTCTTGCTGTAAAACTGGTGATTGCACTGGCAAAAGCTGCAAAAGACGGTAAAAAACTTGATAGCCTGATTGAAAAACTTCCTCCACTGGTAGAAGAAGGAGAATACCGCTTTAAGATTTCTGGTGACGATTTTAAAGATTACGGAAAAAAAGTTCTTGAAGAGTTCAAAAAGCGTGCTCAAGATAAGGGCTATCTTTTACCAAAAACTTATGAAGGTGTTCGTATTTCCTTTAAAGAAGGTGATGCTCAGGGCTGGATGCTTTTGAGATTATCTCTCCACGACCCAGTTATGCCTTTGAATATTGAAGGTGCCCGCAAAGGTGATTTGTCGAAACTTGTAGAAATTGCAAAAGAACTTACAGATGGTTTTGACCGTCTGGACCGTTCCTGCCTGAAATAGATGCTGAAACAAGTTCAGTATGACCTATTTGTCGTCAGCATGACGTGTTAGCGTCACCCTGAACTTGTTTCAGGGTCTAATATAAACCAACAAAGGCAGTAACTGACTTTTCTGGTGCCATAATCAGGGTGTCCATAAGAGTCAGTCCAATGCGTGTACAAGGCAGAAGACGGAAAAAATCTTTCTGCATTTCTAAAGGTACATCTCCATATCCTGGACTGTAGCGGGGGCGGGTAGAAAAACCTTCTGCCTCCGCTAATTTTTTTATTTCCTTATTTACAAGATCAACTACTTCTTCAATAAACATTGCTCCGGTTGCCTGCAAAATGCTTGCATAAACTGAATCAAGAGAAGTGTATTTTCGAATCAAGGCATCTACCTGTGGACCAATTGTTGCAGCCATAAGAGCAACTTTTTTACAGTTTTTAAGATTTGCTCCAAGGTCTTTGGAATGTAAGGTTACATCTGCAAATGAGATTTTATAAATATCTCTACCTGTTTCATCCTGTTTTTCAAACTGGCAGTCCAAATCAAAAACTTCAAAAACTGCCTGTGGTTTTAGAACAGCCTGCATCTCACTGGCTGCCTTTTTCATAAGATCCGAAACATCAGCTTCGGGTGGTGTAGTCCGTCTGTAGCCCAAATATCGTGCTACTTCATTAAAGTCTGGAGAGAAATTTTTGCTGTCGGGAAATATAAAACTTGCACTCATACTATAAAATTAATATCGGATTTTTTTGTAAATCTTTTGCTATTATTTTATAAATTGATGTATCTTCAACCTGGGAAATTGCTGTGGTTCGAATTCCGCCATCTTTTGAAGAACCTCCACAGTGATATATTTTTTCGTCTGTAGAACCAAAATCAATAAAGATATAACGATCGTGATAGATTCCATTTGTCTTTTTAAGATTTATATGTACATTTGGATATTCTTTACAAAAATCTGAAAATTCAGTTTTATGCAAGCCTTTTCCAATATTATCACTAAATAAAGTAATCTGGACATTTGGCTTTACAAACTTTAATAATACAAGAGTTTTCAGACCGATATAATTATCAACTATAAAAATTGTTTTCTTTGCAGAAGAATAAATCGATGAATATGCAATATCAGCTTCTACTGTTTCTCCGTTTAAAAACAGATAGTCCTTTCTAATGTTTGGATCAGTAAAATCTTTTATTACACGGGAAAGTTCATCTTTTGTTACCATTTTGTCCGTTATGGTTTTATTAATTCTCTTTATTTCATTTGTGTTTTCTGATGTCTGTAAAGAAAGTTTCACAAGTTCGGGACTGCACAAAACATTTTGACTTTGAAGAATAAAATCCTTCATCTGCTTAAATATCCTGATAAGTGCCTTACTCTGGGCCGTAGCTAAGTCTCCGCGAAGAACTGTCATAAGCATGTATATTCCCTGTTCTGTGAATGCATAAGGAAGACTTCTGCTTTTACTTGTCATTTTTGTTTTTGCGGTCGAATTTTTCGACCGCAAATTATCAAATTCTTCTTTTGTTAGCTGGAATCTAAAATCTTCATCAAAGCGTTCTTTGTTGTTTTTTACTTGTTCATTAAATCTTTTAGTGTCATATCCATAAATTTCTGCAAGATCAAAATCCAGCATAACTTGAACATCGCGGATGGTATAAATTTTTGAGCGTAAATCCTCTTCATTATGGATTAAAAGGTCTTTGCTCATTTATATTACTCCCACAGAAGCTGTAGTCCGTTTTCTTCGTATTGCGGGAATTTTTCATCTTTGCTGATTAAAACTAAATCATTACGAATAGCCTGTTGAATCAACATACGATCAAATGGGTCATGATGATTCTCTTTTTGTGGGATTTGTCCAATACTTATATAATCATATGGTTCTGGGTTTAGAATAGAGAAATTAAACTGTTCTGCAATATGAGGAATATGAAGAACATTTATTTTTCCTAGATTAAGTTTTTTATTTTGATGTTTAATTGCTATTTCCCAATAACTTATTGGACTTACAAATATGGTGTTAGATTCATCTTCTAATAATTTTAGAATCTTCTCGGGTAATTTATATGATTCCATGATAGCCCATAAAAGAACATGTGTATCAATTAAATATTTCAAAGCAGCTCCTACATTAAATCGTCCATATCATCAAAAAGCCATTCAGGAGTTATTTCAAACGATTCATCTTCCCAAAATGGTCCCATATTGTTATATAATCCAATAGGACGTTTTTTCGGTTTTGTCTTTTCAACATTTTTTGTAATACATGCCACAGGCTTTTTAGCACGGCCATACAAAATCTGAATTTCTTCGCCCTGCATAACCTCTTCCAGAACTGAGGAAAAATGTGCTTTAAAATCACCAACTGTCATTTGTTTCATACATATAAGATAAGGCTAACTTGTCAAGTTGTCAAGTTTAAAAATATTGAATTAATAGTTAATATGTTTGTCAGGTATGTACCGGACGTAATGGCTACAATGGATGTGATGGTGGCTGTACTACAGCTTGTACCGGATGTACTGCTGGCTGTACTAATCTCTGGACAAAAACTACTATGGATTTTTGAAATAAACTGTGCTAAATTTATAATTGCTGGAGGTTAATATGATGTATCCATACATGACATTACCTGATGATACAGAGATTACTCATTCAGATATTATAAATAATAATGGTAAAGAACAGGTTCAGGTTTATATAGAGACTCCTATTGAAGGTGGTTTTAAGGATGCAACATGTATTTTGCCTGATTATGAATGGACAGTTCATGGTTATACTGAAGAAGAAATGAAATATTTTAAGGACTTTGTAGAAAAAGCCGCTCATCTGTTCTTTAAATTTGCAAGAAGTAAAGGATTTGAAAATGCCGCAAATTTTTAGTATAGGTTCATATCTGGTTTATTTCTGGTCAAATGAAGGTGAACCATTGGAACCTATTCATGTTCATATTGCAAAAGGAAAACCAGAAAAGAATGCGACAAAAATATGGATTACTAAATCTCTTCATTGTGTTGTATGCAATAACAATTCTCAGATTCCTTCTCATATATTAAACAATCTTTTAGAAATTATAGAAAACCGAGCTTTTGAAGTAGTAGCAAAATGGAATGAACGTTTTGGAGATATTCACTTCTATTGCTAACTTCTTTATCTAACCCTCCAAATTCGGTAAAATAAAAAACATGGAAAATTACAAGAAAGAATTTATTGATTTTATGGTGCGCTGCGAGGTGCTTAAGTTCGGGTCTTTTACGCTCAAAAGTGGAAGACAGTCGCCTTTCTTTATGAATGCGGGGGCTTATGTTACTGGTGGACAGCTTGCTCAGCTTGGAAAATATTATGCACAGGCAATTCACGATAATTTTGGTGATGATATTGACGTTTTCTTTGGTCCTGCTTACAAGGGAATCCCTCTGGCGGTAGTAACTGCTGTTGCTTACAGTGAACTTTACGGAAAGGAAATTAAATACTGTTGTGACCGCAAGGAAGAAAAAGACCATGGTGCAGATAAGGGGGCAATCCTTGGTTACAAGATTAAGGACGGCGACCGCGTTGTAATTATTGAAGATGTAACAACAAGTGGAAAATCTATTGAAGAAGTTTATCCAAAAATCAAGGCTTTGGAAAATACTCCAGGCAGCATAAAAATTGTTGGCGAGATTGTTAGTTTGAACCGCGAAGAACGTGCTCCAGACAGTAACAAGGCAGCCCTCGATGTAATTACAGAAAAATACGGTTTCCCTGCTCGTGCAATTGTTTCTATGAGCGATGTTGTTGATGCTCTTTATACAAATGGTGATAAAAAAATTATCACAGATGAAATTAAGAAAGAACTGGATGCTTATTACAGTGAATGGGGTGTGTAAGCAATAATGAAGAAATATTTATCTGTTTTTTTTGCATTTTTATTTGTTGTTTCTGCACTTTACGCTAGAAAGCCTAAAGCAAAAGAGAGCTCATATCCAAAATCAATTGTTGCTCTTTCACCAGCTTCTGTAGAAATCCTCTTTGCAATTGGGGCTGGAAATCAGGTTGTGGCGGTTTCTGATTTGACCGATTATCCACCAGAAGCTGTTTCTCTTCCTAAAGTTGGTGGGTTTGACGGAAAAACTTTAAGTATGGAAAAAATTATTTCCTATAAGCCAGACCTTGTTTACCTGACAGAAGGAATGCACAACTTTTTGATTCAGGAACTTGAAGCCAACAAAATTGCCTATTATGTTTCTAAGGGATCTTCAATTGCATCTGTAGAAGGTGAAATTATTGACCTTGGAAAAATTACAGGCCACGAAAAAGAAGCTAAAATTCTTGTTACAGAAATGAAGCAGAAACTTTCTTCTTTTAGAAACTCTGATGATGGAGAAAAAGTTACTGTTTACTATGAGGTTTGGAATGCTCCTTACATGTCGGTTGGTTCTACATCTTTTATTAATGATGTAATTACTTGTGCAGGTGCAACAAATATTTTTGCAGATTTGAAAGAGGCTTATCCAATTGTAAGCGAAGAAACTATTATTGCCCGTGATCCTGACCTAATTATTTTGACAGCTTCTTCCGGTCTTACAGTTCAATCTGTTGCTAATCGTCCTGCCTGGGCTAACCTTAAAGCTGTAAAAAATAATAAGGTTTTCTTAATCGACGATAATCTTTATTCTAGACCTGGTCCTAGAATTGTGGATGCCGTTTTAGATTTGGAAAATCATATAAAGAAAAATTAAATACATTAAAATTGATTAAGTAAGCAAGTAAAAATATAATAAAAGCCATGAAAAAAGATTTTTTGTCAAACAAGTTTTTGCAACTGATATTGTCACTTTTCCTTCTTTTCCTGGCTTTTTTATTTGCCATTTCATTTGGTGCCGAAAAAATAAAAGTTGCTACGCTTTTTGGTGGGGGCGACAAATTTGAAAATATAATTTTATGGCAGCTTCGTTTGCCCCGAGTTCTTCTAGTTTTACTTACAGGTATACTTCTGGGCGGCTCTGGTGCTGTTTTCCAGATGTTTTTTAGAAACCCTTTAGCTGAACCTGGAATTATGGGAATAAGTGCCGGAGCAACTTTAGGTGCTGTAATTGCAGTAACTCTTGGAATTGGCGGTTTGGTAATTACAGGGTCTGCTTCCAAATTAACTGGTGGTTCTTTCCGTTTTACTATCATTTCTCCAATCAACTTTACAGCTTTTATTTTTGCTCTTGGTTCAGGTCTTCTGGTAACACTACTTGCCTTTTCAAGAGCCGGAAAAAATTCCTCTATCATGTTACTGCTTTGTGGAACTGCATTGGGAACCCTTTATTCCGCAGTTTCTTCAATGATTCTTCTGACTTCCAATAAGGAACTTCACTCAATATACTCTTGGATTTTGGGCAGTTTTAGCGGTCGTGGTTGGAACGAGCTGGTCTTTATCCTTCTGCCATCTTTGGCCTCTATCATTATTATGTTATGCATTTCTAGACCTTTGGACCTGCTTTCGGGTGGAGAAACTTCTGCAGCCTCGCTTGGAGTAAATGTTAATAAGCTTAGAGTTTTGGTGCTTTTATCGGGAAGTCTGGCTATTTCTTCTGCCGTTTGTTCGGGTGGAACAATCAGTTTTGTAGGTTTAATTGCCCCTCACATTGTAAGAAAAATTGTAGGGCCAAAAGCTCGTTACTTAATCCCTTTTAGTATGATTTTTGGAGCAATCCTTATCCTCCTGGCCGATACTCTTGCCAGAATTATGATTGCTCCTGCCGAGCTTCCTGCTGGAATTATAACTGCTATTCTTGGGGTGCCATTTTTCCTTACCCTTTGTTTAAGGAGGCAATAATGAGTATTCTGACTGCACAAAATATTCAGGCCTGCTACAAAACTTCCAGGGCCTCTAAGGATATTAAAAAGGTCTTGGCCAATGTGAATCTTAATCTGCAAAGTGGTGAATTTGTCTGCCTTTGTGGTCCTAATGGTAGCGGAAAATCGACTCTGCTTTCAATTTTAGCGGGCCTTTCTTCTATCAATATGCAATATTCTGGCTCTATCCTTTTAGATGATAAAGATGTTCGGGGCTTAAAGGCCTTTGAAAGAGCAAAAAATATTTCTTATATGCAACAGTCCGAAACTTCTACCTGGGATTTTTCGGTTTTTGATTATGTGCTTCAGGGACGTTTTGTACATTCTCAGGGTGGTCACTATAACAAGGCTGATGAAGATGTCGTTTCTTCTGTTTTGGAGCAGCTTAAACTCCAGGATTTTGCGGGGCGTACCTTGCATACTCTTTCTGGCGGTGAATTTCAAAAGGTAAGAATTGCCCGTGCACTTGCTCAAGAGCCTGTTTTTATGCTTTTAGATGAACCTGCCGCAAATCTGGATTATGTGTACGAACCTCATCTTATGGATTTTTTGAAAAAACTTGCCCATCAAAAAAATATTGGCATTTTAATTTCGGTACACGACATCAACCTTGCTAAAGCTTATGCAGATAAAGTAATGCTTCTTCCTCCTCAAAAAAATGTGCTGGTAGGTGCACCTTCTGATATAATGACTTTAGAAAATTTAAAAATTACATTTGGAGTAGAATTTCAATGTCAAAAGATAGAATGTTTTCAATCATTACAATAGCCTGTTTTGTTTCAATTCTTTTTATTCCAATCGGTTTGGTAACTATGTGGTTTTCGACCTCTTGGAAAAAGAAGCTTAAACTTATTCTGTCGGCTGCATTTACTCTTTTGTATGTTGGTATTGTTGCCCTAATTTTGCTGCTTGAACCTTCTTACAATACAAGCGGAGTTTCTCTTCCATTTGATGTGTCTGTAGGGCAGACTGCATTCGAAACTTCTGGCGGTGGAAAGGCTAAAGAGGTAGAAGGAATTGAGGGAGATTCTAATAAAAAAACTGACAAAACTGAAGATTTGGATGAAGTTGAAGAGCGACTCCCTAAATCTATAAAAAAGAAGTCTGGTTCGCTTGGTCGTCCATTTTTTACCGTAATGTTCTTCCTTTTTATGCTCTTTTTAATTATCTGGCAGAACATGAAAGCAAAAAAGAAAAAGGGCGGTTACGAAAATCCTTATGTTGATACAAATCAGTACAAATTGCCGCTTGCAGAAGATGCAAAAATGCCTATGGTTCATTTTTTAAAGTTGAAGATGAATGCCGGCGAAAAAATCTATTATGCTACAGAAACTGTTCAAAAAGATAATCAGGGCGATTTTGTTGTTACAAATCAGAGGGTGGTTGTTTTTGGAAAATCAGGTGATTATGAATTCCCGATGAATGCTTTAACAGCAGTTTCATCGGTATCAAATTCAGTCATGCTTTTGACTTGTGGTGACAGAAAGTATTACATCTTTATGCCAGAAAATCAGATGAAGTACGCCCTGGCAGTAATTCGCTGGGCATATTCAAAGGTTACAAATTAAACTGTCTGTCTTCTTCCTTTTCTGCTTCTTTGTAGAGGATGGAAACATTTCCAATTATGCGAACCAGGGTAGCACCTGAGTTTTCGCACATTTGATTTGTTAGTTCAATTTTGTCTTCCTTGTATTCGTTGAACTTTACCTTAATCAGTTCATGTGCAGCTAAAGAAGAGTTGACCATCTGCTGAACGCCTTCAGTCAATCCGGCTCCGCCTACAATTACTACTGGCTGTAAGTCGTGTGCTGCTTTTTCAAGGATTTTTCTTTGTTTGCTAGTTAATTCCATAATGCACTCCATTTTAGTGATTAAATCAGGCGAACGCAACCATAAGCAGTATCTTGGTAAGTCTTAAAGTCATCTATATAGGTCTGTCCCCTTTCTGAAAGTTCATAAAGCCTTTTATTGCCTTCTTTTGTTTTTACCAGAGGATTGATATAGCGCTGTTTTACCTTAAGATTTACGCAAAAATACTCATCCTCTGGCATAATCTGGTCGCGGTGCTCAATAAAAGTCATATTTCGGAAGGTGTAATAAAGTCTTGCAAGTTTTGAATGTTCACTTTTGAATGCCTCTTCCAGTTTAGAAATAACCTGGCTTTCGCTCAAAGTCATAAAATCACTTTCGGTCAGAATTCCTGAATCTACAGCTTGATTCATAATTGCACCCAGCATATTTAGGGCAAGTTTATTTTCGTTTAGCTGGAGGATATGGCCAATCATACAAAAATGCCGGCAGTATTCTTCTGCAATTTCAAGAGTTTTGAATCCAAGTTCAGGCTGTCCCTCTTCGTTTGTTAAAACTTCAATATCATTGTAGCAGCTGTGTATTTCTTCCATAGTCCAGGAACCGTCCAGAGCCATTCCAGAAGGAAACATATATTCCAGACGGTCTGCACTTAACTGGGGAATTTCATTATCTGCAACAGGATAAATGTGGTAGTCCTCTATTTCGCTGGAAGTTATACCGTCCGATTGGAGAAGTTTTTGCAGTTCTTTATCTGATCGAATCATTGCGACGGTAGGGCCTTCTGTTAGAGTTTGAGTCAGGGCATCTCCTTTTCTAAAGTCAGAAACATGACTGAATACCGAGGTGGATATATCATGAAAAAGTCCTGCCAGTGTTTGTGCCTTATCATGTGTAAAATGCCAGATAATAAGTGCAACTCCAATGCTGTGGTCCAAACGGGAATAATAAAGTCTGTTTTTATAAAGCTTGGTCCAGTCTGTTCCGCATAAAAGTCCTATGCCCTTTAGACGCTGCAGACTGTCCAGTTTTATGTATTTATCTAAAAAATCAGGATAGTCTTCAGGCGGACAGAGAATTTTGTGATATTGAGATAAATCGTACTCACGCAGAGGATGTTGTGCCAGCATGGTTTTCCAGTCATACTGGCTGTAATAATTTTTCAGCATTTTATTTCTTTATCATCACATCCAACTGGTTGAATGGAATAGAAATATTTGCTTCGTCCAAAACTTTTTTAATTGCTATATAAAGGTCATTTTTTGTCTGGAGGAAATCTGCTGGCTTAAACCATACTGCAACTACAAGATTAATACTGCTGTCTGCAAAACCGTCAAACCATACTGCAGGAGCTGGATCTTTCAAGACTGTTGGACAAAGTTCTGGAGCTTTTTTCAAAGTTTCCAGAGCAAGCTTCATATCGGTAGAGTAATCAACACCAACATTCAAAGTAAGACGTCTTTTGTTGTGGTAAGAATTATTTGTTAAATTGCTGTTAATAATTGTTGAGTTTGGAATACGTACCATCTGATTGTCGAAGGTGTGTACCCTGATTGAAAGGAGTTTTACTTCATCAACAATGCCAGTAACATCTCCAACAATGATTGTGTCTCCAACGTGGATTGAACCTTCTGTAAGTACAAAAAGTCCGCTTATAAGATTGCTGACAGAAGTCTGGGCTGCAAAACCGATTGCAACTCCGGCAATTCCTGCAGCACCCCAGATAGCCTTAAGATTAATTCCCAAAAGTCCAAGTACATAAAGTACAACAATTATATAAAAAATGTATTTAAGAAAGCGGATGATAACGGCAGTTCTTTGGGCTGGCAATTTTTCTTCAGGAACCTTACGAATTGCTTTTGCAATCAGGCGGAAAACAATCCACATCACAAAGATGATAAAGACTGTTCCTAATAATTTGAAAAGATTTTCCCAAGTTATGAAGCTTTTTATCCAGTTGATAAAGGAAGTTGTCTTACTCAAGAATACGTCATCTGCTGCCTGTGATGCAGCTTCGCCAATAGTGTTAATTGTTTCGTTCATAATCTAAATTTATCTCTGATTTTCTTTGAATTCAAGTATTATTCGTTGTGTTTACAGATGTCGTTTATCAGGCATTCCTGGCATTTTGGATTTCGTGCCGTACAGATGTAACGTCCGTGCAGCAAAATCCAGTGATGTGCGTCGTGAAGGAACTCGGGCGGGATTCTTTCGAGCAGGCTTTTTTCTACAGTTTCGGGAGTGCTGCCTTCTGCAAGTCCAATTTTTGGTGCAACCCGTAAGAGATGTGTATCTACCGGCATAGTTGGTTCGTGGAAAATCACGTTCAGAACAACATTTGCAGTTTTGCGTCCAACTCCCGGTAAAGTCATAAGTGCTTCACGGTTCCCGGGAACCTCACCGCCAAAATCATCAATCAGCTTTTGGGAAAGTCCCATTACATGTTTTGCTTTATTTTTATAGAGCCCGATAGTTTTAATATAGGAAATAAGACCTTCTTCGCCAAGGGCAAGCATTTTCTGCGGGGTGTCGGCAACCTTAAAAAGCGGGCCTGTTGCTTTGTTTACACCTTTATCTGTTGCCTGTGCACTCAAAACAACAGCCACTAGCAGCGTAAACGGATTTACGTAGTCCAGTTCGGAAACGGGAGCCGGATTTGCTGCCTTCCAGCGGCGGAAAATTTCTGTCACTTCCTCGTTATTCAAAAGTTCCATATTGTTTAATTTAAATAAACGGATTCCAGAATCTGCTGCCATTCCAGAAGGTTACGGTTAGGGCTGCAGCAGAAAAAACTGCTGTTAAAATTATAATCAAATAATCAGCTTTTTTCAAACTTCTTGCAGAATACCAGGTTCGGGTTTTATGTTTTCCAAAGCCGCGCAGTTCCATTGCATTTGTTACGGAGTCAATTTTTTCCATACTTGTAAAAATAAGCGGAAAAAGAATTGCGCTCATATTCTTCAGTCGGGAAAAGATGTTTGCTTTAGATGACATTTCAATTCCGCGGGCTTCCTGAGCGTTTTTGATGCGGTTAAAATCAGTTTGAACATCTGGAACGTAGCGGAGTGAAATTGCAACTGAGTAACTTGTTGTGTACGGTAGTTTAATGCGGTTCAGGCTTGCTGCAAACTCACTTGGATTTGTAGAAGTAATAAACATAAATACCGACGGTATGATTGTAAAATACTTTAAGATGACGTTGAGTTCATAAAAAAGCTGCTGTGCGGTAATGGTATAGCGGCCACTAATGTGAAGCAGGTCGGTTCGCGATTCATAAATCTTACAGCCTTCATATGGAGAAAAAATAAAAATCGCAATTACATTCAAAGTCAAAAATAAAGAGATTACAAGAAAAATAGAGCGAACCTGTTTCCAGTCGGTTTTTGAAAGCTTAAAAATTACAAAGCTTGCAATAATCATAATGCCAAGAATACGGGTGTCGTATGTGAGCATTGTTGTGAGTGTCCACAGAATAAAGAAAATCAGTTTTGTGAGCCCGCACAATCTGTGGATAAAACAGTCTTTCTGTTTATAGGTGATGATTTTAGGCAAGAGCGGCCTCCTCGCGGTGTTTTCTCTCATACGCAATAAAGCTATCCACAAGTTCAGAAGGATTTTCAATTCCGCATTTAACTGCAAGATTATAAAGGCTTGTCTTTTTAAGACTTGCGGCTTCTGTAATTGCTTCGTCGGTCAGGATATGAGAACTTTTGCCATCAGCTAAAACCTGACCATCAGAAATTACAATTGCACGGTCTGTATATTCGAGCATAAGGTGCATGTCATGAGTAATCATGATGATGGTGATTCCAAGTTCGCGGTTCAGCTTTTTCAAAAACTCCATGATTTCGGTGTAATGTGCATAATCCTGTCCGGCTGTCGGTTCATCAAGAATAATGATTTCCGGGTTCATTACAAGAATACTTGCAATTGTAACGCGTTTTTTCTGTCCAAAACTTACAGCACTGATCGGCCAGTTTCTGTAAGGATACATTCCGCAGATTTTAAGTGCATTGTTTACGTGCTCAGCTATTTCAGCTTTTGGAACTTTTCTTACGGCAAGACCCATAGCAACTTCATCAAAAATAATGCTCTTGGAAATCATCTGATTCTGGTTCTGAAGTACAAATCCGATTTTTTCGCCACGCTCTTTTATTGAAAGTTTTGTAATATCCTTTTCGTCCAGCAGAATCTGCCCGCTGTTCTGAACGTTAAAGCCGCAAATTAACGAAGCAATTGTCGATTTACCGGCTCCGTTAGTTCCAACAATACTAACCATTTCCCCTTTGTGGATTGCAAAACTTACGTCTTTTACAGTAAGCGGGGCATCAGCATCATATTTAAAGCTGACATTTTTAAGTTCAAGTGCAACCGGCTTCTCTTCGGCAGGTGCCGGCTTTTCAATTTTTTTGAACCACGATAAAAGTTTTTCTTTATGAGGTTCTATATTGATTGTGTCTACGTGTTCAGGTTTATCTTGTGGCTGCAATTCACAGCCAGCGTATTTGAGTGCCGAAATATAAAGAGGTTCTCGAATACCTTTTTGCGGAAGAAGATTTGTGCACAAAAGTTTGTCTGGAGTTGTATCCGCAGCAATTTCACCGTTTTCCATAACAATTATGCGGTCAACATTTTTGTACAGAACATCTTCCAATCTATGTTCAATAATAATTACTGTCTTTCTCTGGTTTTTGTTTAATTCATCAATAAGAGAAATGATTTTTTTGCCGGCGGCAGGGTCAAGGTTTGCGAGAGGTTCGTCAAATAAGAAAATGTCTACATCATCAACAAGAATACCTGCCAGCGAAACTCTCTGCTTCTGGCCGCCACTTAGTGCGCCTGGAACAGAGTTTAATAAAGCTTCTGCATTTACAATTTTTGCCGCTTCGTGAACACGGTGGTGCATTTCTTCTACAGGAACATTGTCGTTTTCCAAAGCAAAAGCAATGTCTTCTGCAACAGTGAGCCCGATAAACTGGCCGTCGGTGTCCTGTAAAACTGTACCGACGTGTTTTGACATGCTGAAAATACCTTCTTTTTCAGGATTAAGACCGCAAACAGAAAGACTCCCTTCAATTTTTCCGGGAAAGGAAGACGGAATAAGAGAATTAATACATTTCGCGATTGTTGATTTTCCAGAACCCGAAGCACCGATAATCAGCACTTTTTCACCCTGATTTATAGAAAGATTTATGTTTTTAAGGGTAGGCTTTGTCTGAGTTCTGTATTTGTATGAAAAATCCTTGAATTCAATAATTGGAGGCATGTTAGGAAAAAGAGACACCCCGAACCATCGGTTGAGCTCGCTCTTCGGTGGTTCGGGGTGTTTGGAAGTGGAATTATTCTTCCTCTTTAAGAGAAGAAGACTTAGTTTTAATCTTTGAGTAGCCGAATGTAAGGAGTGATCCCAGAACAGCTACAATTACAACGTTACAGATACAAGCTGTTACGCCCTGTACGAATACTTTGTTAGCAGGCTCTTTGTAGATGAGGATATCAAGAACAGGAGCAGCAAGAATCCATGCAACAGCATTTGAAACAAGCTGTACAACGTTGAAAAGAACGCACTGCTTTACAGCAAATCCGCCTTCTTCAACGGCATATTTCTTTGCGAAAATACCAACAACAAGGCCAAAAATTGCATCTGGGAATACCCAAGACCACCATACGCTGCCGTAGAAAAGTGCATCTCCAAGGGCATGTCCAATAAGACCGATAGCAAAACCTGCAACTGGTCCAAAAACTGCTGCAAAGAATGCAAGCACTGCAGCTCTTACCTGAAGAGCAGTGTTAGGAATGAATCCGATTGGAATCTGTACTGTTGTCAATGCAACAAAGATTGCCGCTCCGATACCAATTGCTACTACCTGACGAATAATTGACTTTCCGGTTGTGTTAGCCATAGTTTTTCTCCTTTTTATTTGTTCAAAGCAGCTTTAAGTTCTTCTGCTTTGTCAGTTTTTTCCCAAGGGAATCCTTCGCGGCCAAAGTGTCCGTAAGATGCTGTCTTGCGGTAGATTGGCTGTTTAAGGTTCAAAGTTTTTACGATTCCTGCTGGTGTACAGTCAAATACCTTTTCAACTGCAGCTTCAATTGCATTGCGAGGAGCTTTTTCTGTTCCGAAAGTTTCAACCATAATTGATACAGGGAATGGAACACCAATTGCATAAGCAAGTTCAACTTCTGCACGGTCTGCAAGTCCTGATGCAACTACGTTTTTAGCAATGTAACGTGCCATGTAAGCTGCTGAACGGTCAACTTTTGAAGGGTCCTTACCAGAGAAAGCTCCACCACCATGGCGACCCATTCCACCGTAAGTATCAACAATAATCTTACGACCTGTAAGTCCAGAGTCTCCATCAGGTCCACCAATAACAAATTTTCCTGTTGGGTTAATAAAGTATTTTGTATCGCCCTTGAGAAGACCTGTTGGTTCAAGCACAGGTTTGACTATTTCTTCAATAATTGTCTTTTTGATTGTGTCGTAATCTACATCTGGATTATGCTGATGAGAAACAACAACTGTATCAATACGACAAGGCTTATTGTTTTCATCATATTCAACTGTTACCTGAGATTTTGCATCTGGACGAAGCCATGCAATTTTTCCTGAATGGCGGAGTTCGTGAGCCTTAAGCAAAATCTGGTGTGAATAGTAAACTGGAGCAGGCATTAAAGTTGGTGTTTCGTTACATGCATAACCAAACATCATACCCTGGTCTCCAGCCCCCTGCTGACCTTCGTATTCATCAAGACCTTTTCCTACAACACCCTGGTTGATATCTGCAGACTGAGCATGAAGACGGTTCATAAAAATACAGTTTGCACCATCAAGACCTACATCAGCAGAGTTGTAACCAATATCAAGAGCAACTCCACGTGCAATTTTTTCTACGTTTTTCTTAAAATCTTCAAGATTGATTTTTGGATCCTGGAAACCAATTTCTCCACCAACGAGTAAAAAGTCAGTTGTAGAGAATGTTTCGCATGCTACGTGAGCATTTGGATCTAAAGAAAGACAATAATCAAGTACTGCATCAGAAACCTGATCACAAAGTTTATCTGGGTGACCTTCACCTACAGATTCTGAAGTAAATAAATAGTGATTGTTAGATAAGATAGACATATAGTCTCCTATTTAGCAAGATTTACCAATTCATACGAACTGGGGTCCGCTCTGCAATTTGGATAAATCGGCGGATACGCTGTATAAAATTTAATGCGACAACAATATATTGCATAAATATGAAAAATTCAATATTTTTATGTTATATTGTATGGTAGGAAGTTTCAGGAGTTATTAATGTCATTAAAAAAATCTTTTTCAAAAGAAAAAAATACATGTAAAGTAACATTTACAGTTTCAAAGGAAGCTGCTCAAGGGGCAAAAACCATTAATCTTGCTGGTGATTTTAACAGCTGGAGCAGTACCGATACTCCTTTAAAACAGAATAAAGATGGTTCCTTCTCTGTTATGCTAGAACTTCCTGTAGATAAAGAATTTCAGTTCCGTTATCTTTTAGACGGCTGCCGCTGGGAGAATGACTGGAAAGCTGATAAATACATTCCAGCTCCATTCAGCAATGCCGATAACTCAGTTGTTGTTACTTTTCAGAAATAAGTTTTAATCAGTTTTTAGTTACTCAAAGTAAAGTTAGAAAACTTTCCAATTTTTAAAAGTTCAGATGAAAGTTTTAGTGGATTAAGTTTATCTGGTGTTTTTACAGTGTAAATTAATTCAATCTGCTCTTTCTTAGAAGAATATTCAACATTTACATCGTTAATAATAATTCCGTTTGCCTTCAAAACCTTTTCAATTTTTTTTGTATCTACATCACTAGTGGTTGTTCCAATGTGAAGCACTTTTGTTTTTACAGCTGGGAAAATAATCTTTTCAAGTTTATTCATAACAAAAAGTACAATTAATGCTATAGCAAGTGTGATTATGGCTGGTTCGTATAAGCCTGCCCCACATGAAAGACCAATCGCTGCTGTTGTAAGAATGATGGCAGCTGTAGTCAATCCTCTGATGTTTAGACCTTGCTTTAAAATTGCTCCACCACCAATAAAACCTATGCCTGTAATAACTGTCGAAATTATACGGGTTGGGTCACCTTTGCCTGTATCAGTGCTGTAAGTTTGTGCAACATAAACGGACAATATAGAAAGAAGACAACAGGAAACGCTGATTAAGACTAAAGTTCGGATTCCTACTGCGTTTTGGCGACTTTTTCGTTCAATTCCAAGTAATAAACCGCAAAAAAAACTTATGATAAGGCGGATTCCATAGATTAATAATTGATCGGTCATTATTTTTTCCTATTATCAAAAACTATTTAAAAAATGAAAAACCTGTTGAAACTTTGCTGCCTACTTTATTCCAGGTGGTTGCTTGTTTAACTGATTGTGGATTTTTCATAGCTCTTATAGAAACCATGCTTTGAGCCAGCCAGTCTGCAATTTGTTTTTCATTTTTGTAGTATTCGTTGTTAATTTGACATTTAGCCAGTAGAACCGAAAGATAATCTTTTTCGCCTGCACTTGCGGCAAAAGTTTCTGCAATAGAAATAAAGGCCTGTTGTGCGGCACTTACTATTCCTGCGGCTGGAACGGAAACTGGAGATTTAGAAGTAAGCATTTCGTATTTAGATGGATATTCTCTAACAAGGAAGGAAACAATAATCTTTTCTTTTTTCTGGTCAATTCTTCTTAAGAGTTCAGATGTAGAATAGAAAAAAGAATTCATCATAACATCAACGGCATTTGATATTTCTTCAGTTTTATCTATTTCAAATTTTGAACAAAAGTAGTTTGTATCAAAGTAAAAAAGGACTTCTTCAATTTTATCAAGTTTTGTCTCGGCTTTTATGATTAAGGAATGGGCAGAAACTGCAGAAGATTTATTCCAGGTTGATGCATAAATATTTTCAGATTCAAAGGAGTTTACGTCAGCTTCAGATTTAGCAACTCCAAAAACACTTCGTCCAGATGAAGCAAAGGCTTCTGCCATTTCAAGACCATCTGGTAAATCTTTTCCTACAATTAAAATACTAGACATACTGTGATTATAACATAATATAGAATGTCCTTCCATATTATGTTATAATTGGAGCTTATGAAAGTTTGGGCAAAATATTTATTGGGTGTTTTATTAGGTATACTTGCTGCCTTTATCTTCCCTACAGAAAATCCTGCATGTCTTAATGTGCTGGCATTCTTATCAGAATTATTTATTCGTGTTGGTAGATATATAGTAGTTCCTTTGATTTTTACAACTGCAATTTGTGCTGTAAATAAATTGCGTTCATCAAAGCTTTTGTTAAAAACTTGTTTATGGACTTTCTTAGTCATCATTATTTCATCTTTAATTTTGACTTTTGTTGGTCTTGTTTCAGTTCTTATTGTAAAGCTTCCTCGTATTCCTATTACTGTAGATATTCCTTCCCAGGTAACTCATATTGATGTTAAATCAATGATTCTTTCTTTATTCCCAGTTTCAGGTTTTAATGCTATTGGCGAAGGTTCCTTCCTTTTAGTTTCTCTGGTATTTGCATTCCTTATTGGTTGGGAATCTGCTTCAGATGAACTTGTATTTAAGCCTATTTTTGCTCTTGCAGATTCGTGTGCAAAACTTTTCTACAACATTGCAAACTTTTTTACAGAAATCCTTTGCGTTTGTTGTGTAGCAATTGTTGCTTACTGGTTTGTAAACTTTAGAACAATCATTGTTGCCGATATTTATACTCCAATGGTAATTATGTTCCTGGTTGACTTTGTGATTGTAGTAGGAATTATTTATCCATTAGTTTTAAGATTGGTATGTCATGATCCACATCCATACAAGGTTTTATACGCTAGTATTTCTTCTTTAATTTTCTCATTCTTTACAGCTGATTCAAATGTGGTTCTTCCTTTGAATTTCCGTCATGGTGCAGAAAGTTTAGGAATTAGACGTCGTTCACGTGGATTTACATATCCACTGTTTTCAATTTTTGCCAGAGGAGGTTCTGCCCTTGTTGCATCAATCTCCTTTATCTTAATCTGGCGTTCATACTCAAGTTTGAGTATTCCTTTGGTTGATATTTTCTGGATTTTTGGCCTTTCTTTTGGACTTTCCTTCATTTTAGGAGGTATTCCATCGGGTGGTGCCTTTATCCTGCTTACCATACTTTGTGATAAATATGCAAAGGGTTTTGAAACCAGCTTTCTTTTATTGCAGCCGGCATCATTGATTATTTGTTCATTCTCTGCCTTGTTTGATACTGCTACAGCTATGTTTGGTTCTTATATCGTTGCTGTTAAAACAAAGTTGATTGAGCATCATACAATTCAACACTATATCTAAAAGTTTAATAGTTAATAAAAAAAGTTTGTTTTGTTTTTATAGTAGGTATGTGTTATACTAAAATTCTATCAGAGAGAAGAAGAGGGCATAAAATTGGGCATATCAGCAAAAGAAATTGTAACAGGACGTAAAACTTTTTTTATAACTCCAGATACATCTCTTATACCAGAAAGTTATCTTGAAGATTATTTTGCACTTGGATATGAGTGTTACTTTATCGAAAATGATAAAAGAGTAAAACTTGAAAAAAAAATCGATATTTTAATTTCTCTTTTTAACGATGTCATTTTCTTTTTTAATATAGATTATCGTATTGATGGTATTGAATGGCCTGTATTAATTCGCAATTTAATTGAAAGTTATTCAAATAATGCTTCTATTGGTGTTGTTTATACTAAACGTCAGACAAAAGAAGAAAGACTTAAGCTTGAACAAAAATATTTGTATGAAATGGGCTTAAATTGTGGCTGTATCCAGCTTGAGTATCAGAAAAAACAGAACTTTGAAATTATTGAAAAGATTTTGTATGCAAATCAGGCTCAGGGAAGACGTAAGAACATTCGTGCTCTTTGTACTTCGGCTTGTACTTATACATTTGTAGTAGATCATCAGACATTTACAGGAAGTTTGCAGGATATTAGTGTGTCTCACATATCCTTCATTTATCCTGAAAATACTATTAAGATTCAACTTTACGAAAAAATAAAGGATTTCCACTTTAATATTAGAGGTTTCTTATTCCGTTCGGATGCAGTTTTGATTATGCAGCGTAAGACAGCGGCTGGAGTACTTTATGTATTTGGCTTTACATCATCTACAGGTCAGAATGGTCTTGATAACCGTATAAAACAGCTTTTAATCCCAAATATTTACAAATTAATGGCTTCTAACTGTAAATCTTTATTGGAACAGATTTTCAATAGAGTAGATGACGCTGATGATATTGCTGAACTGCAGGAAGTAGACTAGTTTAAGACCTCAATCTTTTTTTTATTTTCCCACTTAAAACGATTGAATAAGTTTGACCTTTTTTCGTAAAATGGTCGAACTATGGAATTTACACAAGAAACAATTGATGCACTTTCAGTTAATGAAGTCGAAATTATGAAAAAGATTGCTGAAGAATTGAACATTCGTATTCAGCAGGTTAGTACAGTTATCAGTCTTTTTGAAGAAGGTAATACAGTTGCCTTTATCAGCCGTTATCGTAAAGATAAAACAGGTGACCTGGATGAAGTTCAGGTTCGCGATTGTGACCATCTTTATAAGTCATATCATAACCTTGAAGATAGACGTCTTGAAATTGTTAAGGGAGTTTTTGCTCAGGGTAAATTAACAGAAACTTTGTACAATGCAATTATGTCTGCCACAACTTTATCTGCCCTTGAAGATCTTTGGGCTCCATTCAAGAAAAAGAAGAAGACACGTGGTATGGTTGCTCAGGAAAAAGGTCTTGAGCCACTGGCAGATGCAATGCTCAAAATGGATGATTCTTCTATTGAAAAAGAAGCAGAAAAGTTTGTAAAAACAGATAATGAAGATCCTGCCCTTAATGTAGAAACAGCCGCAGACGCTCTTGCTGGTGCTCAGGATATTCTGGCAGAACGTGTAAGTCAGGAAACTGGAAACCGCGAAAAAGTTCATGACCTCTACATCAAAACAGGCAATATTGTAACAAAGGGAATTGTTCCAGAAGGACAGACTGAAGAAGAAGCTCAGAAACTTTCAACTTATCAGATGTACTGGGATTATAAAGAACCTCTTAATCAGGTTAAGCCTCACCGTATTCTTGCTATTAACCGTGGCGAAAGAGAAGGTGCCCTCGAAGTTACAATTGATGTTGATGTAGATGAAGCAGTGAAACTTTTACAGAAACAGTACGAAATCAACAATAAATATCATAAAGATGCAATTGAAGATGGTGTAGTTCGTCTTCTTTCTCCTGCTGTTGTACGCGAAATCCGTTCAGATGAAGCTGATCAGGCTGATGAACACGGAATTGGTGTATTCAGCGAAAACTTAAAGAATCTTCTTATGACTCAGCCAATTAAGGGAAGTCGTGTACTTGGTGTTGACCCTGGTTACCGCAACGGAACTAAATGTGCCGCTTTGGATGAAACAGGAAAATATCTTGGCTTCTTTAAGATTTTCCAGGAACAGGATCCACAGGGTGCTTATGATGCAATTAATGATGCAATCGATAAGTATGATATTCAGGTTCTTGCTGTCGGAAACGGAACTGGTTCTCAGGAAGTTCAGGCTATTGTTTCAAAAGTAATCAGCGAAAACTACGCAGATTCAGATGTTAAATATACAGTTGTAGATGAATCTGGTGCTTCTGTTTATTCTGCATCTCCAGTTGCAACAGAAGAATTCCCTGATCTTGATGTAATGATTCGTGGTGCAATTTCAATGGGACGCCGTCTTCAGGATCCTCTTGCAGAACTTGTAAAAATTGACCCTAAGGCAATTGGTGTTGGTCTTTATCAGCATGATGTAAACCAGAAGAAACTTGCAGATCAGCTGGATGAAGTTGTTAGTTCTGTAGTAAATAATGTTGGTGTAAATCTTAATACTGCATCTTATATGCTCTTGAAATATGTATCTGGAATTAACATTTCTACTGCAAAAAAAATTGTTGCATATCGTGATACTAATGGTAAAATTAAAAGCCGCGAAGATTTGAAGAATGTTCCAGGTCTTGGCCCTAAGGCATTTGAACAGTGTGCAGGTTTCTTGAAGATTGCAGAAAGTTCAGATCCTTTGGATAACACATGGGTTCATCCGGAAAACTATGATGCAGCCCGTGAAGTTTTACCTTTGATTCAGAAAGGCGAAAAAGTTTCTGCAGATTTAATTAAAAAGACTGCCGAAAAATACAAGCTTAGCGAATCAACTGTAAAAGATATTGTTGAAGAACTTCAGAAGCCTAATCGTGACCCTCGTGACGGATATCCTGCTCCAATTATGCAGAAAGGCGTTTTGCAGTTTGAAGATTTAAAAGAAGGCATGAAAGTTACTGGTAAGATTAAAAACGTAGTAGACTTTGGTGCTTTCGTTGATATTGGATTGCATGAAACAGGACTCGTTCATTTGAGCGAAATGTCTGATAATTTCGTAGAAAATCCAATGGATGTAGTAAAAGTTGGTGATGTATTTGAATTTACAATCATCCAGCTTGATCGTGATCGACGACGTATTGGCCTTTCTTTAAAGAGTGATGCAGCAAGTCGTGCAGGAACTAATCAAAAAAGTACACCAGTTCGCCGAAATAATGGTGAATCAAATGCGAGTGGAGGAGCCAAAAGAGTAGTTGTAGTAAAGAAGGGGGCTTCGGCTAATTCTTCATCAAACTCTTTTGGAGGAAATAAAGCTCAGTCACAAACTGCACGTACTAGAAGTTATAATGCAGGAAGTGATGATGGAGAAACTTACAATCCGTTTGCGGCCTTTTTTAATAAAAAATAAAGGCTAAGCTTGTAACAACAGGAGCGGAATAGAAATATGAAGAAATGTCATTTAGTTATATTGATGGCTACAGTTTTATTATTAGCTTTAGCCGGATGTAACTGGCAGATTCCAGAGACGATATCTGTAAAAACTAATGCAGTTTATAACTTTTCTGTTGGTGAATTTGAGGCAGATTTTTCTGATGTTTTAAATTCAGAGGAATTGCTTTCAGGAACTTCTAATTCAATAGAGAATATTCGAATTTATGATTATTTTCCTGGAGAAGCTGATATCAATTCGCAAAAGTTTTTAATGAAGATTCCTTTGCTGGAAATTCCTGTCGACTTTTCTTCATTTTTCGAATCTTCAAATATTGCTTCGCAGGTAGAAGGATTAGCCTTTTCTAAAGACATAAAAATCCCAAATATTTCAATTTCTAGTACTCAGACACTAGATTCTTCTGTTATTTCTTCTGTAATTAATTCAGCTATGACTTTTGCTGGATCTGGTGGTGGAAACGTTAGTTTTGGAATTGAATTTACAAGTGTTACATATTCATCTGGAGCTTTAATAATTAATTGTACTGGTCTTCCAAATGGAATGACAGTAACTCTTTCTTCGAATGGAGTTAGTCGCCAGGGTACTTTCTCGAATGGAAGTGCCAGCATAGATATTTCTGGTTTTTCTATTTATAAAGCAAGTACCTCTATCAGTTTTTCTACCCCACTGGCAATTCCATTTGTTGGAACAATTGCAAGTAATAGTGTAATTTCGCGTGCAAGTGGAGTAACAATTCAAACTCCTGTAACAGTTCCTGTTTCTACATCAATTGATCTTTCATCTAATAATGCAGTTTTTGAAAGTTGTGTTGTTTCGGAAGGTTCTTTATCTACAAATTTGAAAGTACCTAAGAGTTGGTCAAATGTTATTATTTCTTATGGTCTTTCTGCTTCTGGTGGTTTAAACTTTACTTCCGACGCTTCTTTGGGAAGTAGTCATATTGTAGATTTAAGTGGAAAAGTTATCACTCCTACATCAACAAGCATTGAATGTAGCATAAGTCTTACAATGGTTAATGCCACTGTTGATTCCTCTGCAATTGTAATGGACCTTTCTAGTCAGATTTTGGGCTTTGATTCAATTGATATGAATCTTAATGGTCTTACAACTTCAGTAAATGCGGCAGAAAACTTTAGCTCCGTTATTTATGATACTTTAAGAAGTGTAACTCTTGGTACTTGTGGTTTGACCGGTAAATATACAAATACCTTGCCGGCTGGAAACGATATAGAACTTATTACATCTTCAAGTTTCTTGGGAATTGAAAGAAATTCTTGTACTCTTGCATCATCAACAATTGATGGGGAATTGAGTATTTTATCAAGCGGTTCTGAACGAACTGTAAAAATCAAACAAAATCCAAGTGCTAGTGATGAATATAATTCATGGGATTTTTTGACTGAAATTCATTTGCCAGGTTATACAAGTTCAAATCCGTCAAAAATAAGGATAAGAGGAGTTGCTCCAGGAGCAGTTTATACTATCGGTTTGGAAATAACTCCAGAGGTAAATTGGTCTAAAATAGTAATTAATACAGGTAATTTTAGTTCTATAGCAGGAACCCATGATTTAGGCTTTAACCTTGGTAATATTCTTTCGGGTTTTGATGATATATTAGGAGTTGATTTTGCCTCTAAGGTTAGACTGGAGTCGCTGCCAATTTATCTTTATGCTAATAAGCCAGAGTTTAATAGGGGTGTAGTTGACCCATTTGAACAAGTTGGCTTTTACGGAACAATCAGAATGTTTGGTGGCACAAATGGTATTCCTTACGATGCAGATTCCATTGTTAATATAGTTGGAGATGCTGCAAATTCACAATCTGCACAAATTACTTTAAAAAGATTACCAACTTTTGAATATAAGAATTCAAATACAACTGTAATTACAAATATGGCTAGGGGAGATCCATCTATTGCTGCTGATTTGGCTCATATTGCAAACAGTTCAGAAAATGGAACCCTTCATGTTGATTATAATTTGTCTTTTTCTAATGGAGATTCTAGTTCTGATATAGAAATTACACCATCTATGCTTTCAAGTACTAATACTTCTTCATCACTTGGTGTAACTGCTTATATTGTTCTTCCTTTGAATTTTTTCACTACTGATAGAATAGATATTAACATTTTCGAATTGATGAATCAGGATATGGACCATGATTTGCTTGGACGCGATTCTCAATCTAGTTATGATGAAATTGATAAATATCTTAATGTTATCAGGTCTGCATCAATAATCTATGATTCAAGTAAGTCGCTCTTTTATGCTAATCCACCTGTTTCTTTGAATGTTAAGTTTGCTAATACTAGCATTGATGAAGATTATAATTTAAATAAAGATACAGTTATGCTTAATGCGGGTGAAATTGTTGAAGTTTTGAACGTTTATCCATTAATTCCAAGTGTAAATATTACTATTTATAAGGATACACATTTCTCTATTACAAGATACAGGGGAATTTCCATGGCTTTGGCACTTCAGTTAGTAACAGATGGTACTATTCCTCTTTTTGGAGGTGAGTGATGAAGAAACTGATATTAATTTTTTCTGTTTTAATTTCTCTCAGCTCAGGTCTTTTTGCCTTTGATTTTTTTGAGGATAGAATTGTAGAAGTTAAATTTGGCTCTAGTTTTGGACTTTCAAATAATGCAAGTGCACTTGGAGACTGGTTAAAAAAAGAGCTTGTAATTGATTTAAGAGAAATTGCTAATAAAGTACCTGATTCTGGCTTAAATTTTACATCAATTTTAGACCCAAACTTTGCTACAAAAATTCAAATAGGTGGTTTTTCCATTGCTGCTCACAGTGGACTAGATTTATATATGTCATTAACAATGGATGATGACTTATTTGATCTATTGGGTTATGGAAATACTTTAGGTATTCCTGTTGTACTAGGTATTTATACAGATATTGAGGCTTTTGCCTTTGCTGATGTTGATATTGGTTTTAAGTTCAAGAAATTTAGTTTTAATATAATTCCTGCTGTATTTATTCCTGTTTTGGAAACTGCTGGACCTGCAGGTTCTGTACAACTGTTAAATGATGCTGAAGGAAATGTTATGTTCCGATACGATGTAAATTTCGATATGTATAGCGTCATTAATTTTACAGATATGAATATAGTTCCAGAGGAATTAATAAAGGCCTTTGGTTATGACCTTACTGGTGAACTTGTAATTCCATTTGAAAATAAAATTACTGCTGGTACCAGATTTAGAATTCCTGTAATTCCAGGACGAATATCTAATCTTTTTAGTGCTTCAAGTTCTTTTGTTTTTGAAGGAACTCTTTCGAATCAGCAATTTACACAGTCTGATACAGGCTTCCAGTATGGCTTTGGAAAAACTGGGGATTACGTTGTTCACCGTCCTTTAAAATTGAATGTATTTATGAATTATCAGCCACTTAATCATTTTATTGATATAGATTTGGCGGCTGGATTTGGTATAAAGCATCCATTTAGCCAGTATTTTAAGTTCTATCCAGAATATTATCTTGGATTAACTTTAAGTCTTTTAAGAGTGTTTAATTTTACTTTATCAACTGAATATACAAATCAGGTATTTATTCATCAGTTTGGCTTAGATGTAAATATAAGATTTGTTGAAATTGACACAGGTATATCAGTTCAGTCTGCAGATTTTGCACGAAGTTTTACTGGTTCTGGATTTGGTGCCTATGTATATTTGACAATGGGCTTCTAAAAATTTAGATTTACTCATTCTTGATCATAAAAAACTGCTTCATTGACCCACTTCTTACAATATTATAAAATGAGGTTAGGAGCAAATTTCAATGTTTAAAATCTTAGAGAAGAAACAGCTTTCGGCTGGCGTATTCTATATGAGAGTCGCTGCACCCGAAATCGCTCGTAACCGCAAGGCCGGTCAGTTTGTCATCGTTCAGGTTGATGAAGAATACGGCGAAAGAATTCCATTAACAATAGCAGACGGAAATGCAGATGAAGGTTGGATTGCATTGGCATTCCAGCCAGTTGGTGCATCTACATTCAAATTATCTTTGATGAATGAGGGCGATAGTCTTCCAGCCCTTTTGGGACCTTTAGGAAATCCTTCTGAAATTAAAAAATATGATCGTCCAGTTTTAATTGTTGGCGGTGGATTTGGTGTAGCTCCTTGTTACCCAATCGTACAGGCACATAAAGCAGCTGGTAACAAAGTTGTTATGGTTCTTTGTGCCCGCAATAAAGATTTAATCATTTATGAAAAGGAAATGAGAGCAATTGCAGATGAAGTTATAATTATGACTGATGATGGATCTGCTGGTCGTAAGGGGGTTTCAACTGTTCCTGTAAAAGAAATGTGTGAAAGTCAGTGTCCTCCTGCCGAAGTAATTGCAATTGGTCCTCCAATTATGATGAAGTTTGTTGCAATGACAACAAAAGAGTACGGTATCAAAACAACTGTTTCATTAAATACAATTATGATTGATGGAACTGGTATGTGTGGTGGATGCCGTGTTTCTGTTGGTGGAAAAACAAAGTTTGTATGTGTTGATGGTCCAGAATTTGATGCACACCAGGTTGACTGGGACAATATGATGATGCGTATGAAGTCATTCAAGGCTCGTGAACAGGCCGATGACCACAAGTGCCGCATGATGGCTCAGGCAGATGCCTTAGCTAAATAGGTCAACAAGGAGCATAAAATGGCAATCGATGTAGAAGAACAGTATAAAAAAATACAAGATTTGATTAAGGCAAACGGTAAACTTACTCCAAAGGATAGAAATGCAATTCCTCAGATGGAAATGCCAACTCGCGATCCAAATACTCGTAAAAGAGAAATGGCAGAAGTTGCACTTGGATATAGTGCACATCAGGCAATTGTAGAAGCTAACCGTTGTTTACAGTGTGGTAAGCCTTTCTGTATGGAAGGTTGTCCTGTAAATATCAATATTCCAGGCTTTATCAAGGAAATTGCAAACGGCGAATTCAAAAAAGCTGTTGATATTATTAAAGAAACAAGCTTGCTTCCTGCAATTTGTGGACGTGTTTGTCCTCAGGAAAAACAGTGTCAGGGAAAATGTACAGTTGGTAAAATCTGGAAGAGCCCAGAAAAGGCAGTTTCTATTGGACGTCTTGAACGTTTCGTAGCTGACTGGGAAAGAGAAAATAATCAGGTTACAACACCACAGATTGCTCCTGCTACAGGAAAGAAAGTTGCAATTATTGGTGCAGGTCCTGCTGGTCTTACAGTTGCAGCAGATTGTGCTCGTGCAGGTCACGATGTAACAATTTTTGAGGCATTCCACAAGGCTGGTGGTGTAATGATGTACGGTATTCCTGAATTCCGTCTTCCTAAGGCTATTGTTCAGGATGAAATTGCCAACCTCAAAAAGATTGGCGTTAAGTTTGAATTGAACTTCCTTGTTGGTCGTACAAATACTTTGGAACAGCTTTTGAACGAAAAAGGATTTGATGCTGCATTTGTTGGAACTGGTGCAGGTCTTCCAAAATTCTTAAACATTCCTGGCGAAAACTACATTGGTGTTTTCTCTGCAAACGAATATCTTACTCGTGCAAATCTTATGAAGGGTTATGATAAGGAACATGCAGCAACTCCAATTTATGAAGCTAAACATGTAGTTGTTTGTGGTGCTGGTAACGTTGCAATGGATGCTGCTCGTATGGCTTTCCGCCTTGGTGCAGAACAGGTTGATATTGTTTACCGCCGTACACGTGCAGAAATGCCTGCTCGTTTGGAAGAAATTGCTCATGCTGAAGAAGAAGGTGTAAACTTCCGCTTCCTCGAAAATCCTGTAGAAGTACTTGGAAATGAAGAAGGAAAGGTTTGTGGAGTTCGCTGTCTTTCTTATGAATTAGGCGAACCTGATGAATCTGGCCGTCGTTCTCCAGTTGCAATCAAGGGGTCTGAACACGATGTTGAATGCGATGCAGTAATTGTTGCTCTTGGTAACGGTTCAAATCCATTGCTGGTAAAAACAACTCCAGGTTTAAATGCAGATCAGAAGGGCCATATCACAGTTGATGAAAAACAGGCTACTTCACATGCTAAGGTTTGGGCTGGTGGAGACATCGTACTTGGTGCCGCAACAGTAATCCTTGCTATGGGTGAAGGTAGAAAAGCCGCTGCTGCAATAAATGAATATTTAGCTAAATAGGTGTTTAAACCTTAAAAAAAATAAACCACTACCGTGAATATGGTCCTATCAGCCTGCGGGCTGGACGTAAATGGAATCGCACTGCGCTTTTTTCTTCGAAAAAATGCTCGGCAGCGTCCAGATGCAGTCTGTAGTCCCAATTCACTCCCGTGGTTTATTTTTTTACATTCAAACGCCACTGACGGGGACGGGCTTTATCTTTATCATAAAAAGTCTAAAAACTTCATTTTAATTGCCGATAATTTAGATATGGCACAAAAGAAATCAAAAACATCAAAGAAAAAAAATAATGGAGGCATGTTTACTGCTGCTTGTGTAGTACTCGGCCTTTTGGTAATAGCAATTGTATTTTTAGTAAAAAAAGATCAGATTTTTTCTAACTTAAAAGAAACGGCATTTTTTGACAGAGTGTTTGGAACTACTCCAGCAGTAATCGAAAAACATGAAGTTACAAGTCAAAAAACAAATCAAACTATTCCTCTAAAAAATGAAGAAGTAACTATAAAAATTGAGTCTGATAATGAGGACACAATAGAAACTGTTACAGAAAAAATTGACAGCCCAGTACAGGAAGAAGTAAAACCTGAAGAAAAAACTACAACAGAAAAAGTTGAACAAAAACCAGAGAAAAAAGAAGCTCCAAAAGAAAGTAAACCAGAAGCAACTGCTCCAAAAACTTCAGAAATTCAATTATGTTTTGTTTTAATTGATGGGGACGGTTCTGTAGTTCGTAAGGTAATTAAGCGTACAGTTAACAAAAACGATTCTCCACTTACAAACTCCATCAACCTGCTTTTACAGGGACCTGATACAACAAAATCGGCTGAAAAGAACTGTATGACTGTAATTCCAAAAGGAACAAAACTTTTAAGTGCAAAAGTTCAAAATGGGGTTGCCTATCTTAATTTTAATGAGGCTTTGGAAATTAATGAATTTGGCGTAGAAGGTAAGATTCATTCTTTGGAACAGATTGTTTATACTGCGACAGCATTTTCTACTGTTAATAGTGTTCAAATTTTGATTGATGGTCAGAAGAAAGAATATCTTGGAGAGGAAGGACAGTGGATTGGTTCTCCACTCTCCAAGAATAGCTTTTAATTAGAATAAGATTTAATGATTTTGTCGTAATAAGAGCGTTTAATTAAATAAGTCGCTTTTAATGCGGCAAAAGATAAATAGTCGTACTGTTTGTTTGAATTAAGAGTTAAGTATTTAATTCCGTAGTAAATTTTTCCTGCATTTGCAAGGTATTGTTCAGAATAAATACGCATGTTTTTTTTATCAAAAATAACGTCACATTTATCAAGTGTGATGTAGTAGTCATCTTTACTTTCCAATAAACTTCTTAAAATTGAATATTCATTGTAATAGTCTGGAGCAGCAGGTGTGTCGTAAGTTACCATTGTGATTATGGCATCATCATTTTGAACCCACATGTTAGACATTTTTGCCACCCATGAAGAATCCAACTTGATTTTTTGATTACCAATTACAGCATCGAAAGATTCTTGTTTTTTAGGTTTTACAGAATTAATTTTAACTTTTCCAACCTCTGGTATTTTTACATAGCGGTCAAAAAGTTTGTCTTCTGCAGAAGAAATTTTTCCAATCTCTACGCATTCAAAAATTGCTTTTCCTTTATGATCCTCAATCCTTTTTAAATTGAAGAAAGGAATCATACAATCGTAAAACATTACTACATCACCACCGAACTGGGGGTAATTATTTTTTACTTTAAGACCATTATCTGTAAGGCTTGTATTGTTTATATAGCCTTCAGTTTTTGGATGAAGAGAACCGACATTAATTCTCCTTGCAGAAAGTTCGTAAAGTAAGTCGTGCATGTAATTTACAATTTCTATATCTTCTTTATCATTATAGTCTGCAATAATTACGTTTTCGCCTGTCATATTAAAGGTGTCTGTTCCTGGTTCAATTGTAAAAAGGCAGGCAACAATCTTTTCTCCATTAGTGGAATTTGCAGGGGCGTAATAGCGAATCTGAAAGGTATTTGCATCGTAAGAAAGCAGGCCTATGTATGATTCGCGTGCAAAAGAAGAATCTTTATAGTAAACAAACTCTCCGGCTTTATCCTGAATAAAAGAATTAAAACCTGGGAGAGCAAATACTAATACCGAAAGATTTATTAATAAAAGTGATAAAAGTATTTTTTTCATTTTATGCGTTTAATTTATCCATTTCAGCTTTTACAAAATCAGCAACTTTTTTAGCTGCTTCTTCAACTGGAACAAGTTCTGCATTTTCAGCTGTACGAACTTTAACTTCAACGTTTGGAAGATTTTTATCACCAACAACAATTCTTACTGGGAAACCAATAAGTTCTGAATCGGCAAATTTAACTCCAGGGCGTTCATTTCTGTCGTCAAGGAATACTTCTACTCCAGCTTTTGTAAGTTCATCATAAAGTTTGTCTGCAACTTCCTGCATCTGTCCCTTGTACTGAATAGGAACAATTGAAACCTGATAAGGAGCTACTGACATTGGCCACTGAATTCCCTTATCATCGTGATGTCCTTCAATGATTGAAGCAAGAGTTCTGTCTACACCAATTCCGTAACAACCCATAAGTGGTGTAACAGGCTTTCCGCTCATATCAAGATAAGTTACATTCATTGATTTTGTATATTTTGTTCCAAGCTTGAAGATGTGTCCAAGTTCGTTTCCTTTTTTCATGTAGAAACTTCCACCACAATCAGGACATTTATCTCCTTCTTTACAAGTACGAACATCTGCTGTCATAAATGGAGTGAAATCGCGGCCTGGTTCAACGTGTTTGATGTGGAATCCTTCTTTTCCGCTTCCGGCTATACAGTCATGCATATCGATTGTTGAATCATCTGCCAAAACAGGAATCTTAATTCCGATTGGACCAACAAATCCATGAGGTGCACCAGAATATTTTAATACATCTTCTTCATTTGCAAGTTCTGCACCAGAAGCTTTAAGAACTGCTGCGAGTTTTGTTTCGTTTACATCCAAATCACCACGAATTAAAACACAGAAATATGTTTCTGGGATGTATGTAACACCACCTTCTGTTACTTTTTCCGCATTTTTGTAGAAATCGTTTTTAGAAAGGTCGATTCCGCAGTTATATACCTTGTAAATCAGAGCCTTAAGGAAGGTTGTAGATTTTGCATTAAAGAATTTTTCCATGTCTTCAATGCTGAATACATTTGGTGTTGCAACTTCTTCAACAGGTAAATCTGTTTTAACCTGTGGTTTACCATTGCTATCAAGAGGAACTTCTTTCTGACATGCTGCTTTTTCTACGTTTGCGGCGTAAGAACAGTTTGGGCAAAGAAGAAGTGTATCATCACCAACTGGACTTTCAACCATGAATTCTTCTGAACCAGAACCACCCATAGAACCTGTATCAGCTTTTACTGAAATTGTTTTAAGTCCCATGCGTTTGAAAATACGGTGATAAGCGACTGCAACATTGTCGTAAGATGCGTCCAGATCAGCCTGGTCTTTGTCGAAGGAATAAGCATCCATCATTGTAAATTCACGACCACGCATTACACCATAACGAGGGCGAATTTCATCACGATATTTTGTATTAATCTGATAGAGGGTAAAAGGCAACTGTTTGTATGAAGAAATTCCTTCTCTTACAAGTGCTGTAAAGGCCTCTTCTGCTGTTGGAGAAACAACCATATCCTGTCCCTGACGGTTTTGTGCTGTCAGCATTTCTCCAGACATTTTGTCCCAGCGTCCAGATTCACGCCAAAGATCACCTGGCTGAATTACTGTCGGTTTTATTTCAAGAAGACCTGCTTTATCCAGTTCTTCACGGATTATTTTCTGAACTTTCATTAAAGAACGGTAGCCGAGTGGCATGTAAGCATAAAGACCGTTTCCAAGTTTACGAATCATACCAGAGCGCATCATAAGTTGATGGCTTGCAATTACTGCGTCGTTTGGAGCATCGCGCAGTGTCCAAATAATTGATTTACTAGCTTTCATAGAGGAATATTTTAATGTAAATGAATTACTTCTTCAACAGACAGAGAAATCGCGTTGCTTTTTCCATTGGAGGGTTAAAATCATAGTCGTGATAGAAAGTGATTGAGGAATAACCTGCTTCCTTGGAAATTTCTTCCATTCTTTCTTTTGAAATAAAACAGATAGGTTCATCAATTACTTCTTCTATTATTTTTCCACTGGAAGTTTTTAGTGTTTGAGTAATTTTACAAACATTTGGAGTTTGTGTTTTTGTGATATAGGTAAACAATGTGGAACGAATATTAAATTGTCTTGGTAATTCGATTACGTTCTGTTCAGAATTAAATACAGGTGGGGTTAGAATTTCAATTGCAAAATAACCGCCTTTTGTAAGAAGTCCATTACAGTCTTTTAAAAGTTGTACGATATTTCCTTCGTTATCAGTAAAAAGAATTCTGTAATTAAGCGAAAAGATTATGTTATAAAAATTCTTACCCAAATATTTTCCAATGTCTTTTGGATTTAAATTAAAAATTGGGAATGGTTTTTCAAGATTAAGTGTTCTATCTTTTACAATTGAAACAAATTCTGATTGAGTATCTGTGTCTGTGATATCATATTCTGGGGCAAGCTTTAAGGAAAGGTTTCCCGTTCCACATTCAATACTTAGAAACTTTTGTTTTTCAGGAAATTCTTCTGCAAGTTTGCAAAAAAATCTGACTTTTTTTTCATCAGCAGAAAAAATACCATCGTAATATTCAATCCATCTCTTAATGTAAATCATAGTTTAACTTCTATTATATTTTAATAAGATTTAAAAATAAAATCTATTTCTATAAATTGTTGTTATATTTAATTTATCTTCCAACGATTGTTATCTTTGTAAAAGCGTTTTGCATTTACTTCAAGAAGACGACCATCTTCACCCATCATCTTTACCATAGAAGTAAGAGGGTTTACTTCTGTAATACGGAATTCTGTTCCATCATAATTAAGTCTGATTCCTTCATTTGGAAGGTTTTTACGAGCTTCGTTGTACCAGTCATATTCGTAAGAAAGACAGCAGAGAAGTCTTCCGCACTGGCCAGAAATTTTCATTGAGTTTAAAGAAAGATTCTGGTCTTTTGCCATTTTAATAGAAACTGGTCTTAATTTATCTGAAACTCCATGACAGCAGAATGGTCTTCCGCAAACACCAAGTCCCCCAGTTATTCTAGATTCATCACGTACTCCAATCTGACGCAGTTCAATTCTCATTTTAAAAATTGAAACTAAATCTTTTACTAATTCACGGAAATCTACACGATTATCAGAACTAAAGAAAAAGAGGGCCTTTGGTTCATCAAAAAGAAAATGAGTTTCTACCAGTTTCATATCAAGTTTATGGTAGGCAACCTTTTCTTTAAAAATAGGAAAAGCATCTTTTTCTTTTTTGATTAAGTCCTGACGCTTTTTCATATCTGCTTCATTGGCTTTACGGTCAATTGTAACAATATCTGCTTGTTTAATACCTAAAGGCTTTTTTACGGTACCCAAAACTTTTGCCATATCCTTTCCATAGCGGGTAGGAGTGATGACGTAATCACCTGGTGCAAGTTCGGTTTTGTTTGGAGCCTTAGCATAAATTGTTTCGCTTGAGTATTCGAGTTTTAAATGATAAAGAGGATAATCGAAAACCAGGTTTTCTCCCTGGTCCATTTTTATATCATTATCTTCAAGAGAAGCAAGATTTTCCTCTTCTTCAATATCAGATTCAAAAATATCACTCATAATAAAATTATACCTCACGTTTTAAGAACTCATCAAGTCGACAATTAAACCTTTTATTTCATCCACTTGAGCAAGAATTTTCAAATTATTAATGTTTCCCTGTAGGGTTGCCTGTGTTAATTCATCAAGTTTTTTATTGATGATATTAATTTGATATTTTGGGTCAACCTTGTGAGGTGGCAAAGAATAATTTGAAAAGAAATTTGTTCGGGATGGAACAATAAGATCTTTTCCTAATCGATTTTTTTTTCGACGAGATGAAACTTCAAAATTGTTGTTCACTACAAAAGTAATGAATTGACTAACCGCAGTTTTGAATTTCTGGATGTTTTCGTTGGTTACCTCTTCAGATAAATCGTTTCCAGCTAAATCCACTGCATCTTTCAAATAAATGGCTGCCTCGTCAATTGTCATTTGTGCAATTTCTGGAGGCAGGCCAATTACAGAAAATTGCGGTTGGGTCTCTTTTTCTGTTTTCAGAAAATCTGCAAATTTAGATTTTCTGGTTTTAGAGATTTCTTCTTTTTTTTGATTTCTTTTAATAGCTTCGTTACTGGAAGCTTGAACTCCTGCGTAATGATAATTTGTACCTAAAGAGTCAATTTCTGCCATTAAAGAGAAACCTTTGCCTTTATTGCTCTTGATTGCAGATATTCTTCAGAACTCTTGTTGAATTCAAGATCATCTTTGATAGATATACAATGACCATGAAAAAGAGCTGTTTCGTCTATCTGAACTTTGTGAGAAATTATATCACCAATTACAATTGATTCTGGAAGAACTTTAGCACCTTCGTTTGCCTGAATGTTACCAATGATTATTCCACCGATTATAATTGATTTTGCTTTTACGTCCCCACGTATACGGGCATTTTCACCGATTATAACATTTCCGTCTGTTTCAAGATTTCCGTCAATATCACCATCAATACGAACAAAGCCGTTTACTTTAATATCACCAGAAATTGCAGAACCATGACCTATAATTGTATTAATTGAAATGTCATCAATTCGTAAAGCCATAAAAACCTATTTTGATAAATTGATATTGATATATTTGGCAGGATCTACTACATCAGAACCAATATGTACTTCGTAGTGGAGGTGAGGACCTGTAGAAACACCAGTATTACCGATTGTTCCAATAATATCGCCCTGGTCAACAGTTTGACCTTTCTTAACTCTGAAAGAATTAAGGTGAGCGTAACGTGTATACATACCGTGGTTGTGTTTAATGATGATGTAGTTACCAAAACTATTGTCGAAACCAACTGTTACAACTTGACCAGAAGCTGTAGCTAATACTGCATCACCAGAACGCCATGTAGAGAAGTCCAAGCCTTTGTGAATGTACCAGGTACCATTAATAGGATGTAGGTTTGGTCCAAATGCCATTGAAATATGGTAGTTAGGATTTTTTACAGGACAAATACTTGGGATTTCTGTAAAAAGGTTCTGCTGTGTTTTAAGCATTTTTCCAATCTGTTCAATTGGTTTTACTGCATCTTCAAGATATGTTGTAAGTTCTTTAATATCGGCTACTTCGCGTGAAGTGCCTTGTGCCATTTCTGTAGAAGTAAAGAGTGATGAAAGATCGCTGTTTGATGTAGAAACGTCCGAATTTGATTTTACCTGGTCAATTCCAAGTAATGAAAGACTCTGTGATAAAGATGTCTGGAAACGTTTTGCAGCCTGGAAGAGGTTTGCGTTTTCGTCACGAAGTTCGTCTAAACTTGCAAGTGTCTGACGGTTCTGATCCATAAGATTAGAAATTTCCATGTTTGCTGAAACAGAACGGTGATTGTAATAGAAGAAAGATGTAAGAATTCCGATAAAAAGCAAAATTCCCAAGAAAAGGGCAAAAACGTTTGTCTGAAAGTTTACAACTTTGCTTTGAGAATGTGGAACAATCATGATAGTCAGTTTACTGTCAAAAAGCTTAAATGTTCTAACAAATACGTTCCCAATTGATTTCAGTACAGAACCAAAACCTTTGGTAACATTTGTTGCGACTCTTTTTTCAATTTTTTTTATAGCTCTTTGAGTTTTAGACATATCAGATAACTATACCATACTGTTGATTTTATTGTCAAATATACTATATGAATGCATTTCTTTTTGTATTATATATTTGACGGTTATTTAAACCTATGTTATCTTTATCGGTAGATTTATTTAAAATTTAAATAAATTATCACATCTTTAGGAAGAATAGCCATGAAATTTTTTGATACTCATGCTCACATCGGGCTTATTTACGATGACCCTATTGAACAATTGCGTGTAATACAGCAAGCAAAACAGGCTGGAGTAGTCCGTATTGTAAGCATTAATAATAGTCTTTACGATTTTAATAAGAATTATCCTCATTTAAAATCTGTGTCTGGAATTTACCATGCAGTTGGAGTTGCTCCATCTGAAGTAACAAATCCAGGTCCAGATTGGATTAACACAATCGAAAAGTCTTTATCTTTGCCAAATGTTATAGCAGTTGGTGAAACTGGTTTGGATTACTATAAGCAGTTTGGTGATAAGAGGTCTCAAATTGAACTTTTTATTACACAATTGGAAATTGCTCAGAAGCATAATTTGCCTGTAGTTATTCATAATCGTGATGCAGGTAAGGATGTTTATGATATTTTAACAGAACGTATGCCAGATGCAGGTGCAATTTTGCACTGTTACTCTGAAGATGCGGCTTATGCAAAAAAATGTCTGGACAAAAATATTTGGTTTAGTTTTGCAGGTAATTTAACTTATCGTAATGCAAGAAATCTTCACGAAACAGTTTTGAATATTCCTGTAGACCGTATTTTGATAGAGACAGAAAGTCCATTTATGATTCCGGCAGAATTCCGCGAGAAGAAAAGAACTATGCCAAAATATCTGCCTTCGACCGCTAAGTTCCTGGCAGAAATGCTTGAAATGGATTTGGAAGAATTAAGTGTTCAGCTTTGGAAGAACTCTTGCAAGGCATTTAATCTTCCTGAAGAATGATGGCTGAACTTTATCATCCTGTAAAAATTGGGAATGTAGAATTATCTGGGAATCTCTTTTTGGCACCGGTTGCTGGTTATAGCGACTCGGCTTTTCGTTCTGTTTGTATAGAAAATGGAGCAGCTTTTACTTATACCGAAATGGTAAGTGCAGAGGCCTTGGTTAGAAAAAATCTAAAGACCGAGATTCTTATGCAGAGGGCTTATAATGAAAAGGCATATGCTGTTCAGATTTTTGGTGGAGAACCAGAAATTATGTCCCAGGCGGCTGGAATAGTACTCGAAAAAACTCATTGCGAAGTTATAGATATAAATTGTGGATGTCCAGTACCCAAAATCATAAAAACTGGTGCAGGTTCTGCTTTAACTAGAGATCCAGATCGTTTGTATAAAGTTGCCAAGGCTGTAGTAGATGCGGCAGGATCTGTTCCTGTTACTGTAAAGATTCGTTCTGGCTGGGAACAAAAGTTAATGACTTGGTCAGAGGCTGCTCAGGCGGCTTTGGAAGCGGGTGTAAAGGCAATCACAATTCATCCTCGAACAAGAGCGCAGGGCTATGAAGGTTTTTCTGACTGGGGAATTATGAAGGCTCTTGTGGAAAAAGTTGCTGGTAAGGTTCCTGTTTTTGGTTCAGGAGATTTGTTTAAGCCGGAAGATGCAAAGCGTATGTTGCAGGAAACTGGAGTTGACGGAGTAATGTTTGCTCGTGGTGCTATGGGAAATCCTTTTATCTTTAAGGATGCGGTTTCTTTGCTTACGACCGGTTCTTATGTGCCTGTTCCTGCAGATTTAAGAATTAAAACAGGTTTTGCAGAACTTGAAAGACTTGTAAAAGAAACTTCAGAAGCACATGCCTGCCTGGAAATGAGAAAACGTTTTGCGGCATATTCTAAAGGCATACAGAATGGAGCAGCTTTGAGGGCTCAGATTGTACATGCTTCAAGTGTTCAGGATTATCATAATATATTCGACCCAGTTCTGTTTCATTGATAAAATGGACTTAAAGTGGTAAAATATTTGCATTATAAATGAGTTTTATCCAAACAATATCTGATTTTTTTGAATCTATTTTTAAAAGATCCTCGCCAGAAGTTCAAAAGAAGCAGCTCTTAAAAAAGCTGGATTCTGAGATAAGGGAATTTAACCCTTTAATTTGTAAGTCTGGTATGTTGCAGCCTAATTTTGGCGAAGCGATTTATGGTCTTTATAAAAATTGTAAACCTTTGGATAATCTTTTTTCTGTTACAGTTTCTTTAACCGATCTTCCAAGACAAAGACGTTTTGAAGCTCAGCTGGTAGTTACAGCTTATTCAGCGGCAGATCAGGAAGCACTTGCAGAACTTTCATTTGAACAAAGAAAACAGGCTGTTTTGGCTGAAGATAAAAATCCTGATAGAGTTTATATTCGCCAGAGACAACAAATGGAAAGACTTTTGAAGGAACTTAATACTGAAAACTTCAAAAAGATGGATATGGATATTTTAAATCTCCGTCAGCTTGTTGAACTTTGTCATTATAGTTTTATTCCTTTTTTGCAGGCTTTTGATTCAAGTTTTCTTCCGGGAGATATGTCTTATAAACCTTCTTATATCGAAGTTCCTGTTGCTAAAGCCTTGAATCTTCTTGAAGACTTATATTATCAAACATCTGGCTTAAAACTTACAACAACAACTGGAGAAGCGGTTCTTGCTCTTGCTCAATTAAGAAAAGGTTCTGAACTTACAGAATCAGAGAAAAAATCGTATTTAAGCAATCTCAAGAAAATTCGTTATATTCTTACAAAAGTACTTAGTTCTGAAAAATTAAAGACCATAATCCGCTATTGTAAACAGGATTCTACTTATGAGCCAAAAATTGCCTCTTATACAGGTTCGCCTAGGCAAGATTTTGCAAATATGATTCAGTCTCGCTTTGATGCAGAAGAACAGAGAATTAAGACAGAAATTCAGGATGAAAGAATTAGTGAAGATGTAAAAGCTCTTTTTCCAGATATGTCTCTTGAAGAGGTTGGAAGTTATAATCAGACATATAACGAAATGCTGCAAACTGAAGCCTCTCTTGGTTTTAAATGGATTCTTCCTTTGAGAGTTTTAAAAACATTCTTAAAAATTTATCTTACACCTCCTGCAAAAACGCTTTTAAATGATATTGTTATTGAAGGATTTTTTAATAATCCAACTTATAAATCAAGTTTTTCTTCTATTGTGTATGCCGCAATCAATTCGGAAGAAATTCTGGAAGCATTTGAAGCTTCTTTTGGAAATGACAAACCAAATAGTATTGCGGTTCTTGAAAGTTATATAAAAGATAGTAAAAAGGATAAGGATTTCTTTAAGCGTCTTGAAAAGATGGTTAATGATATTAATAATCAGGCACACGAAAACTTACAGAATATTGTTACAAATCTTTGTGATTTATATAAACAGCTGGGGGAATTACTTGCAGATGCAAAGAAGCCTTCTAGCGAAATTATTTCAAATTTAAAAGTTTTAATGATGTCGTCAAGAAATCGTGATAGCACAAGTTTTCTTGAGGCAAACTATAATAATTGGAAGATATTTTTTGAAATAATGAAAAACTATGTTATTATAAACATTGGTGAGATAAATCATGAGTAAAAAAAGTTCAAATTCAAAAAAAACAAAAGAAGGTAAAGTCTCTGAGGTAAAATCATCTTCTCAAAAAGTAATTGAACAAACAATGCAATATGAAAAACGCATTTATGATCTTGAACAGTTACTTGATATTGCAAAGTCATTTTGTCAGAATTTGGATTTTTCAAATCTTCTTGAATCAATCGTTTATATTTGTATGGCCCAAATGCATGTTTTGGGAACAGAAATATTTGTTCGTGATTTATTTTCCAATGAACAGTTTATTCTTGAAACCGCCAAAGATTTTGCTTCGGATGAAAAGGTATCAATTCCTGTAAAATCTTCTATTACAACTCAACTTTTATCATTAAAAAAGCCTGTTACACTTGAAGAATTAAAGGCTGCTGTTGGTGACAATCCTAATCTTAAGATTATAGAAAACTTAAATCCAACTTTGATTGTTCCTCTCATTCAGAAAAATCACTTGAATGGAATTTTAATATTGCAGGAAAGAATTGCAATTGAAGATGATACTTCCTACACTGAGTATGAACAGAGTCAGATTATGTCTATTGCATCACTTGCGTCTGTTGCAATTAATAATGCTGCACTTTTGGAAATGTCTTCTACAGATATGATGACTCATTTGAAGTTGAAATATTACTTCTTCAATATATTAACAGAAGCAATTGATTCCGCTTTTTTGAAAAATCAGAATCTTGCAGTTCTTATGTTTGATATAGACTTTTTTAAGAAGTTTAACGATACATACGGTCATGAATGCGGTGACTTTGTTTTGATTTCTGTTGCAAATCTTATTAAAAAAAGTCTTCGTGAATCTGATGTAGCAAGCCGTTATGGTGGAGAAGAGTTTACAGTATTACTTCCAGATACAGGAAAAACAGAAGCTATTCTTGTAGCAGAACGTATTCGTTCAACAATTGATGAACACGATTTTGTTTATAATAATCAGCATCTGCATGTAACAATTTCTGTTGGAGTTTCAGTTTTTGATGCAAATACAAATCTTGTTAATTCTCCAAATGAATTTGTAAATCAGGCTGATCAGGGCCTTTACATGTCAAAAAGTAATGGAAGAAATAAGGTAACCTATTTTGAACCAAAGAAAAAATAAACCATTTATTCTCCGTCGTCCTTTTCCTTATACCTATAAAAGAGTGACTCTTTCAATAATTCTTATAAATTTTATAATTTTTGGAATTTCGTATATTTATCCTGCCTTTTTTCAATATGCTCATTATTACGGGGCCATGAATGTTTATTTAATAGATAACTTTCATATGTATTGGCAGTTTATAACTTATATGTTTGTTCATCAGAATATCTCTCATGTCTTTTTTAACATGCTGGGACTTTTGGTATTTGGTCTGAATCTTGAAAAAGCAATTGGATCTAAAGAGTTTCTTCTATTTTATATAGTATGTGGGGCTTTAAGTGGCTTCTTTTCTTATCTTGTGTATAAATTTACAGGTCAATACAGAATCTTTTTGATGGGAGCGAGTGGTGCAATTTATTCTGTACTTTTTGCCTATGCAGTTTTCTTTCCACGGTCGATAATTTTTATATGGGGCTTAATTCCAGTGCCTGCTCCTGTTTTGGTATTGATTTATGCCTTGATTGAAATTGGTAGTCAATTTTTAGGAAGTAGTAATGTTGCTCATATGACTCATTTATTTGGTTTTCTTGCGGCATGGTTATACTTTGTAATTAGAATGGGGATTCATCCAATAAAAATATGGAAAGACATTTATCGCCACTAAAAGTTTTTTTTCTCTTTTTAATTATAATGATGATGGAGACTGCATGGTCGCAAACTCCATCTCTTGTAAGAAATATTAGAATTCCTCTAAGTGCAGAATTAGATGCTTACCCAGAATTAGCAGATGCCCAAGATTTAGATGCAGAACAGTACGACTATCCAATAAAAAGCATTAGAGAAATTGCTCCCTTTATCATTACTGGTATGGTTTATGGATGGAAGTTTGAATATACACCTCTAGATAAAGGTAGGGGGGTGGAAGAATATTTGGAAATTACCGAAATTGTTCCTTCATCATCTATACAATCTGGGATAACTTATGTTTCTCCTTGGATACAAAATAACCGTTTGAATTGTTGGGTGGAGTATAAGAGGAGTGATTCTCAAGTTCAGTCATACAATTTGTGGGCTTCAATTGAAAATCCTGTAATTCATGGACGAGGTTATGGTGAACTGAGTCATGGTTTTGATGGGATAAAGGAAGCTGCTTACGAGGCTTTAAAAGATGCTATTCGTAATCATTATAGAAGTACTATTAAAAATAAACCAAAGGCTATAAGAGGTTCTGTTTTAATTCGCGATATCCCTACGATAGGTATAGATTCAGGGCGATATGTATTTAACCTTGATTTTTTCCTAGAATACGGTAAAATAATTAAATATACAGTTTACTAGGTTTAAACTTGAGGAGTTTGAGAATGAAAAAAATAATCACTCTTTTGACATGTTTGACAGTACTTTGTGGTTTCGCTATGGCAGAGCCTGTAAGCGATGACCCTTTTGAAAGAGAAAAGTTTGAAGCTGAAAAAACTTCTACATATGTAATTATTCCAGAAGAACAGCATTGTACTGATAAGAATGCTTCTGTAAAGATTGAATATTCACCAATTTATGATGAAGTTCGAATTTACTACGAAACTTTGTATGTAACTTATGACCGTGGTGAAGCAATGAATACTGTTATGGCTGTTTTACAGGATTTCCAGAAAGAGAATAAGTATTATAGCTATAGATATTTGAGACCTGAATCTCAGAAACTTTTTAGAGATGACAGAGGTCAGAAAAAAATGCAGTGGTCGGCATACTTAAAATTCGATCGCTAACCTATTCAGTATTTAGCTGAAATGTTGTAAAATGAAGGCCGGTAACTTTTTATAGTGCCGGCTTTTATTTTTTATAAGGATACTAGAAATGGATATCAAAAACACTATTAAAAATCTACATCCACTTGAAATCAAGGTTTTATTAAAGTATTCAGACAAGGATGAACTTACTTCTGATAAGCTTCAGAAGGAATTGAATTATAAGGAAGGTCATGCAAATCAGGCTTTCTCATGGCTTTCTGGAAAAGAGCTCTTAAAAGAAATTAGACGTACACCACATACATTTTTTGAAATAACAGATTTTGGCCGTGCAATGGCAAAGACTGGTACTGTTGAAGAAAGAATGGTTAAATTTCTTAAAGATAATGGCCCTCATGTAATGCCAGAAATTGCAGCAGGAATTGGTCTTGAACAAAAAGATGTAGGTTCTGCATTTGGACCTTTAGTAAAAGAAGGCGTTCTTAAAATGAATGCTGAAAAGAAGGTTGAATATACAGGTGCTGAACTTCCTGCCAGAATTACAATTACTTCAGATTTGATTAAAAAGGCTATTGCTTCAGAAAATGGTCAGTTGAATAAAGATGATTTATCTGCTGCAGAAGTTGAGGCTATGGCAGGTCTTGCAAAAAAACGTGGTGCTGCCGATTCTCCTTTCAAAATGATTGAACGAGAAACTGTTTTCTACAAGTTAAGCGAAGGTTTTGCTGCTGTAAAAGACGCTCTTAAAAAGGCTGGTATTACAGGTAATGAAATTGGTGAAATTACACCAAAAATGCTTGCTTCTGGAGAATGGAAAAATGGTACTTTCCGTGGTTACAATATTGCAATCCCACCAGCACGCATTATTCCTGGCCGTACAAATCCTTATGTTCAGTTCCTTGAATCTGTAAAGGATAAACTTGTTTCTCTTGGTTTCCAGGAGTTCGATGGTCCGCTTGTAGAAACTGAATTCTGGAATGGTGATGCTTTGTTCATGCCACAGTTCCATGCCGCTCGTGATATTCACGATGTTTACCGCTTGAAGAATCCTACTCATGCTAAAATGATTGAAGAACCATACTTGAGCAATGTAAAAGCTGTTCATGAAAATGGTGGAAATACAGGCAGCCGCGGATGGAATTATCAGTTTGATAATGAATTTACACGTCGTCTTATTTTGCGTTCTCAGGGTACAGTTCTATCTGCACATCAGTTGCATAAGGCTGAAGTTCCTGGTAAGTATTTTGGTATTGCACGCTGTTTCCGTTATGATAAAGTTGATGCAACTCACTTGTCAGACTTCTACCAGACAGAAGGTATTATTGCAGGAAATGATGTAACACTTCGCGATCTTTTGGGAATGCTCAAAATGTTTGCTACAGAAATTGCAGGTGCTACAGAAGTAAAATATGTTCCTGGATACTTCCCATTCACAGAACCTTCTATTGAAGTTCATATTAAACACCCTGTTTTGGGCTGGTTCGAACTTGGTGGATCTGGTATTTTCCGTCCAGAAGTTACTAAGGCTATGGGGCTTGATTGTCCTGTTCTTGCATGGGGTATTGGTATTGACCGTATGGCACTTATGGCTCTTGGTTTAAGTGATCTTCGTCAGCTCTTCTGTGAAGATATTGAACAGGTTCGTTTAAGAAAAGCAAAGTTCTAATAAAATAATTCGGACAAAAAAAATCCTTCTTCGTTATTGAAGAAGGATTTTTTTTTGTTTGCTTAGAAGTTATCTAAGTGGATGATTGAGAGTTTATTACAAAACCCTCAAAACGTTGAGTCAAGGCTTTAAGCGTGAGCGTGCCTTGACTCAACGTATTTATTTTACTAAACCAAGATTCTTGATGAAGAGTGGTCCTTTGATTCCTGACCAGAACTGGATAGCCTGAACCTGGCGAGTCTTATCAACTGAAGAACCCCACTGTCCTTCTGTTACGAGATCCCATTCTCCACCGAGGAACTGTGTTGATGAACAGTCTGTTCCGAAGAATGCTAATGGGAATTCTCCACCTTCTGGACGTCCGTCTGCATACATGATACCACAGTTGTAAACACCGAAACCACCGTTTCCATCATCTGAACCTGCAGCTACGTCAAACTTAATCTTAGAGAATGCTTCAAGTGTGATTGGCTTGTCGAATACGAAAGCAACACGAATTTCTGGGTTGTAGTTAGCAGAAACTTTAAGACATTTTTCACCGAGGTATTCAACTACTTCTACATCAGCACCAAGAACTTCTGTTCCACCTTTTGAAATGTCTTTGTCAACAACGATTGTTACACCAACTCCTGTATCAGCAGCGAGTGTGTTGCATGAGTTACCAGTAACTTTTTCACCAGTAGCTTCCCATTTTGCACCAGAATCTTCTTCTTCCTGGAACATAGCGAAATCAGCTGGAACTTCTTCTGTCTTTGCTTTCTTTGAACAAGACATAGAAACAAATACTAAAGCTGTAGCAGCTAAAGTTAATGCAATTTTTTTCATTTTATTCCTCCTAAATGAAAATTATACTAATTTATTGTCTCGCTTTTTTTGAGAGTGCCATATACATTTCTCCTATGGCAGGGTCATCAAAGCGTAACTCCCGACGGTTATAAATATCTGTTGCAGCACCCCAAAGAATAGGACAAAATCCTAAATCATAAGCACGTGTTGCAACTTCTGTAAGATATTTTCGAACACTTTCTGGTTCTTTGTTTAAAACAGGACAGCCGTATTCTCCAATTATTACACCATAACCTTTATCAGAAAAGTTGTCCTTCATCTTTATCATATTTGTTTGTAAAAGAGAAATGTCATTTGCACTTCCCCAGGTAGTTTGATTTTTGCCCCAGCTTGCATCTTCTGTCAAAATAGCGAAGGTTGCTGGTGTGTAGTAGTGTACAGAAATCATGCAGTGTTTTTTAGGATCTTTTGGCATCTTAAATTCTGGCTGGCATGTCATGTCTATGTCAGTTGCGTAACCTGCAATTAAAAGATAGCGGTTCTTGTTATTGCCTCCAGAAGCTCTGACTATATCTACAAAGGTCTGGTTAATTTTATTTAGCAAACCGAATGCGGCTTCTTTTTTTTCTTGGGAATCTCCAGCATAACGGTTCCAAACATTATCGAAACAGCCTTCTTCATTAAGTGATTCGAAAATTAGATGCTGGTCATAATCCTTGTATCGTTCACAAATTTGAGTCCAAATATCGGTGTATTTTTTCATGCACTGGCTGTATTTTTTTGTGAAACCATAAGATTTGTCGTTAATCCATCCTCCATCCCAGTGGATATTAAGAATTACGTACATTCCACTATCAAGTGCCATATCAACAATTTCATTTACGCGACCTTCAAGAGGTGGATAGATTTTATTGTTGTCATTCATTCTGAAGGACCAGGCAACTGGAAGACGGATTGTATTAATTCCCCTGTTTTTAAGATCTTCAAACATTTCTTTTGTAGAAACAGGTGCACCCCAGCCGGTTTCTAATTGGCCTGTTCCCCAAGAGTCCATTGTATTACCCCAGTTATATCCAATTCCAAGTTGTTTAGTAAATTTAACTGAGTCTGAATTTTTTGAATTTCCACATGAAGTTAAAAGTAGTGTTAAAGCTATAGCGGGAATAATACATTTTGTAAGTTTCATACTAGAAATTATAGCATTGTAAAATAAGAGGTGTAATTATGTTTTTATATGTTAATACTTGAAAAATTAGTGAGCAATAATTGAATCAACAGCTGTATTTAAAGCACTTCGAATTTCAGAAATATTATCTTGATTAAGGACTGCAATTCTGAAAATTGAAGCTTCAAGCAGGCTGTATAGCAATTCATTTGTGTCTTTTACGTTTATTTCGCGGAATTCTTTATTTTGAATACCTTGAATTAGAACTGTGCTCAAAACGTGACGAAGTTTTACAACTCTACGGCGTACCCTTTCGTTTGTATCTACACCAGATTTTTTTAATTGTATAAGATAATTTAAAAGGACGCTAAAAAGTTTTTTGTTGTTTTCAAGGGCATCTGTAATGCACATTAAGATTTCTCTTAAAGTTTCTTCTGAATTTTTGTCCTTATTTTTAATGATTATGATAAGAGACTCTTCTAGTTCAGAAAGTAATTCTTTAATGCTTCCTAAAAATATTTCGTGCTTATTTTTAAAATATATATAAAGCGTTGTTCTGGTAATTCCACAACGATCAGCTATTTTTTGGAAGGTTGCATCTTCATAACCTTCATCAATAAATACATCTAAGGATTTTTGGAGGATTTCATGTTTTCGTTTGTCGTGTTCAACTACAATCGCCATTAGCTTCTCCTGTAAATGTAAAATGCAGTATTTAAGTTTCCAGCTCTAAGTTTTTTTACTGCCCCTGTCTTATGATTAAAGCAGGTCTGGAAGTCTTCGTTTGAAGTAATTACTCCTAAATCCCAATTTGGAAAATCATTCCAAAGGCTGTTCATGTCTTTATAGAGTTCTTTTGCACTTTCTTTATCCTCTAGTCTTTCGCCATAAGGTGGATTACAGAGGAGAAGGCCTGTTTCGTATGGTGCTGAAAGGTCTTTAAAATCTGACTGAATAAAATCTGGTCTTTGAATATGTTTACTTATGCCAATTGATTTAAGAGCACGTCCAGCCATGACACAGGCGTATTCCGCATTTTGTTTGGCACGGTTTACAGCTTTTTCATCAATATCTGAACCGGTGATTCTTACTTCTACATCGGTACGAATTTGTTCAGCTTCTTTCTGGCGGATTTCCTGGGCAAGTTTCTCGTTGTAAATTGGAAGGTTTTCTAAGGCAAATCTTCTGCCAAAGCCCGGTGCTACATTGAAAGCGTAAAGTGTTGCTTCAATTTCAATTGTTCCAGAACCGCAGAATGGATCGTGTAAAGGAGTTTTACGTCTCCACATCATCTCTTGTAAAAGAACAGAGGCGGTTGTCTCACGCATAGGAGCAATTCCACCATCAATGCGGTAGCCTCTTTTGTGTAAAGGAAGACCAGATAAATCAAGAAGAATTAAAACCTGGTCATTATCAAGGTAGATTCGTACATCACTTTCTTCGCCTGTTTCTGGAAGGGAAGACATGTGCCATATATCACCTAGTTTTGAATAAATTGCTTTGTGAACCATACCTTGAATAGAGTGTTCAGAATTTAATTTACTTTTGTATGTGCGGACTTTATCGACAACAATTTTTGAGTCCTTTTTTAAGAAGTCCTGCCAATTAATAGAGTAGGCCCCATCATATAAATCATCAAAATTTGTAGCATTGTATTGGCCTAATTGCAGGTAGACACGGTCTGCAGTTCTGAGACAAAGGTTTGTACGGTAGAGTGCGGCATCATCACCAGAAAAAGAAACTCTTCCAGGGGCATTGCTTATTAATTTGTAACCTAAATGTTTAATTTCATTGCCTAGGATTTTTTCGGCACCTACTGCACATAATGCGACTAGTGTATTCATATTTTTAAATTAACATTTTCTCAAAATTTGTTCAATTGTCAGAATAAAATTCGAGGATGGAGAAAATTTTAATTAGTTAATATTATTGATATTGTGTGAATAGTCAAAACCGGCCGCTGTATCTGTAGAAGGAATTACAAATGTCTTGTCACTATATCCACGGATAGTCATTTCTGTAGGTTCAATCCAATAGATGTATTTTGTAACTGGTTCTGAAGCTTCTGGATCTACATATTCTTGTTTTCCAGCTGTAATTCCTACTATAGTAATAGGGGTGTCCAAGAAATTTAATGGCAAATAGTTTTTAAGAGGAATTGTGGTTGAATCAGCAATGGAAGCAAGTTCAAAAAGCTGACTTTCTGTACTAGTATTTACAATAAGCATTGGTTTGTAGTTATCTTCAAAATCGGCAATTGATGTAGGGGCGCTAATAGTACCAATGATTTTGAGGGAATATTCGTCTTCATCATAAACAAAGAAAGCAGATCCTTTATTATAAGTAATAGAATCGTTGATTGAGTAGCCATCGACTGCTGTAATTTCGTTCGACCATTCTGTGATGTAGTAACCGTCAGATTCCTTATATCTTGCTTGATAAAGATAGGTTGTATCTTTTGTAATAAGATAGTCTGTATAAATATAGGCATTTGCAGTTGAATTCAATGCCGAAGGATAAATGATTCCTAGACTAACAATTGTTTCATCATTTGGTACTTTTCTATAAAGGTTTATGTAAGAAGTATCTGCACTTTGTAGGGGTATAGATATTGTAATATGATTTCTTGATGCTTCAACATCAGGTTTTGTCAGCATAGAACTTCCACTAAACTGGAAATTACAACTTAAAAGAGTTATAGATAAAAGAGAAATTATAAAAATGCTTATAAACGTTTTCTTCATATGCAATACCTGTACATGATGATTTTGGGAGAGGTTTTAAAATTCTTTAAAACTTCCCATTCTTATTATCGTCATCTTTTTTCATAATCTTTATAAAAATCTGAGTTTATAGGTCAAATAATAAACGTTGACAGTCCTGACAATCACTTTTACTATTTTTTCTATGTTGAAAACTGATGGAAAGAAATTAATTATTGAAGATGGATTTGGAACTGTTTGGATTGAAGCGTGGGGAAAAGATTCTGTACGTGTTCGAATGACAAAAGACCGCTTTATGGATAAGAATGACTGGGCATTGGAGGATTCCGCCGGTCAAATATCAAAATTGCCTTCTGCAGAAATTAAGATTGAGAATGTTGATACAACTTACCCTTGGGCAAAACATTTTGACAGTGAAACAAATCAGATTGAAAAGACAAGCGGACAGACTGCATGTTTAAAAAATGGAAGAATGCTTGTTAAAGTAAATTATGAAAACTGGATTAGTTTCTGGAAAATTGAAAACGGAAAAGAGGAACTTTTATTTGAAGAACAGTGGAGAAACCGCTGGAGAATAGACCGTTTCTGTGTTCCAACAAATAATGCAGGTCGTGAATTAAAAGCAAATCCTGGAAAATTTAATAATAAAGCCACAGTTCGTTTTGAAGCTTATGATGATGAAAAAATCTTTGGTATGGGACAGTATCAGGATTCTCATCTTGATAAAAAAGGTGGTGTTTGGGAATTATCACAGAAAAATTCTCAGGCCTCTGTACCATTTATTATTTCTTCCAGAGGATATGGATTTTTGTGGAATAACCCTGCAATTGGAACTGCCTCTTTTGCAACTAATGGAACTAGCTGGGTGGCGGAAGAAACTCAAAAAATAGATTACTGGGTAACTTGTGGTAGTCCTGCTGAAATTGAAGAAAATTACACCGCAGTTGCAGGCCGCACTCCAATGATGCCAGACTTTGCAATGGGATTCTGGCAGTGTAAGTTGCGTTACAGAAATCAGGAGGAGGTTATTCAGGTTGCAAAGGAATACCGCAAGCGTGGACTTCCTCTGGATGTAATTGTAATAGACTTTTTCCACTGGTCTTGCCAGGGGGACTTTAAGTTTGATGCAGAAGACTGGCCTGATCCTGACAAGATGGTCAAGGAACTTTCAGAAATGAATGTTAAGTTGATGGTGAGTGTATGGCCAACTATAGACGAACGTTCTGAAAATTTTGAAGAAATGGCAAGTCAGGGGCTCTTAATCAGCTTTGATAAAAAAGATGGCTTTAACATGGACTGGATGGGAAATACTGTCTTCTTTGATACAACAAATCCAGAAACAAGAAAGTACGTTTGGGAAAAATGTAAGGAAAATTACTTTAAAAAAGGCATTCAGCTTTTCTGGCTGGATGAAGCAGAACCTGAATATGGTCTGTATGAATTTGAACATTACAAATATCATCTTGGACCTGCAATGGAATGTTCAAATATTTATCCTTATTACTATGCAAAAGGATTTTATGACGGACTTAAAGATGAAGGCGTTGATTTGCCTTTGAGCCTTGTTCGATGTGCCTGGGCTGGAAGTCAAAAGTACGGGGCTGTTGTCTGGAGTGGAGATGTGCATTCAGATTTCCGTTCCTTCCGTAATCAGGTGCAGGCCGGTTTAAGTATGGCGATTGCAGGCATTCCGTGGTGGACAACTGATATTGGAGGCTTCCTCGGAGGTGATATAAAATCTGAAGAGTTTAAGGAACTTCTGGTTCGCTGGTTCCAGTGGGGCTGCTTCTGTCCGGTTATGCGTTTACACGGGGAGCGACCTCCATTCCATAAGCCTGAAAAAGCATATCACGAGGTACGAGGCTATCAGATTAAGCAGATGGAAAGTGGACAGGATAATGAAGTCTGGGCTTTTGGTGATGAAGTATACATGATTCTGGAAAAATATCTGAAACTGCGTGCAAGTCTGAAACCATATATCAAAGAACAGATGAAAACTGCTCATGAAAAAGGTGCTCCTGTAATGCGTCCATTGATGTACGATTTTAGTGATGATGATTTATCGTGGGAAATTGAAGATCAGTATATGTTTGGACCAAAACTGATGGTTTGTCCTGTGATGGAAGCCGGAGCCAGAAAACGACTTGTTTATCTGCCGGTTCTAAGCTCAGGCGAAAAATGGATAGAACTTTCTTCTAAGAAGGAATACGAAGGCGGACAGGAAGTGGAGGTGGATGCTCCACTCGACTGTATGCCTGTTTTTAGCCGCGGTAATTTTAGCTGTTAGCAGGGGGAATATAGAATCTAGAAATTGGTTTGGCAGTTTGTTTACGTGTACAAAAGAAGGAAAATTAATTATAATAGATAAAATATTTTTTAGAAAAAGGGAAAAATAATGGGTTACATGTTAAGAGAAAAGTATGGGGATGTTTTAGCAGAAATGCTCAAATATTCACATGCTGCTGCCAAAATCGATGAGACAAAAGTTTATGAAGAAGCAAATATGCAGACTAGAAAGTATATGATGAAGCTTCTTGATGAAACTTTTTCTGCTGATTCAGGGTTGGGAAATCTCGAACATTTCAAAAAATTTTATGAAGATGTTGTGAATAGTGGAAAATCAGGTTTGATTCTTATGGAACATTATACAAATCTTGATTTGCCAGCAATTATATATTTGCTTCAGAAAGTTGGTCAGCCTTGGGCAGATGATTTTGCCTCAAGAATTGTTGCTGTTGCTGGAATGAAACTGAATGAAGCTAATCCTGCTGTACGTGCTTTTACAGAAGGTTTTACTCGTGTCGTAATTTACCCAACAAGAAGTCTTGTTGCTGTTGAAGGAAAGTCAATTTCAGAAGAAGAAAAACAGGCAGAAGAACAGAAAGCTCGTAAAATAAATTTTGCTGCTATGCGTGCTATGGATGGATGTAAGAAGCGTGGACAGATTGTTCTTGTATTCCCAAGTGGAACCAGATATCGTCCTGGTAAACCTGAAACAAAAAGAGGTTTGCGAGAAATGGATTCTTATCTTCGTCTTTTTGATGAAATGCTTTTAGTTTCAATAAATGGAAATTGTTTACGTATTAATCCTGACAATCCAGATGATATGTTGTCTGATATTCTTGAGCCAGGAAAGGTTACTCTTACTGCTCACGAAGTTATTGAATGTAAAAAATTCCGAAATGATGTTTTGGCAAAAATTCCAGCCGACGAGCCTGATCCAAAACAGAAAACTGTAGATGCTGTTATGGAAATTCTTGAAAAACAGCATGATGAAGTTGAATCTAAAAGATAATCATTATTTATAGAAGGAAATTGAAAATGAAAATTGCAGATATAAAATCAGAATTGAGTTCTACTACTTATCCAGGACGTGGAATTATTGTTGGTAAGTCTGAAGATGGAAAAAAGGCTGTTGCAGCATATTGGACTATGGGTCGTTCTGCTGGAAGCCGTAACCGTGTTTTTGTTGAAGATGGAGATGGAATTAGAACACAGGCTTTTGATCCAAGTTTGATCGCTGGAGATCCAAGTTTGATAATTTATGCTGCAGTTCGTGTTCTTGGAAAAAAGACAATTGTAACTAATGGTGATCAGACAGATACAATTTATGAAGGACTGGAAAAAGGTTTGACATTTGAGCAGTCATTGCGTAGTCGTAAATATGAACACGATGCTCCAAATTACACTCCTCGTATTTCATCACTTTTGAACTTCGAAAATGGATATGATTATTCTTTATCAATTTTAAAGAGTGATTGTGGAAATGGTGATAATACACTTCGTTTTACTTACACTTACGATAACCCTCAGAATGGCGAAGGTCACTATATTCATACTTATATGGGTGATGGAAATCCTCTTCCAAGTTTTGAAGGCGAACCTGTTAAAGTAAAGATTTCTGGTTCAATTGATGACTTTACAAATCAAATCTGGACTTCATTGAACGAAGAAAATAAGGTTTCTTTATTTGTAAGATTTATCGATATTGAATCTGGAAAATGGGAAACAAGAATCTTAAATAAAAACAAATAAATCTTTGGGGGTTTAGGAGTAGATGAATTGCATTTTTAGAAAACAGTCTCTTTTCGGGGCAGGTGTTCTTCTTTTTGCTATATTCCTAAACTCCTGTAACTCAATCAAAGATAAAAAATGGTCTGACGAATTTATTGTAGATGAAAAATACAGCGAGGAGGCAGACCAGGTTGATTTGTACTTGAATGCAAACAAATTCCAGGGTGCCGTTCTTGTAGGAATTGCAGATAAAATTGTTTTTGCAAAAGGCTATGGTCCCTGCGATAAAAATGCAGATCAGTTTTCCCCCATCACTCTTAATACAACTTTTGAAGTTGGTTCAATCACAAAACAAATAACTGCTGCGGCAATAATGCAGTTGGTTCAAAAAAGAAAACTCAAATTAAATGATAAGCTTTCTAAATTTTTTCCGGACTATGTTTATGGCGATCAAATAACAATTGAAATGTTGTTAAATATGAGGTCTGGTTTGGGTGACCATATAAATGCAGCGGATGACTTTTTTCCAACAGAGGTTTATCGCCATATAGAAAAAAATCAGTTGGCCTGTAAACCTTTGGTTGAAAATATTGTTTTGGATTATTTTTATCAGGCACCTTTAATTGCAGAACCCGATAGTACTTATTTTTACAGTAATACAAATTATTATCTTTTGGCTAAGATTTTGGAAAAAATAACGGGTAAATCTTACTATGATTATATAAAAGAGAATATTTTTAAGCCTTGTGGAATGACTTTTTCTAATATCAACTTTCAGGATACTCAGGCAAGAGGCTATGATTACAGAAATCGTTATTACAGCATTCCAAGTGAACTTTCTTTTGGTTGTGGTGATATAAACTCAAGTGTTGTTGATTTATTCAAATGGAATAATCAGTTTTTTGATGGAAAAGTTGTAAGTAAAAAGTCCTTAAAAAAGATGTTGAATACAGAATCATATGGTTTTGGAATATATAGACGTGATGATTCAATATTTCATGCTGGAACTACTAATGTATTTAATTCTTATGATACCTATTTTTTGGATGATAAACTTTCTGTAATTGTTCTAACGAATTGTCCTATCAGTCAAAGTAATGCAACTTTTATTGCCGGAAAAATTGTAAAAATTTATAAAAATTCCAATAAATGATGTCTAAAAAACTAACCTCTATTTAGGATTTTTTTTATACATTCAGACTTATAATACATTTAAATTATTATAATGGAGTAAAAGTCTGAATATGTTGGAAGACAAAAAAAATGATGTCAAATCGATTCTTACTACAATTCTGAGTTATGCATCGAAATTGACTCTGATATTACTTTTTGTATTTATGTTCATTGGGCGAATGAATCCAGCTAGAATTTCTAAGGTCATGAATACAAATGTTTCTCTGGTGAAATCTGCTTTGTATTTCAAGGGATATACCTCTGATTTAGTTGCCTTACAGAATGCTAAAAAGGCAGAAAGTTCTAATTCTGAACTTGAAAATCTTGCCGAAACTTCTGGTGATTCTTTTGATGATTATTATTCAAACTTCGCCGCCATGGTAGCAGATACTTCTGCCTATGATATGGCTGGTGGATTGGATGACGATGATGAAGAAGAAACTGCGTCTGGTAAAATAAAAGTTCGCAGCTATAAGAAGGAATGGGCCGCATTCAAAGCAGCACATTCTCAAATTGCTAATGCTGTAGAAAAAGCTCATAAATATAGTATTTTCACTTTGGCAGCAATTCTTATTTGTGTTATTGGTCTTTACTTATCATGTGGTACAAATAAAATCAGAAAAATTGGTTATCTTGTAATTTGTGCAGGTGCTGTTTTAGTAAGTTTAAGTATGATTCCTTATGGTTATGCTTATGATTTACTTGCAGGCAGCCTTGATTCTCTGGAAGTAAGTCCTATTCCTCCTGCAGGAATCGCAGGCTTTATTTCATTCAGTATTATTACTTTTGCTCTTGCGTTGGCTTTATTTGTTATAGAAAAAGCTCCTGAAGGACAGAAATCTGAATTGAAAGCTACTCCTTTCCAGATTACATACCGTCTTCTGGCTCTTCTTTTGTTTATTCTGCTTTTTATTCCAGGTGCAAACCCAGCCCGTATTTCTTTGAATATCAGCCGTAACGTTTCTTTGTTTACATCTGGTTTCTCTTATGGAACTTATGTAAGAAATATGGAACGCATTCTTGTTCGCGGATGGCTTCCTTCATCTGTAATGAGAATTGCATATTTTTCAAGTTTACTTGCTTGTCTTGGTATTCTTGCTTGTGGTGTTGGTTCTTGTATCTCTGTTGGTAACAATAAACTTAAACGTTATGCACATATTTCAATTTTTGCAGGAAGTGCTCTTTCTTTTGTAAGTATGTTTGGAATTGTTCATGCATATAATCTTATTACTTCAAGTGAAAATGTAGAGCGTATTGAACCGCTTGAACCTTCAACAGTGCCAATGTACTGTATTCTTCTTGCTTTAATTTGTATTTGTGCAGTAATTTCATATATTAAAACTCCTGCTCCAGAAAAAGATGAAAAACCAGCAATTGAAGCTCCTTTACAGCTTTTCCTGATGATTCTTCCATTCCTTATTCTGGTATTCATTTTTGCTTATCTTCCACTTTGGGGATGGCGTTATGCCTTCTTTGATTACAATGCTGGTGATACACTTTCTATGGATGCCTGGGTTGGCTGGAAGTGGTTCAAAGCTCCGTTCGAAAATGCCGCAACTCGTAACGATATCATCCGTGTATTAAGAAACACACTTGCAATGAGTGGACTTGGTATTGCAACAAGCTGGCTCCCAATGGTTTTCGCAATCTTCCTTTCGGAAATTAAGAACCAGACTTCTAAGAAAATTATACAGACATTAACAACTATTCCAAACTTTATTTCCTGGGTACTTGTTTATGCAATTGCTTTCTGTATCTTTGGTACAGAAGGATTTATTTCAAGTTTGATGGTAAACAGTGGCTTATGGGAAAGAGGAAAGAATATGTTGATGGGCGACAGCTTTATCTGGGTTAAGATGTGGCTCTGGGGAACTTGGAAAGGACTTGGATGGTCTGCAATTATGTATATCGCAGCTATTTCAGGAATTGACCAGCAGTTGTACGAAGCTGCAACTGTAGATGGAGCTGGACGTTTCCAGAAGATGTGGCATATCACACTTCCAGAATTGTTCCCAACATACATTGTTCTTTTGATTCTTTCTGTATCTAACATTTTGAGTAACGGTATGGATCAGTACCTGGTATTCAAGAATCCTACAAATAAGAATCCAATCGAAGTACTTGATCTTTATGTATATCAGTTAAGTTTTGGACAAGGTTCAAGCAACAATATTCCATTCTCAACTGTAGTTTCAATGTTTAAGTCTCTCGTCAGCGTTGTGCTTCTGTTCATCACAAACAGAGTTTCAAAACTGATTCGTGGTTCTTCAATATTCTAGGAGGAAGTAAAAAATGGTAGAAAGACGTTCTGTTAATGATATAGTTTTTAATATTTTCAACTATACATTTTTTATTTTGTTCACAATTATTTGTGTATTTCCATTCTATTATCTTTTGATAAATACAATTTCTGATAACGGAATGGTTGCAAAAGGTTTGATAAATTTCTATCCACGTGGATTCCAGCTGAAGAACTATTACAACTTGCGTAATGTTCATGGTTTGGGAACTTCATTTATTGTTACTCTTGCCAGAACACTTATTGGTACTGCAACATCTACAGCAGTATCTGGATTTGTAGGATACCTGGTAACAAAACGTGAAATGTGGCATAGAAAATTAGCTTACCGTTTTATGATTATTACTATGTATTTTAGTGCAGGTCTTATTCCTTGGTTTACAACAATGCAGATGCTTGGTCTTACAAATAACTTCTTTGGATATATCATTCCAGGTCTTGTAAGTGTTTACAACATTATCATGGTTAAAACTTATATTGAATCAATTCCTGCAGAACTTGAAGAAAGTGCCCAGATTGATGGAGCTTCTTATTTCATCATCTTCTTAAAGATTATCTGGCCACTTAGTAAGCCTATTCTTGCAACAATCGCTATCTGGTGTGCAGTTGGACACTGGAACTCTTTCCAGGATTCCCTTGTTTTGATGTCTGGTGCACCACAGTTAAAGACATTACAGGAAAGACTTTACATTTATCTTACTCAGTCATCTAACCTGGCTGCTTCAATGGGTACTTCTACTACTGGTTTGTCTGAAGCTCAGCGTCAGGAAATGTTGAACACAAAATCAATCCAGTACACCGTAGCTATGGTTACTGCTATTCCAGTTTTGTGTGTATACCCATTCATGCAGAAATACTTTGTAAAAGGTATCATGCTGGGAGCTGTAAAAGGTTAATAATGGTGGATTCCAGAAGGGATATTTTTCTTTTCTGGATTTTACTTTTTATAAAGTTATAACAAAAAACTAAGTTATAATTATTTAATAAGGTTTCATAAATCTAGAGGAGGAAAAATGAAACACTGTAAATTAATTGCTTTGTTGGGAGCAGCAGCATTGCTTTCAGCAACATTTATTAGTTGTGGTGGAAGTTCAGCAGAATCAAACGGTATTGACTCAATCGCACTTTCAACAGCTTCAGGTGAAGAAGGAAACATCAAAAAGATTCGTCCAAAAGAAACTGTAACACTTGATGTTTATTCTCAGTTGGCTAACTATTCTGGTTTACAGACTGGTTGGTTTGCAGATTTGATGCTTGCTAAGTTCAATGTAAAAATCAACATCATTCCAGAAACTGGTGGTGCTTATCAGACACGTATGGAAGCTGGAAACCTTGGTGATATCATCGTTTGGGGTGATAATACAGATAAATATTCTTCAGCTTGTAAAAAAGGAATGCTTCTTGACTGGGAAGAAGATAATATGATCCAGAAATGGGCACCATATATCAACAATAACATGAAACTTGCTCTTCAGAAGAACAAATTCATGGATTCTCCAGACAAGAAACTCCACGGATACGGATTCAACGTTTCTGCATCTGCAAAAGATATTCAGGAATTCTTCTATACATGGGATCTTCGTTTCGATCTTTATGAAAAAATTGGTAAGCCAGAAATCAATACTCTTTATGATATGGTTGATGTTCTTGCTAAGATGAAGGAAGTTTGTCCAACAGATGACAATGGTAACCCAACATATGGTGTTTCTTTGTTCAACGACTGGGATGGAAACATGGTTATGTATGTTAAATCTCTTGCAACAGCTTACTTCGGATATGATGAATTTGATATCGGTCTCTTCGATCCAGATACAGGTAAATTCTATGATGCACTCGACAAAGATGGTCCATATCTCTACTGTTTGAAATTCTTGAACAAATTGAATCAGAAAGGTCTTGTAGATCCTGACTCAATGACACAGAAATACAATGGTATGTCAGAAGACTATCAGAACGGTACAGCATTCTGGAACATATTCAACTGGATGGCTTCTGGTTCTTACAACAGTGATACACACGTTAAGGAACAGGGAAAAGCTATGTACCCAGTTACACCAAAAGATGCTCGTCCAATCGTTTATGGACAGAGCGTATATGGTGGAAACCGTGTTTGGACAGTTGGTTCAAAAACAGCTTATCCAGAACTTTGTCTTGCAATCATCAACTGGTTCTCAACTCCAGAAGGATATATGACAATTGAATACGGTCCTCGTGGATATTGTTGGGATATCAAAGATGGAAAGACATACTTTACAGAAATTGGTAAGAAAGCTCAGCAGGATCAGAACAACACAGAAATGCCTGCTCCATTCAAGGGTTCATTCCACGATGGTGCTTTCCAGATCAACAACACAACATGGTGTAAAGATTCTCACAACCCACTTACAACAGACGAAACATACAACAAGACTTCATGGGCTTCAGAACAGACTCCTGCTCAGTCAGAAATTGAACAGGCATGGCGTGACTGGTCTGGTGCAGAAACTCCAAACCGCTATATGCAGAAGACAAATTACCGTGTAAGTCCAGGTTCATTGTATACAGGTGCTGGTGTTCCAGATGACCTTTCAATGAAATGGAATCAGGTAACAGAATGCCTCAAGAATGAAACATGGAATGCTATCTATGCTAAGAACGATGCAGAATACGAAAACATCGTAAATAACATGATTAAGAATTGTAAATCTTACGGTTATGATGAATGTATCGCTCACTCACTCAAACAGGCTGAAAAACGTGCTGCTGCTGAAAAACAGGCAAGAAGTGCAGATAAATAATTGGTAGATCATAAGTTTAATACTTTGATTTAGTAAATATTTACAAAGGGGATGTGGTAATTTAGGTTGCTACATCCCCTTTATTTTTATTATTATTTAATTATGGGAATGTTTAGTCAAAATAGTGGATTTGTAAAATTTATGACCAGAGCCTTTGATGTTCTTTGGCTTAATTTTTTATGGCTTGTATTTAGTATTCCAATTATCACAATAGGTGCTTCTACATGTGCAGCCTTTTCTGTTACCTTAAAAATGGTAGATGAAGAAGAAGGATATGTTGGACGTCAATTTGTAAAGGCTTTTAAGGAAAATTTTAAACAGGGAACTTTAATGTGGCTTATTACAGCTCCTTGTGTTTATGCCTGCTATCTTATTTGGCAGATTGTGATAAAGGCAGAAGAAATAAACTTCCTTGTAATTCTAGGAGCCATTATTTTTACAGCCCTGGTAATTGTTTTTAATATTTACACCTATCCAATGATAGCACGTTATGATAACACTTTAAAAAATATTATAAAAAATTCCTTGGGTATTACCCTTATTTATTTTTGGAAAACTGTTTTACTAGTTTTTCTTGTTGGACTTGAAATTGCTATTATTTGCTGGAACAGATATACACTTGTTGCAGGTTTCCTTATTGGACCAGAATTTATAATTTATACAATCAGTGGAATTGCAAAACGAATTTTTAAGAAGATAGAAGCCGGAGATTCCTCTAATTCAGGAACAATTAATCAATAATTAATATTTTTTAAACAGAATTGAAGAATTTATTATTTTTTACTATTATACCTCTATGAAAGAACTTGAATTAAAATACGGATGTAATCCAAATCAGAAACCTGCAAAGGTTTTCGTAGAAAATGGCGATCTTCCAATTACAGTTGTAAACGGTAGACCAGGATATATCAACCTTTTGGATGCTTTAAACGGCTGGCAGCTTGTAAAGGAATTGAAAGAAGCAACAGGACTTCCTGCAGCAACTTCTTTTAAGCATGTAAGCCCTGCTGGAGCAGCTGTTGGACTTCCTCTTTCAGATACACTTAAGAAGATCTATTTTACTGACAATGTAGAACTTACACCACTCGCTTGTGCCTACGCACGTGCACGTGGTGCAGACCGAATGTCTTCTTTTGGTGATTTTATTTCTCTTTCAGATGAATGTGATGAAGCAACTGCTCTTTTGATTAAGAAAGAAGTTTCTGACGGTATTATTGCACCTGGTTATTCTGAAAAAGCTCTTGAAATCTTAAAAGCTAAGAAAAATGGCAACTATTGTGTTATTCAGATTGATCCAAATTATGTTCCTCCAGAGCTGGAGAGAAAACAGGTATTTGGTGTTACATTTGAACAGGGACACAACTTCCTTAAAATTGATGAAAAATCAGCTTTATCAAACATTGTTACTAAAAACAAGAACTTGTCTGAAGAAGATAAACGTAATCTTGTAATTTCTTTGATTGTTCTTAAATACACTCAGTCAAACTCAGTTTGTTTTGTAAAAGACGGACAGGCAATTGGAATTGGTGCAGGTCAGCAGTCACGTGTACATTGTACTCGTCTTGCAGGTCAGAAGGCTGATAACTGGTGGCTCCGTCAGTCTCCAAAAGTTCTTGGTTTACAGTTTGTAGACGGAATTAAACGTGCTGACCGCGATAATACAATTGATGTTTACATTGGTGAAGAATACATGGATGTTCTTGCTGAAGGTAAATGGCAGAACTTCTTTAAGGTAAAACCAGAAGTTTTCACACGCGAAGAAAAAGCAGAATGGATTGCAAAAAATACAAATGTTGCAGTTGGTTCAGATGCCTTCTTCCCATTTGGTGATAACATCGAAAGAGCAAGAAAGTCTGGTGTAACTTGTGTTGTTCAGCCAGGCGGATCTGTTCGCGATGACCTTGTAATTAAGGCTGCAGATGATTATGGCATGGTTATGGCATTCAATGGTATACGATTGTTTCATCATTAATAGATGCGAGTTTTTGCTATTGCAAAAACTCGGTAAGCTCGCGCAAGCGAGCGACGTTATGGCGTTTAACGGTATACGTTTGTTCCATCATTAAGACATGCGAGTTTTTGCTATTGCAAAAACTCGGTAAGCTCGCGCAAGCGAGCGACTAATAGTTTTGCTTGTATAAAGGAGGCCGCTTTTTTGTGGCCTCTTTTTGTTTTAACCTGCAAAATTGACACTGTTAAATTGTCTTTGATAAAATATAGAAAAAATTTTGGAGTTTTAAAATGCCTGTAAAGCTTTCTTGGGATACTTCTTCTACCGAAAATGAATCCAGCTCTATATCAGATTTTTCTTTTTCATCTGATTGTTTTGGTCACACTCTGATTAAGGGAGATAATTATCCAGTTTTGAAAAAACTTTTGGAAAAAGGCTTAAAGGTAGACTTAATCTATATTGATCCCCCTTACAACACAGGCAAAGAATTTGTTTATAACGATAGATTTTCTGAAGATGTCTGGCTTAGTTTTATGAATAAGAGGTTGATTCTTGCTAAAGAAATGATGAAAGATTCTGCCTGTATTTACATTGCAATAGATCAAAGCGAGTTGTATGTATTAAAACTTTTATGCGATCAGATTTTTGGGGTCGAAAACTTTATCAACGATTTTATGTGGCTGCATGGGAAGGGTAAAAAGGATAAGTGGTCTAGAACTTTGCAACAACATACCCTGTGTTATGCAAAGAATAAAAGTCAACTCAGGGCCTTTAGGGAAGTGGAATATTCAGATTGGGCTAAAACAAATGCAGATAAAGACCCAAGAGGAAATTGGTTTAGCGGAAGTATTTCTTTTAGCGAAAAAAGATCAAACCCTCATCATCATAATTATTATTCAATTACTTCGCCTTCTGGAAAAGTTTGGACCCGCCAGTGGCAAGTGGATTATGAAGAAATGCAAGAGTTGATAAAGGATAATAGGATTTATTGGGGAACTGAACCTGCCTTTGATGGTGTGCCAAGAAAAAAGATTTTTAATGATACAGAAACATCAGTTATTCCAAGAAATATAATTGAAGATGTTGAGTCGACCCGTTCCGCTCAAAATCATTTGGATAAACTTTTGGGGCAGAAAGGTCTTTTTGAAAATCCAAAACCAGTTGATTTAATTTCACATCTTATAAAAATTAGCCAGATGCCTTCTGACGCTGTAATAATAGATTTTTTTGCTGGTAGTGGCACAACTTTTGAAGCAGTTTGCCTTTTAAACAAAGAAGACAGTGGAAATCGCCGCTGCCTCCTTGTTCAAAAAGATGAAAATGGAATTGCAGAAATTACTCGCAAACGCTGCGAAAAAGTTTCTGCAATTTATAAAACAAAAATTGATTTTATTAATGCAAATTAAGGTATTAGCTGAAAAGTCGTCTACATTCAAGGTAGAAACGTTTTTCATCAGCTTCTCCCATGCTAAAACTCTTTCTTGGTAATGGACCACGGCCATTAATTGTTTCAAAGAAAGAATCTTTTGCAATTGGTGGAAGAAGAATTCCAAGGCTATTTTCTTTTGAGCCAAGTTTCAAAACTTCATCTGTTCCATGAATATAGTCAATTTCAGCTTTTGATTGATCTGGAAGCTCTTTTAAGAAAGCATCGATTTCTGGCTGGAGTCTTGCAACTGCCAATTCCTTTATTTTAGTTTCCAGTAAAACATTCTTTTGTTTACCTTCTGAATCCAGGTAGAAGAATCCAAAATTTGCCCAGGAATCTTTTACAGTCTTAATAACTTTATCTGCATCATCTAAGGTTTTTATATTTCCGTTAAGTTTTTCGGCCAGATTTTTAATTAAAGCTTCATTATCAATATTAAAAATTACACGATGGATTGGTTCAAAAGTTAGTCCTGTATCGTAAATATTTACAATTTCAATCAAGGCATAGCGAACTGGAGAATCTTTATCTTCAGGATGTTCTTTTTTATATTCATCCCAAACAGCCTTTGCGGTTGCCAAAGAATGGTTTCCATCACCAACTGCAAAAAGGAAGGTTGAACCATCTGGAGAGGCATTTTTTTCTGCAATAAGATTCAAAGCTTTCTCAACACCTTCAATATCAGCTTTACTTTCCAGTGCCCACCCAGTGATGTGTCCCCCATTGGCCATAAGGTCACCATCGTAAATTGGGGCACGGCCGTCTGTAGGTTTATTAGCACCAACTAAAAGGTCGTCTTTATCATTTACTAAAAGCATGATGTGAGGAAGTTCAAGTGGAGCTCCCTTACGAATTTCCATTCTAGGAGGAATGCGTTCTACAATTGTAGCTTCGGTTGCACGAATATTTGCCTTACTAAAAGGTTTCCATTCATAGGTTTCCAAATCAATCTGAGCAACAAGGCCCTTTCTTGTTCTGCCAAAAGCAGTTTTTCTTTCAAGGTATATAAAGCATTTCTTTGCATCTGCAAAAACGCCAGTATCCAGGTATTCCTTCATGCTCTGACGGATTTTTTTAATTCTGTCTGCCTTGTCTGGAGAACCCAAATATACTTCTGGTAAAATCAAATTGAGGGTAGAAGGCTTATTTCCAGCTTTTTCTTCTACATTTTTCCAATAGTCCTTGTCCTGAGTGTACTGATCACAGGCAATTACAGACCATGTCGATAAATCAATGTTTTTTGGAAGGAGAATCTCTGGGATTCTAAGTCCTAAATCTTCAAGCTTTTTCATATTGCTGAGTATACAGTTTGAATTGGATTTATGCTATAATTTTAAATGATAGAGAAAATTCCGTGGCAAAATTAAATCAGTCTCAATCTCAACGACAATCACAGAAACAAGAACAAAAACTTTCTCATTTACAGATTCAGGCCCTAAATATGCTTTCTATGAGCACGGAGGACTTGAAAGCTTATGTTTATAAAGAAATTTCTGAAAATCCTGCTCTGGAAATTGTAAAAAAGAAGTCCAGCCGTGAAGATTTTAGAGTTGCAGGTCTATCAAAAGATTCTGATGCCTACCAAAGAAGCCTGGAAGCAAGTGAAGATACAAACGAGACTCTTCAAAGTCATCTTATGCATCAGTTGAATTCAATGAATATTTCAAAGGATGAAGCAGAACTTTCAAAAAAACTTATCTATAATTTGGATGAAAACGGTTTTTATGGTTCTATGCTGGCTCCTGAAACTCTCTTGGATAAAAAAAGGCCTGCTCAAAATAAGGCTATGCTTGAGTCTTGTATTGCAAGAATTCAGGCTATGGATCCTGTTGGAACTTGTTGTAAGACTCCGGAAGAAAGTCTTTATGTTCAGGCAAAACTTGATGGAAATTGCCCTAAACTTGCACTTTTTATTTTAGATGGACATATAGATTTGCTTAATCCTCCAGATCCTTTTAAGGTTTATAAGAAATTGCAGGATTTTCAGAAGGAATGGCATGCTAAGACTTTCGCAGGTAAGCTTGCCTTGGACGATCTAAGTTTTGATGAATATGATACAGAAGATGCCATAAACTTTATCCTCCGCCTGAATATTCATCCTGCTCAGGGTTTTACAAAAGATACTAATTCTAATTTTGAAAGTCCTGATATTGTTTTGCGTATAGAAAAAATTGTTGGTCCAATTTTGCATAGTGATTATGAAAAAGGCCTTGTTGCCGGTGACAGGAATTATCATTTTCAGATTAAGTATGCATCGGGAGTTTTGCCAGAAATTAGGATTGCCAAGGATTTTTCATTTGATAAACAAAATACAATCAGGGCTCAGGAGCTTATAGATAATTTGGCATTTAGGGAATCTACAATTGTGCTACAAGGGTGTGCAATTGTGGAATTTCAGAAGGATTTCTTTTTGAATGGAAAGGGGCATTTGTCTGTATTAACCCGTAAAACTATTGCTAATTCATTGGGAATTCACGAATCTACAGTTTCAAGAATGTCAGCTAAAAAAGGAAGTAAGTATTTTCAAACGGAATGGGGGCTTTTTCCAGCTTCTTATTTTTTTCCTTCTGGAGTTAAGAGTGATGATGGAAAGGAAAAGGTTTCGTCAGATACAATTAAAATTAAAATTCAAGAAATAATTGATGAGCACAAGGGAGAAAATTTGTCTGATTCAAAATTGACTCTCTTGTTAAATGCTCAGGGCATAAAAATAGCCAGACGAACTGTAGCAAAATACCGCAGTCAGTCTGGCATTCAAAACTCCTATATTAGATAGAAGGTAGTGGGATTAACGTCCCTGAACCTTATCCTTTTCCTTCTTAATCTTGTTGTCAAGAACATCCATAGTTTTGTTCAAGGCAGCTGCGAAGTCCTGATCTTTGTCAGATACATGAGCCTGAGTTCCCCATTTGAAGTTTACTGTGATATCAAATACGAAACCATTATCCAGCTTAATCTTAATCAACAAATCAACAATTAAATCATCAGCATAAGCAATTCTTTTAAGTTTAGAATTTACTAAGTCAGATTTTTCCTGGTTAAGTGTGAAGCCTACTGCAGTAATTGATGGTGTCATAATTGTCTCCTTGAGAAGTAAATTTGCTTTACTTCGGCTATTAATTAGAGTAAAGCCTGCATACGCAAGCTGATGAATTACTCATCTATTAAAATATAACACGGAATATTGGAAAAAACAAATTCTATTGAAAAAATGTCCCCCGATGTGTATAGTATTTTGGTATGGCGGAGAAAAAATTCACTGTATTGGACTTACTCGATCTTGAATTATCAGGTCATGATGCACTTAATCTTAAGTGTATTGCAGGTCGTCGAGGTCTGCCTCGTGCAATTACAGTTCCTGAAATCAACCGTCCTGGACTTGCTCTTTCAGGCTTTTACGAAGTCTTCTCCAGTAATCGCGTTCAACTTTTAGGACGTGGGGAAAACGCATATCTACAAAAACTTCACAAGGAAAAAAAATCTGATTCTTTAAGAACTTTTTTTCAGCAGGAAATGCCTTGTTGTGTTTTTACTTATAATCTGGAACCAACAGAAGAGTTTCGTCAGATAGCAGAGGAAAATTGTTGTCCTTTGTTGCAAACCGATTTAACTTCGAATGAGTTTTCAAAACGAATTATCCGCGTTTTCTCAAATCAATTTGCTCCTCATCAGACTTTGCATGGTGTATTGGTAGAAGTTTACGGTATTGGTATTCTTTTGAACGGTCACTCTGGTGTAGGAAAAAGTGAAACTGCTCTTGAACTTGTAGAGCGTGGACACCGACTTGTAGCTGATGATATTATTGAAGTTCGTTGTGTAAATGGTAATACTCTGCTTGGTCGCGGTGCAAATACAATGATTAGCCACCATATGGAAATTCGTGGATTGGGAATTATTAATATTTCTCAGCTTTATGGTGTAGGTGCCATTCGTGACCAGAAGGAAGTTCAGTTGATTGTTCAGCTGGAAGATTGGGATTCTGGAAAGGCTTATGACCGTTTGGGTACAGAACAGAAATATATGGAATTGCTTGGAGTAAAGGTTCCTGTAATTGAAATTCCTGTAAGACCTGGACGAAACCTTCCAATTATCATTGAAGCTGCCGCTATGAATGAGCGACTTAAAAATATGGGATACAATTCTGCTAAGGAATTTAACCAGAATGTCTTGAAGTGGATTGAAACTGGAGATGCAGTTTCTTCTTACAATGGAAATGACGATTCTTATTGAGGGTTTATTACAAAACCCTCAAAACGGCGAAGTCAAGGCTTTAAGCGTGAGCGTGCCTTGACTCGACGTATTAATATATAATTAATTCAGGCAATAGAGCCAAGGAAAAAGAAAATGATTGAGAAAATCTTAACTGTACAAAACAGAGCTGGTATTCATGCTCGCCCGGCAGCAATTATCGCACAGACTTCAAACAAGTTTGAAAGTGAAATTACTCTTACCCGCGATGATGCAACTGTAAATGCAAAATCAATTATGGGTGTAATTGCTATGGGAGCAGGTTATAATACTCAGCTTACATTAAAAGTTGAAGGTTCTGATGAATCTGAAGCTGCTTCAGTTATCGAAGAATTGTTCAACAGTAAATTTGAAGAAGACTAATTAAAAATATAAAGATTAGACTTTGGGGGAGGCCAGGATGAAGGGAATTACAGACAGACAAAAACAAGTTCTTACATTCATTTCAGAATTTACTGAAGAAAACTCATATCCACCAACCATAAGAGATATAAGTGATCATTTTAGTATTACCCTACGTGCTGTTCAGGATCATATTTCCGCCTTACAAAAAAAAGGATATCTTTCTCAAAGTCAAAAACGTGCTCGCTCAATAAAAGTTCTTTCCGATATTCGTGATAAGGAACCAGAACTTTTTGTTGGTAAAGTTCCTGTGCTGGGAACTGTTGCTGCAGGCAAACCTCTTCTTTCGGAAGAAAATCTTGATGGCTATGTAAACCTTACAGAACCATTTGTTAGACCTGGAAAAAGCTACTTTGCACTTAGGGTACGGGGCCAAAGTATGGTAAATGCAGGTATTCTTGATGGTGATTTGGCTATAGTGGAACAGGCTTCTACGGCTGTTGATGGTCAAATTATTGTAGCTGTGATTGATGATGCAATTACTCTTAAACGTTATTACAAAGAAGCGGAAAGAGTAAGATTGCAGCCAGAAAATCCTGATTTCCAGGCCATCTACTGCACTGATGTAAGAGTTGTTGGAATCCTTTCTAATATTGTGAGAACATACTAGTCCAATGGCAAATATAAGTCCCATCTATTTATTTACAGGTCCAGAGTTTGGAGACCGTAATGATGCAGTAGAAAAAGTAAAAGCTTCTCACAAAAAACAGTTTGGTCAGATTGATGAACATCTTTTTTATTTAAATGAAACTCCTTTGAGTCAAGTTTTAACAATTCTGCAAAGTGGAACACTTTTTTCTGATGGAGTTTTGATTGTCTGTAAAAATGCAGAATTAATTAAAAAGAAAGAAGATATTCAGATGATTTCAGACTGGCTTAAGGATGCTCAGTCTTCCGCTGTTTTAATCCTCATTTCTGATGAAATAAAAGTAGATGCAAAACTTGAAAAATTAGTTCCTTCTGCAAATCAAAAAAAATGCTGGGAAATGTATGATAGTGACAAACTTCCTTGGGTAATGAATTATTTTTCTAAAAATGGCTATCGAATTCAGCAGTCAGCAGCACAATTAATTTTAGAAATGATAGAAAATAATAAACAGGCTCTTCAGAACGAGTGTTCAAGGTTTTTTGTTTGTTTTCCAAAAGAGCATGAAATTACAGAAGATGATGTTGATTCGGTTCTTACTCATAATCGCGAAGAAAATGTTTTTACACTTTTTAATGCAATGTCCAATCCTTCTGATTCAGCTCAGGTTAGACTGGAAAAATCACTGATAATTCTACAGAAAATCAGGTTATCTGGAGATAATTCTCCTGTAATGATTGTTTCTGGACTGTCTGCTTGTTTTAGAAAATTAATTTTATGGCACAAAGAAGGAGAATCTGCATTTCCTGGAAGTTTACAGAAAAAACAGTACAGAAATGTTGCCAGAGTATGGACAATGGGACAGGCAACTGCAATTCTTGCAATATTAGCGTCAACTGATATGGCAATACGTTCAGACGGAAATCTTATGCAGGATTTGATGTTGCAAAAAATGCTTTACGAGATAATTCTCAAAAATGGGGCTCAGATTTCTAGTTTAGATCAATAGTATTTAAAAGATTTTTTAATGCTATTAGTTCTTCCTTTGTGAATGTAGAACCTTTTCCCATTTTCTGGTGATCTGGGGACCAGCTTCTTATATCATACTTTTCTGGTCGACCGCCCCAGGAAACTAAATTTAATTCCAAATTCCATCCGCCTTTGCCTTCTGCAAGGGTTCCTAAATTTTTTGTAATATTAAATGAAAAATCATCTGCCATAAAAGCCTCCATCCTTGTTAGTTATAAATAAATACTTTACTATATTATCGTTGAGAGTTTTATTTTTTTGTAGTAAAATTATGTAATTAATCAAAATGTGAGGTAATTATGAAGAAAGTAATTTTATCCCTTCTTTCTATTTTTACTGTTTTGTTTTTTATTTCATGTGGCTCTAAACCTGCACCAGAAGAAACAGAACCAGAAGCTCCAGTTTTAGAAGATGTTGCTGAAGATAGTGAAGCTGTTGATGATATAACTTCTTTACAGGAAAAAATTGAAAATGCAAGAAAAGAGGCAATCGCAGCCGGTGCCGAAGAAAAGGCTCCTAAACAATTGCAAGATGTTGATAACTTATATGCATCATTGAATGGTTCGGTAAGTGAAGAAGATGCTGAAACAATAATTGCAAGATATAATCTTCTTACAGATTATATAAAAGCTAAAGACGCAAAAGATGAAATTGATGAAAACGGATTTGCCTCTTATGCACAGAATAATTACGATAAGGGTGTAGAAAGTCTTGCATTTGTAGAAGAATCTTTTGCTTCATCATCGGAACTTAATTCAGATGTTTTTGACAAAGCAAAAGATTCTTATTCAAACTTTAATACAGTTCTTACAATAGCTTATAAAAAACTTGCTAAAGAAGAACGTTCTGCTGCTTACGAAGCAAAGAAAACTGCTGATTCTGTAAAAGCAGGTGTTGCACAGAAAGAAAGATATAATGCTGCGGCAGAAGATTTCAAAACTGGTGATTCTTTGTATTCAATGCAGAGTCCTAAAAAAGCCCTCGAAAAGTATAGAACCTCAAAGAATGAGTTCAACGCTCTTTATGAAGAAGTTTCTGTAAAGAGAGCTGCTGCTCAGGCTGCAATTGATGAAGCAAAACGTCGTGTTGCAGAGTCTGCTGAATATGCCGAAGTTGCTGATGAAAAAGCTCCAATTACAGAACCTGTAGAAGGAATTGAAGAAGAAGATGCAGTCCTTCTTGAAGCAGATGACTACGAAAATCCAGAAGAAGCAGAAGCTGACATTTCAGAGACAATTGAAGATGAATTCGAAGAAGATGAAATTGTTGATGAAGAAATTGCAGAAGATGGAGAGGAGGAATAATTATGAAAAAGATTTTTTCAGTTTTAATGGTAACAATCTTTACACTTTCTATTTTTGCAGTTAGTTACAAAAATAATACATATCAGAAATTAGCTGATGAATATACTAAAAAGGCCGAAATAGCCCTTGATGCTGGCCAGTATGATGATGCAGTTGAATATTCAAAAAAAGCAGAAGAAAATGCTGAACTTTCTAGAGCTTATATTGAAATGATGATGGCAAGAGGCCTTGCTGAAGATACAATTAAAATGGCAAAGAACCAGATTGCTTATGCCGAAAAGATTGATGCTCCAAATACTTTCCCAATGGCATATACATCTGCAAAAGAAAATCTTGCAAATGCAGAAAGTTCTTTTGAAGGTGAAGATTATCCAAAGGCAACAGAATATGCAAAGGCATGTCTTGCAGCGTTAGATGGAATTAGACAGGTAACACCTCTTCCTGAATTCTACATTGTTAAACCATGGGCAGAAACAAAAGACTGTTACTGGAATATTTCTGGTCGTCCTTATGTTTATAACAATCCTCTTCTTTGGGAAAATCTTTATCAGGCAAATAAATCAAATATGCCAAAACCTGAAGATCCAAACCTTATTCATCCTGGTATGAAGATGAAGATTCCTTCTCTTACTGGTGAATATCGTTCTGGAACTTATGATCCAAAGAAGGAATATGATACTTACGGTGAGTAAGAAATAGTTTTCTAGGTCGAAATAAAAAAAGCGAGTTTGAAATGCATGGCATTTTCAAACTCGCTTTTTTGTTTAACAACCAAATTGTTTATATCTTAAATAAAAACAAAGGGCGGTGCTCATTAAGGCATGTGGAAATTGTTTAGTTCCCATTCCTTGTAAAACTTCATCCATAGAAAGTTCCATGCAGTTTATAAATTCATCATCATCTAGATCCTGTTTTCCAGTTGATTTAAGTTCCTGGGCTAAGTAAACATGAACGTGATTGCAAAAAAGTGCAGGATTTGGGTTTACACTTCCTAATTTAATCATTTTTCCAGCTTTGTAGCCAGTTTCTTCCTGCAGTTCACGACGAGCGGCTGTTTCGGGATCTTCTCCATCATCAATAACTCCGCCTGGGAATTCAACGCTCAGAGCTTGTTCTCCGTGTCTCCACTGTTTTACCATTAGAAAATTATTATTTAGTTCTGCAACTACAATAACCCAATCAGGAGCCTTTGTTATTATATAGTCGCCTTCTACACCAGTAGAAGAAGTGTTGTGTCTTGATGTAACTTCGAATACAACAGTTTTTAAGAGAGATTTAGATTCTCCTGTTTTCCATTTTAATTTTTCATCATCTTTAGAAAAATAATTTTTCATAATAATACCTAACTTTTGACAGATTTAATAACTGGTTTTATTATTATGTATGATAAATCAATTTTGTGCGAGGTATTTTTATGGCTATTATTTCAATTTCAAGACAGGTCGCAGCTCATGGTGATGAAGTTGCTACAGAGTTGGCAAAGATTCTTGGTTATAAGTTTATTACAAGAAAGGAGATTGAACAGAGAATAGTAGAATTAGGATTCCCTGAGTCAAAAATGCCTAAGTATGATGAAAGAAAGCCTGGCTTTTTTGCATCTTTAACAAAAGACCGTGATGAATACTTAAATTATACTCAGTATGCAATTCTTGAAGCTGCAAAAAAGCAAAATGTAATAATAATTGGTCGAGGAGCTTTTGCCCTTCTGCAGAATGTTCAAAATAATGTTTCAATTAGATTAATTGCTGATGAAGCAACCAGAGTAAAACGTTTGTGCGAAGAGTTTTCATGGGATGAAAAGAAAGCTTTACAGCGTATTCAGGAAAGTGATTCTAACCGAGCTGGTTTTAGTTCAAGTTTTTATAATATAGATGTAAATGATTTTTCTTTATATCATGCAATTTTTAATACCGGTTATGTTTCAATTGAGGATACTGCCAAAATTATTGCAAATCTGGTAAAGACAATTGTTACAGAAGAAAAGGAAGTTGCTGGACAGAAAACTATTGTAGATCTCTTAAAAGGACAGGAAGTTGTAAATAAATTGTATTTTGAATATCACTTGAATATTGATTTTATGCATGTTTCAATTGATGGAAATACAGTTCTTTTACATGGTGTTTCAGATTCTCCTGCGATTGTTGAACAGGCTCTCCAGGTAATTCGTAAAGAAATGCCTGAATATGAAGCAAAATCTGCCGTTAGTATTGTTCATGATTTTAAAACTTTCCAATAGTTTCATAAACTTGACTTTTGTTTCTAGATTAGGGATACTTTACATATGAATCTATCAAATAAGTTTACTTTTACACGCATTATTTTTGCACCAATACTGTTTTTATTGTATAACATTCCAATTTGGACAGGAAAATTCGCTTTTATATCATTAATTATAGCTTTGCCTTTATTAGTTTTTGCAGAATTTACAGATTATCTTGATGGTCATTATGCTAGAAAACATAATGTTGTAAGTGATTTTGGAAAACTTTTTGATCCATTTGCAGATGTTATACTTCATCTTACATCTTTTGTTTGTTTGATGCAGTCGTATAAAGCAGGTATCTCTTATATCCCATCTTTTTTGTTTCTTTTGATTATGCTTAGAGAATTTGGACAGAACTTCTTAAGAATGGTAGCTGCAAAGCAGGGTACTGCAATTGCGGCAAGAAAGGGTGGAAAATTTAAAACTGTTATGTACATTGTTACAGAATTCTATGCACTATTCCTTGAATTGCTTGTTAGAATTGATCAGGTTCCTGAATGCTTCGGTGCTCTTAGAATTGCAGCTTTAGTAATGTTCATTATTTGTGTAATTTGTAGTTATGCATCATTTATAGATTATTTAGTTCATTTTGGAGCAGTCTTAAAAAAGGCTTAATTTTATAAAAATTGTTACAAAAAAAGGGACTTGAAAATCTTTCAAGTCCCTTTTTTTTGTACTTAACAAGCTTTTACTTCAATTTTTTTAGGAAGCATAATTTCCTTTTTTCCTAAATTAATTGTAAGTATTCCATTTGTAAACTTTGCATTAATGTCTTCTGTATTAACATCATCAGGAAGTCTAAAACTTCTTTCAAAACTTGCGTAATTTCTTTCACGAAGAATATACTTATTGTTTTTCTTTTCCGATTTTTCTTCCTTTTTGTCTTCTGTTTTAGAAGAGATTGTCAAGTTATCATGGTTAAGCTCAATATTAACATCATCTGCAGAACGACCTGGAAGTTCCATTTCGAGTGTATATGCTTCTTTTTCCTCTTTTATATCTACGCGAGGTGTGTAGCCATTTGTGTACATATTACATGAGTTGTTACCTAAAGCTTCATTTAAAAGTCTGTCTAAAATTGAAAGTTCGTTCATAGTTAATACCTCTTTTCTTTTAATTGTTATTAAAAATAACTTACATAATGTATATAACAATATTCGTGCCAAGATTTTGTAAATTGTTTTTTTTATTAAAAATTTAATTTTTTTAAGTATTTTGTTGGTTAGAGGATAAAACAAACATCAAAAGACTATGGTTAAATGATTAAGATTGTGTCAAAATGATACATTATAATATGATAAAATGACGCATACTTAATCATTTTGAGCCATTTATTTATTAAAAACCGATTTTATAAGGCTTTTTATGTCCAATACTTGAATTGATGAAGTATCTTTTTCTGGACAAATAGAATTTGTAAAGCCTAATGTTTCAGCTGCTTTTATTCTTTGTTTTGCTTTTGTTACTGGACGAATTTCTCCTGCTAAACTTAATTCTCCAAATACACACATTTTTGAGTTTATAGGCAAGTCTGTTCGTGCAGAATATAGGGCGGCAGCGATTGCTGCATCAATGGAACTTTCTGAAAGTTTAATTCCTCCTGCTACGTTTACATACAGGTCTTGATCAGAAAAAACAAGTCCGCATCGTTTTTCAATTACTGCAGAAATTCTTGCAACTCTTCCTGAATCAATTTTTTCACTGTAAATTCTAGAAATAGAGGCCTTTGCTGGTACTGTGAGGGCTTGTATTTCAACTAGAAAAACCCTGCTTCCCTCAAAAACAGGAGTGCATACTACTCCGGCAGGTTGCAGGGCATTTCTTTTTGTAAGAAAGAGTGATGAAGGATCCTGAACCGGAATTAAACCTTTTTCAGTCATAGAAAAAATTCCAATTTCATCAACTGAACCAAAACGATTTTTTTGTGCATGTAAAAATCTAATATCATCTGCATTGCGTTCAAAAGAAATAACAGTATCTACCATGTGTTCAAGAGATTTTGGGCCTGCAATAGAACCTTCTTTTGTTACATGAGCTGTCATAATTAAAACAGAATCCCTTTCCTTTACCCAAGAAATAAATTCATTTGCACAATATTTTAGTTGATTAACGGTTCCTGGAATAATTCCTGCTTCGGCCGAATAAATTGTTTGTATAGAATCTATGATGATAAAGGATGGTTTTAAGGCGTCCATAGCATCTAAAGAATCTTCCAAACGATTTGTACATAAAATTTGAATTCCGTCAGTTTTAAGGCCGAGTCTATCCGCTCTTTCTTTAATTTGAGCAGCAGATTCTTCCCCACTTATGTATAAAAGTGTTGATGGAGTTTGATTTGAAATGCTTGAAAGTGTTTGTAGTAAAAGAGTTGATTTTCCAATTCCTGGATCACCACCTAAAAGAACTGCGGAACACTTTGTTGCACCTCCTCCTAAAACTCTATCAAACTCTTCTATACCTGTTGAAATTCTAGAATTACCTTGTGCCTTTATTGTGTTTAAGTTTACAGGTTTTTGCTTTATAGCTTGTTCGCTTCCTTTCCCAGCTGGGCTTACTGCATTTTTATCTATGATAATTTCTTCAAGAGAGTTCCATTCTCCACAATCAGGACACCTTCCAAGCCATCTTGGCTGTGTATAACCGCAGTTAGAGCACTTAAACATGATAGAACCACTTTTTTTTGCCATAAATTCTCCTTTTTTTTGAAAAAAATATTGACAACTTAATTCACCGGTAGTATATTCATTATAGCTTGTAAATAAGCTGATAAACTCTCTCCGATGTCCAGCAACGCTGGACG
>OCTW013411998.1_pt1 | contig 78346 bp, 61 predicted proteins | sample 1539671 | NCBI WGS metagenome assembly OCTW01 (sample SAMN02144230, study PRJEB22623) | gut metagenome | biome: sheep rumen | host: Ovis aries | place: New Zealand | reverse complement strand
CCGGATGCCTGCGACGACATCCTCGCCCTGCGCATTCAGGAGGAACTCGCCCATCAGACGCTTCTCGCCGGTCGCCGGGTCTCTCGTGAAAGCGACGCCCGTTCCGGAGGTGTCGCCCATGTTTCCGAACGCCATCATCTGGACGTTGACAGCCGTCCCCCAGGAGTACGGAATGTCATTGTCCCTTCTGTATACGTTTGCGCGCGGATTGTCCCAGGAGCGGAAAACCGCCTTGATCGCCTCGACCAGCTGTTCCTTCGGGTCATCCGGGAAGTCCTTCCCGAGCTTCTCCCTGTACTCTGCCTTGAACGCATCCGCCAGCTCATGAAGGTCGTCCGCATCCAGCTCGATGTCCTGCGTTACGCCCTTTCTGGCCTTCATCTGGTCGATCAGCTCCTCAAAGTACTTCTTGCCGACCTCCATGACGACATCCGAGAACATCTGGATGAATCTTCTGTAGCAGTCCCATGCCCATCTGGGATTCCCGCTCTTCTTCGAAAGAACGCCTACAACATCCTCGTTCAGTCCCAGGTTCAGGATCGTGTCCATCATGCCCGGCATGGACGCCCGCGCTCCTGAACGGACAGAGACAAGGAGCGGGTTCTCCCGGTCGCCGAACTTCTTCCCGGTGATCTCCTCCATCTTCGCGATGCCGCCTTTGATCTGCTCCATGATGTCGTCACCGATCTGGCGCCCGTCATCATAGTAGCGCGTGCAGGCTTCCGTCGTGATCGTGAAGCCCTGCGGCACCGGCAGTCCGAGCCCTGTCATCTCCGCGAGCCCGGCTCCCTTGCCTCCGAGAAGGTTCCGCATCCCTGCGTTGCCTTCCGAGAACATGTAAACATACTTCTTCACTTTTATTTTCCTCCTCTCCCGATGACACCTGTCCCGGGGATGTGAATCATCATTCTTTTCCATGCATCAAAAAGGCCGCTTTCTGTATCCGCGGCCTTATGCTTCTTTCAGGTTATCCTCACAGCTTGTTCACTACGTTCGTGGGATTCCCATTCAGGAACGATCTTACATTTTCGACTGTCGTATCCATGATTCGCTGTCTAGCAGCCTTTGCCGCCCATGAGATGTGCGGTGTGATGACACAGTTCTTTGCCTTCAGAAGCGGATTGTCTTCCCTGATCGGTTCTGTTGAGACAACATCCAGTCCAGCCGCATATACTTTCCCGCTATTGAGCGCATCAGCCAGATCCTGCTCCACAATAAGCTGGCCGCGGCTGTTATTGATGAGGATCACGCCATCCTTCATCTTTGCGATGGTATCTTTATTGATCAGTCCCTCTGTATCCGGGAACAGCGGGCAATGCAGGAAGATGACATCGGATTCTCTGAACAGTGTCTCGCGATCTGTATATTCAGCGACAGCCTTTCCGGCATCACTCTCAAACTTATCGTTTGCGAGGACTTTCATGCCCATTGCTCCCAGAATCCTGGCTGTCTGCTGTCCGATCCTTCCGAGACCGATGACACCTGCAGTCTTCCCGTACAGCTCGATCATCGGGTAATCCCAGAAACACCAGTCTGCATTGCGCTCCCACTCTCCGTCATGGACCTTCTCGCTGTGCGCCCAGTAATGAGAGCAGATTTCCAGAAGGAGACCGACCGCGTACTGCCCGACAATCTGCGTTCCGTAGGTCGGAACATTCATGACTGGAATTCCCTTCTCTCGCGCATAGTTGTAGTCCACAACATTGTACCCTGTAGCAAGAAGGGCAATTGCCTTCAGATTCGGACAGCTGTCGATCGTCTCCTTTGAAACCGGAGTCTTGTTGGTGATGACTATGTCTGCATCGCCAATCTTCTCAGAGATAACCGGGGATTCCTCATAGGAAACCCTGTCATACACCTTCAATTCCCCCAGCTTTTCCAGTTCTCCCCAGGACAGGTCTCCCGGATTCTCGGTATAGCCATCAAGAACGACGATTTTCATCTATGTTATCCTCCATTATTCAGCACAGCTGCGCTATCCCTGTCTTCCACTGATCACTGTGACACCGGTCAGGTCCCAAATACAAGCGCCACCGGCGCCTCTATGATCTGCGGGAAAAGAATAAAGATGCACAGTGAAACTGCAATCAGTAATATCCAGGGAATCGATGCCTTGATAATTCTTTCCAGTGGCAGCCCTGTTACGTTTTCAGCCGCATACAGACATACCCCAACCGGAGGTGTAATCAGGCCAAAGGACAGTGTAATAACCAGAAATACGGTAAAGAACAGCGGAGACACTCCTACAGCCTGGCAAGCCGGAAGAAGAATTGGCACCAGGATAAAAATAGCAGCTGTTGCATCCATGAACATTCCGACAACAATCAGGAATGCATACAGGACAAACAGAATGACAATACGATTATCAGAAATACCGGCGATTCCCTGTGCAACTCTTGACGGCAGTCCGTCAATTTCGAACAATACCGATGCCGGCTTTGCCGCAATGGCAACAAACAGGATCGTTCCTGTAGACCGTGCGTTCTTGATGATGATGCGCGGCATATCTGTCCACTTCAGGGTCTTGAATACGTAGACAGATACAATCATCGTATAGACAACCGCAATTGCAGCACCTTCGGTTGGCGTGTAGACGCCGGTATAAACGCCGCCGAGCAGGATGATCGGTGTAAGAAGCGCCGGGATTGCTCTGACGAATGCCTTACCGAGCTTCTTTCCGCTGAACTTGACCCGGTCGCCGATCCCATGGCGCCTGCAATAGAAATAATTGTACACCATGAAGATAATGCCGATGATGATGCCGGGAATCAGTCCTGCAAGCAGTGCCTGCCCAATGGATACATTTCCAGTCGCCGCCGCATTGATCATCAGAATAGATGGCGGGATGACCGAAGCGAGCATGGAGCCGGAAAGGTTGATCGCTGTCGCATAATCCTTCGGATAGCCCTTTTTCTCCAGCGCGTTAATGCTCATCTTCCCGATCGAAGCAATTGCTGCAACTGAAGAACCGCTCATTCCTGCAAACAGCATGTTTACCACAACCGAGACATGTCCCAGCCCGCCGTAGATCCAGCCTACCAGCGCCTCAGCAAGGTCATAAATCCGGTCTGCAATTCCGCCTTCGTCCATCAGAGACCCGCACAGAATAAACAGCGGAACTGCAACCATGATAAAGGAATTCATGGCAGTAAACATCGACTGGGCTGCCATATTCAGAGGAAGCGTTGATTTCGTCGCCATGACAATGACAGAGGCCAGTCCCAGCGAGGTTGCAATCGGCACTCCCAGAAACATCAGAATCAGAAATAACAGGATAATTGCTGCACTCATACTCGTACCCTCTTAGCTGTTCTCAAGCGCCTTCTTTTTCTCTGCTTCCTTGTCCAGGATTGCCACCTTTCCATGATACTCCATGAAATTCTGAAGGGTTCCGATCAAACCTAGGACTCCTCCAATCGGCTGGCATATCCCGATCAGGGACATCGGGATTCGAAGCGCGGTTCCCATCTCGTGCATCATGATCTGCTGCTGGACAACTTGTGCCCCATATATAATCATAAAGACGAAGAAGGCTTCAACTGCCACGAAATACAAGATCTCACTGGCTTTCTTCAGCCATTTAGGTCCAATCTGCAGAAGCAGCGTCACGCGGGCTGATTCACATTTATTAAATCCTGCCGCCAGTGCAATAAACATCATCCAAAGGAACAGGTATCGGCTCATCTCCTCTGTCCAGGGAAATGGGTGACCGATCACACGTCCGACAATCTGGACCAGAATGACAATGATCATACCGATTACCGTCAATGCCAGGATGAAATCCTCTATCTTATCAATTACGTTGAAAAACCCGGAAAGTTTTGTTTGCTTCCGTTCCATTCTCAATAACCTCCGCATATCCTGACAGGTTATCCGTGATACAGGATGGGCTGCCGCATGACAATGCAGCAGCCCGTTCTCTGCCAGACTCTTCTGATAACCCAAAGGCCTGCTTGCTCAGCTTCTTCCAGTAAACTTAGCCGTCGCATCAAAGAGCTCATCGTCATCGATCAGCTCCTTGAACGTGTCATAGCAGGACTTTGAAATCTCGATGAACTGCTCTTTTGCCTCATCCGAGATGTCGTTTGCCTCCATTCCATTATCGATCAGGGTCTGCAGAGCAACCTTGTCCTGAGATGCCATGTAGTTGACATTCCACTGCTGAACTTCCTCTCCTGCTTTCTGAATGGCTTCCTTCTGCTCATCAGTCAGAGAATCAAAGAACTTGGAGTTTACGCCGACAACCCATGCATCCGCCATATGATTCGTGAATGAAATGTACTTCTGTACCTCATAGAACTTATTCGAATACGGAACGTCGACCGGATTCTCCTGCCCGTCCAGCGTGTTCAGCTGAAGTGCATTGTAAACCTCAGAGAAATTCATCGGTGTTGTGACTGCTCCGCACGCCTTGAAGAATTCGACATACAGGGAGTTATTCGGCACCCTGAGAACAAGTCCTTTCAGATCATCCGGGCTGTTGATCGGCTTTTTGGAGTTTGTGATCTCGCGGAAAGACCTGGTCCACTTTCCGACTGTTGTGATTCCGATGTCATCAACGCTCTTCATCAGCGCGTCACCTGTCTCACTGTTCAGATAATCCAGAAGCTGCGCCTGGTCATCGAACATGTATGGAACAGAAATGACATTGAATCCCGGCTTGAAGCTTGCATATACGGAAGATGCAAGAATCAGCATCTGAAGGGATCCTGCTGAAAGCTGCTTGATCCCCGCTGCCGTGTCTCCTCCATACAGAGAACCATTTCCAGAGATGGTGATATTCAATGTTCCATCTGCATACTTCATCGCACGGTTCGCAAATTCCTTTGCAGCAACTCCGATGTAGGACTCTTCCGGATCCGGAATTGCAATCGTAATCTTCGTCGCATCGTCATTCGGAGTCTGATCCTCGGTGAAGGTAACTTCACCTGCTGCCTCAGTAGAAGCCTCCGTCGACGCTTCCGTGGAAGCATCTGATGCGAATGCAGACATACTGACCGTGGTAAGTGCTGCTGCCAGAAGGGCTGCAACCAGTCTTTTTGCTTTCATAGTATTCTCCTTTTGCGTTGTCGCATGTATTGCTTGGCGTCTGTTCAGACGTTCAACAGTTCAAATTTTTTCGGAAGATTTCCTTCAGTGCCGGATACAGGCTGACGTATGTCTGATATCTTGTCTCATAGACACTGTCGTGCGAATGATCCGGTTTGATAACCTTATAGACGCTTCGGTCTACCTTTTCTGCTGCTTCATAAACATCTCGGAAAACACCCGCTCCGACTCCAGCCAGAAGGGCTGCCCCGACCGGTGCCATATCCGTTACATCCAGGATCTGGATTTCTTTCCCCGTGATATCTGCCTTGATCTGCGCCCAGGTATCGCTCTTTGCACCCCCGCCGATGGATGTGAAGCGTTTAATCTTCATCCCTGTTATCCGCTCTGCAATTTCAGACAACTGTCGGAGACCATAACCACAGCCTTCCAGGACCGCCCGGTTCATCTCACGACGCGTTGTCTGAAGCGAAATGCCAAAGAAAACACCTCTGGCGTAGGGATCCCAGATCGGGCTGCGTTCACCGAGCATGTAAGGGAGGAACACAACTCCGTCGCAGCCTGGCTGGGCTTTGTCAGCTTCAACATTCATCAAATGGTAGGCATTCCCGATATCTCTTGCCTCGTCAATCAAGTCACAGCAGAATTGTTTCAGAAACCACTCGTTGGCAGCTCCTGCAAACGACATCGCTCCCTGGTAGATCCAGGTTCCCGGAACAACATGGCAGCGATTGATGAATCCCCGGTCAAATACCGGCTTGTCAACACATACCGTCAGGACATCTGTTGTGCCAACGGACTCACATACATCTCCTGCTTTTGTCACACCCGAAGCAAGCGTTGCGCATGGAGTGTCTGCTCCACCCATTGTCACCGGAGTTCCCTCCGGAATTCCCGTTTCAATCAGGTCACGGTGAATCAAACCGCCAATCACATCCGTAGATTCATGGAGCGGCGGAAGCTTTTCGCGATCGATTCCGATTGCCTCACATAGGTCCTGCGACCATCTCTTCCCGCCTGTTGTCTCAAACAGATTCGTGTAGGAAGCGTTCGAATAGTCGATTCCAAACTTCCCCGTCATCCGGCTTACAAGAAAGGTGTTCAGGTGTCCGAAATACTTTGTCCTCCTGTACTCATCAGGCATATGGCGTTTTATCCAGAGCATCGAAGAGCCCGAGAATGCTCCTGCCATGGAGCTGTTCGCTGTAATTTCGAACAGCCTTTCTCTACCAACCTTCTCTAATATCAGGTCTGCCTCTTCTGTACTCCTGCGGTCGGAGTAGATAATGGCATCTACCAGAACGTTGCCATTTTCATCCATCGCAACAAGCCCCGGGCACAGAGATGAAATGCTGATCCCTCTGACTTTCGTCATGTCGATCCCTTTTCCATCCTTCAAAAGCCTGATGCACGTCAGAACAGCCTGCCACATACTCTCCGTTTCAATCTGCACCGAACAGGATGTTGGTGTAAGCAGTTTATACTTGCTGCTGGCAATTCCGAGAATTTTTGCATTCTCGTCGATCACAGCAACTTTCAGACTGGTTGTCCCGACATCAATACCCAGAAGATACTTCGCCATGTCTGACCTACCCCTCATCTGTCTCCGGCTTTCAACCCTTGTTGAGATCCCAGTAGTCTGCGTAATTCTTGTCGTGCTCAACGGTATCAAGAAGTTCTCTTGTCTCCTTCGGTGTATACCCCTTGTGGATCAGTCTTCTCAGTGCGATGACCAGCGCTGTGACATCCTTGTAATCCCAGACCCAGCGGCCCATCGTGACACCGCCGCAGCCAGCATCCAGTGCATCCCTGGTCATCTGCATGTAGTAATCAATGAGCTGATCCTGCGTAAGCCCCTTCGGTGAATCTCCACCCTGGATCACAACACGGAAAGTTGACGGAACACAGGAAATAACCTTCGCCATGCTGTCCGGATCACCTGTATATGTTGTCTTTACAACGTCCAGCCCCAGCTCAGCAGCGCTGCGTGCACAGTACGCAATGTTTTCCCACGCCGTCCTTTTGTCTACCGGAACACTTTCACCCTTCGGATAGATATGCCCGATCAACGGCATCCCGATCTCATCGCAGTACTCAGACACTTCTCCGATACGCTCAAACTGCTCATTCTGGAAATCTCCCAGTGTCATGCATCCGAGAGAAACCGCATCTGCGCCGGAACGGACTGCCGCATCCACAGAACCAAAGATCATATCATTGGTCGGAGAGGTCGGTGCATAGTTGGAAATCTTATGAAGAACAGAGATTCCTGAACCAACATGTGGTCCCCAGCATCTTTTCTGGATTCCCCATGTCATCGTCATTGCATCCGGATGTCCGGCCACAATCTTGTCAATGGCACCCTGAATATCCTGAATGCCGGTCATTGGGGCAATTCCTCTGGACGTTGCGTGGTCAACCGTGATCGCCATCATCTTGTTGCTGACCGGGTTGACCATCCGTGAAAGACGAACTGCCTTGCCCATTGCATACATTGGTGCTGCTGACGGTGTTACTGCCATGTTTTTATCCTCCTGTCTGTTGCTGTAAAATAGTGTTCTTAGGTGATGCATTCCTTGTTATTTGATAGCCGGATTGTCATTTTCTGTTACTGATTGACAATCACAACCTTCAAAGCTTTCCCGGACATGTGAAGATCAAGCGCTTCTCTGAATTCGTCCAGCGTGAACTTAGCGGATACAATCGCATCCAGATCGATCTTATGTGCCTTGACCATGTCTGCGGCCTGAAGATAATCGATTCTCTTATAAGCAGTGGATCCTGTCACATTCAATTCGTTGTAGTGAATGATGGACGGGTCGATCTCCGCCGTCTTTCCCTTCGGGAATCCCGCAAACAAGCATACCGTTCCGCCTTTTTTTGCAAGCTGCAGCGTACTGTTCACAAGTCCCGTGATACCGATCGCCATGACAATCCGGTCCACACCTGTTCCATTCGTTTCCTCAGCAACAATTGCTGCGAGATCTTCTTTCGCAGAATCCACAACTCTTGTTGCTCCAAGCTTCTTTGCGATTTCCCGCTTCTCTGCATCCAGCTCACTGACAATGACTTTCTTAGCGCCTGCAATCAGCGACAGCTGCAGATGCATCAGTCCGATCGGGCCGGCGCCGATAATCAGAACCGTGTCATTGAATCCAGTTCCTGTATTCCGAAGTCCGCGGATGCAGCATGCAAGCGGTTCGATCAGTGCTCCAGCCTCGAAGCTGACATCCTCCGGAAGCTTGACAACATTGCCACTCTCGATGCAGATCTTCGGAATCAATACATACTCCTCAAATCCACCGTTGAACTCATATCCGATCGCCTTGCGGTTCATGCAGGCATTCTCTCTCCCGGAAAGGCAGGCCGGGCAGTGTCCACAAGGGATGACATTTGCGATTGAAACATGTTCGCCGACGGAGAAGCCCTGGACGTTTTTTCCAACTTCCGCAATCTCACCGCAGATTTCGTGCCCGACAACCGAATCCTTCCGTACGCCCTTTGTCTTGGCTCCTGTAAAGATTCTCTTATCCGTTCCACACAGTGCTGCCGCTCTCATATGAAGCAGGATCTCTTCATCTCCGCAAACAGGCTTTGGGATATCCATGACTTCATAGTTGTTCGGGTAATTATCTGGTCCATGTAGAATAACTGCTTTCATATTTCCTCCTGACCTTTATAGAATATGAAATGTAATTTCTATCAATGCTGAAACATATATAGCATAACTGAAATAGTATTTCAATAGCATATTTTATTTTTGTAATATTATTACAGTTTATGACATCATTATTTGTACAATATTTTCATGAAGTAAAAAGAAAAAGACCTCTGGATGAACTCCAAAGATCTTCTTCGCCGATGTCGCACCGGTTTCGTATATATCTGTATAAAATCAATGAATTTCCTAAGGTTCAATACTTTCCGACAGAAGTGGCTTCCCTTGTATTGAGGATAGACTGATAGGCCTGATCATAATCCAGAACAGCTACTGAACTCACAAGACAGTCGCAGATTGCCAGCTGTGCAATGCGGGTGCTCACAGATTCAGACTGAAATATCGTTTCTTCGTAAGCTGAATATAACACCACATCGACCAGTTTGCTCAGTGGAGATTTCCCTTGACTGATAATTCCAGCAGTAAACGCCCCGCCACTCTTCGCATTTTTGATACATTCCTGCACATTTGTATTGCAGCCCGAAAAAGAGATGCAAATTGCAACATCCTGTTCATTCATCAATGACGACTCCATGAGCTGCATATCAATATCCGACTGTGCAATTGTCTCTATCCCGACCTTCAGGAACTTATGCTGGACATCATTACAGACTGCCTGGCTTCCTCCAGTTCCGAACAATACGATTTTCCTTGCATGACGGATTTTCACAGCAAGTGTATGAAGATCCTCCATGTTTAAACCAAGAAGTGTACGATTCAGGACATTTTCCTCGGACAGAAAAATCTTCCTGCACACTTCCTCTGTCGTATCCCCGCGTCCCAAAATCGGACTCAGCTGCCTGTCTGGCGGAAGGATGTCTCGGGCAAGATTCATCTTGAAATCCTGAAATCCCCGATAGCCAATACTTCTGCAAAACCTGACAACAGAAGCATCAGATACACCGGAATGTGTAGCCAGTTCAGAGACATTACACTGAAGAACCGTTTCATAATTCTCTAGTACAAAACTACCAATCTTCTTCTCTGTCTCCGTCAATTGAGGCATCTTTGCCTTGATCCGTTCCTTACAGCTTCCTGTTATCATGCTTATCCCCCCGGGCGGTCGATTTTCCGTTAAAAACGCAGTATTTTGCCCCTTATGGTTAATCATAGCATGAATCTTTCTTTATCGCCGAAAATTCTTTTTCTGAATGCCAGTTTTTACGCCTATGTCTAGGCTAAATACTTTTCAGCTAAATACTTTCTTATAAATCAGAACAAAACGATATTTCTATCCTCGATCCTCAGGTTTTTTGTTCCTTTCTACCCTTTTTTACCAATTTTACAATCATTCCCTGAAGTGTATCCATATAAGTGGCAAAGATAATGATAAGACCAATCGCAATAAACTGGTAGAATGTATCTAATTTGACAACAATAAGTCCAATTTTCAAAGCTGATATTGTAAAAGCACCAAGTACCGTTCCCAAAATAGTTCCTTTTCCACCAGCCAGACTTGTTCCTCCGATAGCTGCTGCGGCAATTGCCATCGTTTCAGCTCCATCACCTGCAGTCGGCTCTCCAGTTCCAAGCTTCGCGAGTGTAACCATGCCAGCCATCGCCGCGCCGATTGAACACATCATATACGCGATCATTTTATATTTATTAACGTTGATACCTGCCATTCTAGTTGCTTCTTCATTCGCACCAATTGCATAGATATATACACCAGTTCTCTTTTTGGTCAAAATAAGAGCGAAAACAATCGCGAGGATCAGAAGATAAATCATATTCATTCTAACCCCACGAACAATCTGAAACTGAAATGCATTTCGAAATTGTCCCTGAATATTTAATACTGGCTGACCTCCGCTGATAATATATGCGATTCCTCTGAAAATCTGATTTGTACCAAGTGTTGCAATGAAAGGCTGGAGATGCATTTTTGTAACCAAAAAGCCATTAATCATACCGATAATAGCACCAATCAGAAGCCCAAAGACAACCGTCGGAATAACAGGCACTCCATGTGATGAACATTCGGCACATGCCACAATCACAACTGCCTCTGTAGATCCAACTGAAAGGTCAATTCCCCCTGTTATAATGGCAATCGTAATTCCACATGCCAGGAAACCGTTAATGACCCCCTGATTCACAATATCAATCAAATTATCGTATTGAAAATATCGATCACTTAATAACGAAAACACAGCTACAATCAGAAGCAGCGCAATCAGCGTTGTTAGCGACCGGGCATTTTTCTTATAAAAATTACTCTTTGTCATCTTTTGAATCCCCCATAGCATGTGACAATAAGTTTACTTCGGTAAAATCTTTTCTATCAGTAAGTTCTCCTGTGATTACACCCTCACGCATAACAATCACCCGATCGCTCATTCCTATAACCTCTGGGAGTTCAGAAGATACCATTATGATAGAATTCCCATTCGCTACAAATTCTTCCATTAGCTTGTAAATCTCTGCTTTCGCTCCAACATCTACGCCTTTTGTTGGTTCATCAAAAATCAAGATGTTAGCATTACTCTCGAGCCACTTTGCTACAATGACTTTCTGCTGATTTCCACCAGACATATTTACGGTCTTGTATTCAGGGTCCCGGTTATTCAATTGAACAAGATCTGCAAACTTACTAAACTCTTTCCGCATTTGTGCTTCATCTAGAAACTTGAACATCCCACGCGAAAAGCGTTTCATGGAAGGGATACTGACATTCCGATTGTTACTCATTGTCGGAATGAATCCTTCGCGCTTCCTATCTTCAGATATCAACCCGATCCCGTATTTCATGGCATCCTCTGTCGAATGTATGACGGCTTTTTTTCCATTCACATTTATCTCACCACCATACAAAGGATCTCTTCCAAAAATAGCCCGCATCACTTCTGTTCTTCTAGCACCAACAAGTCCTGAAAATCCCAGAATCTCGCCTTTATACAGTTTGAAAGAAATATCCTGAAAGGTTTCTCCCTTTAAATGCTTTGCTTCAAAAACAACTTTGTCCCTTTCAACACAGCTAGGCATACACCTTTTTGCATAATTGGATACATCTCTTCCAACCATGGAGTGAATCAAATCACTTTCCGTTATGTCTTTCATGTTAAACGTATCAACATACTGGCCATCACGCATGATGGTCACACGATCACAGATTTTGAATAATTCATCCAATTTATGACTAATAAAAAGAATTGTAATTCCCTTTTCCTTCATGCTGTGGATGATCTTGAAAAGCCGCTCAATCTCAGGCTCTGATAGCGCGGAAGTCGGTTCATCAAACGACACAACATTAGAATCGAAGTATAAAGACTTTGCAATTGCAATCATCTGAAGATCGCCAACTCCTAGTCCTTTTATCGAGTCTGAACTCCGAATCGAACACCCAAGCTCCTTCAGAATTGAATCACATTTTTTATAAATTTCCTTATAATCAAGAAGCCCCGCCTTAAGCGATTCGAATCCAAGTGCTATATTCTGTCCAACTGTCAGATTTTCTACTACCTCAACTTCCTGATGCACTTTGATAACTCCTTGAGTGATCGCATCATAGGTCGAAGTGAATTTTACTGGTCTCCCGTCTATCTCTACATTACCTGATGTTGCCGAATAAACACCGTGCAGGATATTAAGAAGTGTGGATTTTCCAGCTCCATTCTCGCCCAATATCGCATGTACGTCTCCTTTTTTAATTGAAAAGGAGACGTCATTTAACGCGACAACACCAGGAAATTTTTTTGTAATATGGTTGAATTTAATATAACTATCATTCCCCATGAAATTTCCTCATTTATAAAAAATCTTGCCTATGATATTATTTCGACTTCTTAAGGAAAGGAAGGGAATCTCTATCAGAATCCCCTCCCCTCAGTTTGTCCTCTATTCCTCTTTCCCCCGCCTGAATCCGATTATTACTTTACTTCCGGATCAGACCATCCGACAAGTTCGCCGTCGTCCGTATCAATATTGGTTGCATCAACTGCAAGTGCTGGTGTCCAGATTACTTTGGGCATCGTCTGTCCCAGCATGACACGTGTGGTAACCTCTGTTGCCATCATTCCCTCATAATATGGAAACATTGACACAGTTGCAGCAAGCTCTCCGTTTTTGATAGATGTATATGCCTCATCTGTTCCATCCGCACCGATTACATAAATATCCTTGTTCAATTTACGATCAGACTCTTTAATTGCCTCAACCGCGCCAAGTGCCATTACATCGTTATTGCAAAAGATGACACTTAAATCATCATAGGTCTTCAAGAAAGTAGCGCAGACATCCTTTGCCGTATCACGATCCCAGTCGGCATTCTGCTGATCGACGACTTCGATATCAGAATCCTTCAGTGCATCTACGAATCCATTTGTTCGATTCTTGACAACATCTGTACCAGCCAGTCCCATAATAATGGCAGCTTTACCAGACTTAACATTCTTTACTGCCCAATCGCCTGCAATCTCTCCTTCTTCATACGAGTTAGGTCCCACAAACATATCGGCCCCATTGAATTCATTGTTTACCGCAATAGTAGGAATTCCATCCTCATGTGCCATTTCAACACCTTCCGTACAGTTAGACGTTGAAATCGGAGAAATCATAATCACATTCGCCCCAGATCGAATCTGATCTTTCATTACTGAAAGTTGTCCTTCTGTATCTGCCTCATTCAGTGCAGACTGTACGTCAATACTAATATTGGGAAATCCTTCTTCATTCAACTTTGAAGCCATATCTTTATAGCCATCCCGAAGGGCTGTCCAGTAGACATTATCCTCTGTTCGAATATTTCCGGCGATCTTGAATGAATCATCACTCTTTGGAATAGCACCTAACTGTTCTCTCATTTCGTTAAACGTGATTGCGTCATCGAATGTCAATGGATCGAAGGCGGAGTTCGTATCTCCCCATCCATCCTTGAACTGTGCGATATCCGTGTCTCCGGCAAACGCTGTCAGCGATGATACCATCAACAGTGCCATTGTTACCGCTACTACTTTTGCTTTCATGTTTTTCTCCTCCATTTGCATGATTATTTTCTTATCGCAAGAGCCCTCCTGGGATTCTCACGAAAAATCCGATTTATTTCGTTTTCCGTAAAACCATTCAGTTTCAGAAGAGGGATAAAATGGGTCAGAATATAGTCAATTCCGACCGTCCCGCCATAGCAATGCATTCGATTTGTTTCCGGATCTGTTGAGAGGAGAATCCTATCCAGAAAACCCTCTTCAATCATGAATCGCAGCATCCCAACCTCTTCTGCATTGCTGTGAAACTGAAATAATGTAATGGTGTCATACTCCATAAATACGCCAGTCTTCGCTATCTTTCTGTGTTTTTCAAGATCCGTAACATCCCGATCAACATGGCAGACCAATATCTTTTCAGTAGGCAATCCTATCTTCCCTGCCAGGAGGTCGATCATTCCCAATTCATCCACTCCCTCTGTATGAACCATGATGGAAGCCCCGCTAGCTAATGCTGCCTTCCCAGCAGCTGTAATACACTTCACTGTCCAAGGATCCGATAATCCTTGTTTTGTTATCATAGACTTAATCAATCCAGCCTTGATGTGTGTCTGATATTCCGGTTTTACATAACATCCATCTAAGAACATGCCTTCCTCAATTTCCCGGACAAACATCTCGCTCAGTTCCTCCTCTGGAATATTGAAGATCCAATGCCCTTCTGGATAGAATTTAGGGATATGATACCCAGTCGTAGCGATAATATTGACCCCACTTAGTCTGGCTATATCCTGCAGTCCCAAAACATCTCTGCCCGTAGCTAATGGATTTGCATCAACTACAGTATTTCCTCCAGCTTGCCGAAAGAGTAAAAGTTCATCCGCTGATCGAGGAAGATTATTTATACATGTCAACTCGCAGTTTCTTTGGTCTACCGTTCTGACGATGTAGACATGTTCATGGGGCTGAGTAAAACCAAGTTTGTTTTCATCTATTTCTCCAAGTACTGTATGAAAAGAATAATTGCCCATATTGTTCTTGGTTACCTCTGAAATGTTAGATCACTTGTATGATTAAGTTTATAGCATTAATGGAATTTTATTTCAATACGTAATGTAATTTTCGTACATATATTACAATTTATTTCACTACTATTTGTATATTTTTTTCACTCGCTGTTTTTTTTTAATGATTTACGGAAATTATTTGTTATTTTTTTGACAATTATCGTAATTAATAAAAAAATCCGAGGCAATATACCTCGGATTCCTCATCAGATAGATCTGTAATGGTTTTATAGTATTGAAATTTTATTTCTTTACTGTGCGATTTTCCGTTCTTTATGGTTCATCATAGCATGAAATTCTTCCTAATCGTCAATCTTTTATCAGTCTGAACACCTGCTCTGCTGTATCTGTCATATTTTTCTTCGCGTTTTCCGGATCCATTGCCTCGTTCAGTGAACAGACGCCCCTGACGATCGGGAAAAACGCATCTATCCCTGCCCGATTACAGGCCACTGCATCCTGCGTTACACTTCCTGCGAACGCTACAACTCTCGCCCCATACTTTTTCGCCAGTTTCGCTACACCGATTGGAGCTTTTCCCATGGCGGTCTGATGATCGAGACGGCCTTCCCCTGTCACAACGACATCCGCATCTTTCACATAGTCCTTCAGATGTGTTTCATCCAGCACAAGCTGAATGCCAGATTGCAGCTTTCCTTGCAGATATGCCAGAAAGGCAAAACCCAGACCGCCTGCCGCCCCGGCGCCTGGCCAATCCGGATCCGCATCAGGATTCAGCCTTTTCGTAATCGACGCATAAGAGCCGAGCCACCTGTCCATGTCTTTGATCATGTTCTTATCTGCGCCTTTCTGCGGTCCATAGATTGCGCTGCAGCCATCGGGTCCGCAGAGCGGATTTGTCACATCGCAGGCAATCAGGAATCTGCAGTCTGAAAGCTCAGGAAGCGAATGCTCAGTTCTGACTTCAACCAGATCCCTAAGCCCAATTGCCCCGCGCTGAATCTGTTTTCCTGTCGAATCCAGAAGTTCAATCCCCAATGCCTGCAGCATTCCAGCGCCGCCATCATTGGTGGCGCTTCCACCAATTCCGATGATGAACTTCCTGCATCCGGAATGGATTGCGTCCCGAATCACTTCGCCCAGTCCATAGGTCGTCGTCAGGAGCGGATTTCGGTCTTCCGGCTTCACCAGCGTAATCCCGGATGCTCCCGCCATCTCGATGACCGCCGTCTCTGATTCCGGGATCACTCCGTAGGTACAGTCCACCGGCATCCCAAGCGGCCCGGTCACCTCCACCTTCCTGTATTCGCCGCCCATACCCTGTACAAGGGCATCCACAGTGCCTTCACCACCGTCCGCGAGTGGCCGAACAACAATCTTCGCTTCCGGATTCGCTCTTCGAACACCTTCCGCCGCTGCATATCCCGCCTCAAGAGATGTCAGGCTACCCTTCAATGAATCGATTGCGATTACGACTTTCACAGTGCCACCTCCATGCCTGCTTTGAACGGTTTTCATCTGACTTATCTCTATATATAACATCAGTGAAATCACATTGCAATATATTTCAGGTATATTTGTAATATATTTTCAGCATCAAAGAGTGACACTGCCTACTATAAAACAGATCCGGCTGCTCTTTCTATTCCCTCAGTATCCCAGCTCCTCATCCACCAGGATCAGATGGATTCTATCCTTGTGAAGCGAGTACCTGGTGATCAGGAACTGGCAGCAGATGGTGTCCGGCGACTTGCAGTCCATACAGGTACCGGTCTTTGTGCAGGGTGCTTTTAGTCCAAAGCGCTGAACATTGATAACGGCTGCCTCATTCCTGGCGCGCTTGAGCGCCGAATCAAAGTCTGGCGCAACCTTGTTCATGCCCGCGATCAGAACAAGCTTCTTCGGTCCGTAGGCATAGGCCGAAACACGGTTCGCATTGCCGTCGATGTTGACCAGAACACCGTCGGCCGTAACCGCATTCACGCTTCCGATAAACACATCTGCGCTGTAGGCGAACTCCTCTGCTGCGCGCTTCTCCGCCCCCGCCGTCTTTCTGCGGTTCACAAACTCATAGTTTCCTTTCTCCAGCGCCTCCTCCAGCCCGATCTGCTGAACCGTGAGCGAACCGCCGCCTGTCACCTTGCTCTTCTCAGGGATCAGCCCAAGCGCCAGCTTCAGCGCCTCTTCCTTCGTGTGCACATGATATCCTGTCATGTTGCGTGACGAAAGTCCCTTGATGACAGCCTGCGCCAGGACATCATTCCGTTTCTGTCTGAATTCTTCCATCGTCAAACCCTCCTTTTTTTCATTTTTCAACGATTCCAATACCCGGCTGCTCCCCACGGCAATCCGCGGGACCTTCTTCTGATCATGAATGTAAAAAAGCCATTGTCATCTGTGTTCTTTACCGAATCTGATCTTGAGCGTAACAATCTGGTAAGGCCGAATCCGGAAATGAATCTGTCTTCCATCTGTTGCAGCCGTCTGATCCTCTTCCTCCATAATATTGCAGAAGGAAGCCGACTGGATCTTCGCGCCTGCTGTCAGGGTAACATCACTTCTCCGGTTCCAGCACTCATACATTCTCACAATGACCGCATCCGAATCCTCCGCTTTCTTGACGGCTTCTATGACAACATTCTCCTGATCGACAGAGAACAGGGAGAATATATTCGGAAGGCTTCCGCTCCCGGCTTCCCTGGTCACCGCTTTCATCGGGTTATTCAGCTCATATGCCTGCGCCACCGTCCCTGCTTCTCTCCAGTCTCCCTGATGTGGGAAGATCGAGTAGGTAAAGGTATGATGTTCCTTATCTGCATCCGGGTTCGGATACAGCGGAGACTTCAGCATCGTCAGTCCGACATCCGTCCCGCGGACGGAAACACCGAACTTGCAGTCATTCAGGAAACTGACACCGTATCCATCTTCCCCGACATCCAGCCACTTGTGGTGGCAGACCTCAAACTTTGACCAATCCCAGGAGGTATTGTCCGTCGTACTGCGCGTCACATTTCCATACTGAATGTCGAAGGTTGCAGTCGATGCATGGACATCGACAGGGAAGAGATCTTTCAGCATGATCAGATGCTGCTTCCAGTCAATCTCATTGTGGATATCAATCCGGTCCAGATCGCGATAGATACTGACATACTGAACAATTGTGGATTCCAGATACTTCCGCTCAATCCGCACTGTCGCCCTGACCGGTCCTGTCTCCACAACCCGAAGACTCTCCAGCTGATCGACCTCCCACGACTTTTCCGTATAGTAGTTGTTGATATCCCAGGCGTCAAAATTATGCGGCCTGTCCTCATAGCTGACGATGACATTCCCCGGCTTTCCATCCTTCAGAATCTCGCGCTTCGCCCGCTTGTCATAGAGATGCGCAAACTGTCCCTTCTCATTGAACTCGATTCGGAAGAAATCGTTCTCCATGCGGGTTGAGCTTGCATACAGACTGTTCTTCTCTTCAGGCTGCCTGCTTGCATGCTTCCCGGAAATGCCCACACCCTTTCCGGCCTGCTCATCCGTATGCGTTCCGGCAGGATCCGCATGATATTCTTCCTGATCCCATGCCTTCCGGTCTGCCCGGATCACTTTGAAAACTTCATATCCCTTCTGTGGAACATGGTTCACATACGACAGCCAGCCATCTTCCGTCTTCTGAACCGCAAAAAGACGTCCGTCCTGCGCCTCGAGCCTGAAGACTGTCCCTTCTGCATCGCCAGCCATGCCGTTGTCCGGCATCCGGAATGTCACAAGTCCAGCCTTCGACACCGAATTCGGGTTGAAAATCACCACATCTCCGTCGGCAGCCTTCACCTGGGAGGCGATATCTCCCAGCGACCTGTTCTGAAGCGTTTGATTCAGCGCGAATATCTTCTCATACTCTGCCTTTGAATCCTCATAAACCTCCTTGATCGCTGAGCCTGGAAGAATGTCATGGAACTGGTTTCTCAAAATCACGATCCAGGCTTCATGAAGCTCCCTGTCAGGAGAATCTGCTCCTGTCAGCAGGCTGTCAAGGACAGCGTACGTCTCCTCATTCTGATAGGCAAGCTCTGCCTTCCGGTTGAAGCGCTTGTTTCGTGCCATCGTCGTGTAGGTTCCGCGATGATACTCCAGATACAGCTCGCCCACCCAGGCGGGAAGATACTTGCTGTCCTTCGTATCTGCCTCCAGCTTTTTGAAGAAGTCCAAGGCCGTCGAAGGCCTCGTCACGGGAAGTCCCGGAATCCCCCGGCTCATGCGCCTTTGATTCTCCAGCTGCTCACTGGTCGGTCCGCCGCCGCCGTCTCCGAAGCCATAGCTGCAGAGAACCTCCCGGTTCAGATCCTTGTTCGAATACCGCGCCCATGCTCCCTTCATCTGGCTCGGGTTCAGGTAGCCGTTATATGTAGTAAAGTGCTCAGTCTCTGTTCCATTCTCAACAGCAGCCTTATGGTAATCTCTTGTCGGAATAAAATGCGTCAGCGTCCTTGTTCCATCAATACCTTCCCACAGGAAGGTATCATAGGGCATCTTGTTGGTCTCGTTCCAGCTGATCTTCGTTGTCATGAAGTAGCGGATGCCGCTCAGCTTCATGATCTGCGGCAGAGCCGCGGAATAGCCGAAAACGTCCGGAAGCCACAGAATCTGGTTATCCTTTCCAAATTCCTTCCTGAAGAACCGTTTTCCATATAAAAACTGTCTGGATAGCGCCTCCCCGGAAGCCAGATTGCAGTCGGCCTCAACCCACATGCCGCCTTCTACTTCCCAGCGTCCTTCCTTCACGCGCTGCTTGATCCCTTCATAGACATCCGGCGCATTTTCCTTCACATACTCGTACAACTGCGGCTGACTGGACATAAAGATGTATTCCGGATACCGGCGCATCAATTCCAGAACGGTTGAAAAACTCCGGACCGCCTTATCCCTTGTCACACTCAGTGTCCAGAGCCATGCGCAGTCAATGTGCGTGTGGCCGACACAGCAGACAAGCGGAGCGTCATCCTTTCCGCAGTATTTATCATAGAATTCTTCCGTTATATACGCCTGCGCCCTCTCCAGACTTGCATAGTAGGCTTCCGATCCCTCCTCACGCATATCCAGGAGATTCAGAGAATCGTTCAGTGCCTGGATAATCCGGATGTAATCGCCGTCCTCCGGATCCAGAAGCCTTGCCGTATCATAGGGCACTGCCAGATCATAGCAGTACTTCTCGGTCGCCCGGTCGAGCACTTTCATTGCGGTATCCAGAAACAAATGGAAATTTCCATCCCCGGTATATGCGGACAGAATCACCCGGTAAGACCTTCCCGCCTCCGCCTTCTCTGTCAGGACAATTTCTCTGTGATTGACATCCAGCCCCTGAATCCGCTTTCCGTCCACGAAGATGGAAAACTGGGGATTTGTCGCATCCCATCCCCCCTCCGCACCGGTCTTCACCTCATAGACGACGCACTTCCCGTCAAATTCCTCCGGAATCGTCAGGATCGTTTCAAACCAGTAGTACTCCCGGTCGCCGCCCCAGATCTCTCCCCTGCGAAACGGCTTCCAGGCAGACGTATCAAGGTGTTCAATATCTGTGAAACGTTCAGAACTTCTGATCATCCGGAAGTCCGATACCGGCGCACTTTCCGGATAAATTCTGTCCTGAAGATACTCCAGCATCTTGCCGATGCGTTCCTTGATAAAATGCATGACACTCCTCCTTTGTCTGCATTGCCTTTCCCCTATACATCTAACCACAAAACCATCTGCTGGAGAATAACAGCTCCTATCATTCTCACCCCCACGGGTTCCAGAACCTGCTGCCGTCCCTGAAGGTAAACCATAATGCCCACACGCAGAACGCGCCGCTGATGATCAGCACGATATAGTCCGCCGCCTGGAACTTCCGGTATGCATACCAGGATCTCTTTTTCTTCTTGCCAAATCCGCGCAGTTCCATAGCATTGGAGACGATGTTGATCTTCTCCATCGCGGAAAACAGCAGCGGAAAAATGATACTCGATGTTCGTTTGATTCGTTCAGAGAGCTTTGCCTTTTTGCTCATCTCGATTCCGCGCGCCTGCTGCGCGTTGCGGATGCGCCGATAGTCTCCCTGAACATCCGGAATGTACCTCAGCGCAATTGCGACGGAGTACGCAACGGTATAGGGAATGCCGATCGTATTCATCGATGCGGCGAACTCACTCGGATCAGTCGTGACCAGGAAGATGAAGATCGCCGGTGTAACCGTGAAATACTTGATTACAACATTAAACAGGTAGAACAGCTCCTCGCGCGTAACCGCGTGTCCTGGCAGAAAGGGTGTCAGGATCGTCTTTGATCCGTAGATCGAGCATCCCTGGTAAGGGGAAATGATAAAAATAGCCACAACATTCAAAATCATGAAGAACATGACGATTTTAAAGACAGCGCTGATCTGCCGCCATTCCGTCTTGGACAATGCAAAGAGGATAACTGTCATGGCGATCATGATCAGAAGAATTCTTGTGTCATACGTCATCGCGCTTGTCACGCACCAGAGCAGAAAAAAGATCAGCTTGGTGCTGCCCGACAGCCGATGGATCCATGTACCTTTGTCTGTGTAGCTGAGCAGCTTTGTCATCTTTCTGCCTCCCTCTGCATTCTCTCATATCCGATGAACCGGTTGACAAACTCATCCGGCTCAGGGATTCCGCACTTGCCTGCCAGATCATAGAGGGACGTTTTCTTGAGACAGGCTTTGTCCGCCGTCACTTCGTCCGTGAGGATCCTTGCCGGCGTATCGTCAGCAAGAAGTCTGCCCTCGGCAAGCACGACAGCACGGTCCGTATACTCCAGCATTAGGTGCATATCGTGCGTGATCATAAGAATCGTCAGTCCCATATCCGTGTTGAGCTTCTTCAAAAACTCCATGATTTCTGTATAATGGCGGAAGTCCTGCCCGGCAGTCGGCTCATCGAGGATCAGGATCTCCGGATCCATAACCAGGATCGATGCGATCGAGACGCGTTTCTTCTGCCCGAAGCTGAGCGCAGAGACCGGCCAGTTCCGCATCGGGTAGAGGCCGCAGATCGTCAGAACACGGTTGACCCGCTCTGTGATCTCCTCCTGCGATACGCCGCGCACTGCCAGTCCCAGTCCGACTTCCTCTGAAATCATCGGTTTTGAGATCATCTGATTTGGTGACTGCATCACCATTCCGATCTTCTCGCCCCTCTCCTTGATGGAAAGCGGCGCGATATTCTCTCCATTCAGAAGGATCCTGCCCTTATCAGGAGTGAGAAATCCGCAAACAAGCGAGGAAAGCGTGGACTTACCCGCTCCATTTTTGCCGACGACTGCCATCATCTCTCCCTTCCGGACATGAAAGCTGATGTCTGAAAGAACCGGCTCGCCCTGCTGATAGGAATAGGAGACATGCTCGATCTGCAGCGCATACGGATTGCTGTTTTCTTTTTTCGGAATATTCGTTTCCTCAAACCAGCGCCGGACCTTCTGTCTGTACGGTTCGATATTCATTGATTCAATGTGCTGGGGATGATCCTCCGGGCGGATCCTGCAGCCGGCATGCTTGATCGCCGTCACATAGAGCGGCTCACGGACACCTGTCTCTGCGAGAATATCGCTGCAAAGAAGTTCATCCGGCGTCTCGTCCGCGATAATTTTTCCCTCATCCATGACCACGATCCGGTCCACATCCCGATAAAGCACATCCTCCAGACGGTGCTCGATGATGATCACCGTCTTATCCTGCTCTCTGCAGATGCGGTCGATCAGGTCAACGGTTGTCTTCCCGGTTGCCGGATCGAGATTCGCGAGCGGCTCATCAAACAGAAGAATTTCCACATCGTCAACCAGAACACCGCCCATCGAGACGCGCTGCTTCTGTCCGCCTGACAGCTCAGACGGAGCGTGCTTTAAAAAATGCTCCATTCCGACGATATGCGCTACCTCGTCCACCTTCCGAAACAGCTCCTCCTGCGGCTGGTTGTCATTCTCAAGGGAAAATGCAAGGTCCTCCGCGACTGTCAGTCCGATGAACTGGCCATCCGTATCCTGTAGAACCGTCCCGACATGCCTTGACATGCCGAAAATGCCTGCATCCTCCGGAGACAGGCCGCATACGGAAAGCTTCCCGGACATCTCGCCAGGCAGGGCTTCCGGTATCAGGCCGTTGATACAGTGTACTATGGTGGATTTCCCGCAGCCGGAAGGCCCTGTGATAAGAATCTTCTCCCCTTTTCTGACCTTCAGATTGATGTGCTGCAGGGTCGGTTCCTGCTGCGCACGGTATTTGAATGAAAAATCCGAGAATTCAATGATGGGTAAACCGGTATCAGATTGCGAATTTTGCATTGATGTTATTCCTGCTTTCTCCTGTTTCGATCCTCAAGCATACGGCAAAATCGCTGCCGCAATCTGGATTATACCAGATACTGAGTATTCGTGTTTGAAGATGTATCAGGTTAATGGTATAGTACAAGCTGTCAGTTTTGTTTCAGTTTCGTCACAGATACTGGGAGGAGGAGATTGAGTATGGCAGACAAAAAGAAAAATAAGATCAGCATCAAGAATGTGGTCGCCTGCGGCATTGGGACGGCTTTGTTCGTGGTTCTGACAGAGGTGCAGATTCCGATCGGAATTCCGAACACTTCCCTGCAGCCAAGAATGGCGGTTCTTGCATTCCTGTCCGCGATCTTCGGACCGGCGACAGGCGCCGTTATCGGCCTGCTGGGACATGCACTAGGTGACGCGCTCTACTACGGATCGGTCTGGTGGAGCTGGGTATTCCCGGAAGCCGTAGTCGGAATCGCAATCGGCGCATTTGCCAGAAAGTTCGCTGTAAGCGATGGCGGCTTCACGAAGGGAAAGATGGTTCTGTTCAATATCGTGCAGGTGATTGCCAATGCCGTTGCATGGATCATTGTCGCACCGGTGCTCGACATCGCCGTGTATGCTGAACCGGCGACAAAGGTATTCCTGCAGGGAGCATTTGCATTCCTTGGGAACATCATCATCATCGGTGTTCTCGGGACGCTGCTTCTGGCGACCTACTCAAAGATTGCCGGAAAGTCTTCCAGCCTGAAGAAAGAAGACTGATCCCAGGCTGAGAGCAAAATTTCATTTTTCAAAAACCAAAGAGCCGGAGCCATCTGTATTGACAGAAGGCCCCGGCTCTGTTTTGATATTCTCATGACAACAATCAAACAGCATAGACAGAATAAAGACAGCATAAAGACATGAACCTTGATGAAATCACAAGCCAGATCATGGCTGATAAGCGAAACCGCCCTTACACAGAACGAGGCATCCCTCCAATCTTCCAGATTCATGAGAAGGCAAGGATTCTTCTCATCGGGCAGGCGCCCGGGAAAAAAGTGGAACAGAGCCTCATTCCATTTCACGACCAGTCGGGAAACACACTGATGCAATGGATGGGCATCGATCCGGAGACCTTCTACTCAGATCAGATTGCGATCATGCCCATGGATTTTTACTATCCGGGAAAAGGAAAAACAGGTGATCTGCCGCCCAGAGCTTTCATGGCACAGGAGTATCACGAAAAGCTGCTCCGGCTGATGCCAGACATACAGGTCACCATTCTGATCGGAAGCTATTCCATCCGGTATTATCTGGGAAAGTGTGCGAAGCGGAACCTGACAGAGACTGTGCGGAACTATGCAGAATATCTGCCGGACTTCTTTCCGATTGTGCATCCGAGTCCTCTGAACGTCCGCTGGCAGAAAAACAATCCCTGGTTCTACGCGGAAGTGGTCCCGGAGCTTCAGAAAATTGTGAGTAAAGTATTATGAACGAAACACTTCATTTCATGCTGATTTGCAATCCGAGACGACTGATTGCATAACAATCTGCCGGTTGACAGACCATTGGAAATATCGAAAAGCCTTACACCAGCATCTGCACGATCAGGACAGCGATGGAAGCGACGGCTGCCGACAGAAAAAGGTTCGAGGAAAACCACGCAGTCAGTCCGGCAAGAATGAGTGCGGCAATTCCGGCGAGTGGGTTCGACGTAACGGAGAATATCGCCGGCACTGTCATGACCGACAGGGTTGCATACGGAATATAATACAGAAATGAGCGCACAAACCGGTTTTGAATCGGTTTCCGAATCAGTGTCAGCGGCAGTACCCGGAGCGCATAGCTCACTGCCGCCAGTACAAAGATGCATTCCCAGATCCTGATTGAATTCGCTTTCATATTCTGCCTCACATATCTGCTTATACAAAGCCTGATTCAACTGCTCCCGTTATCAACGCACAGGCAGCAGCCGCCACACGACGGTTGTCTGCTTATGCCGCTCCCGCAGTCTTTCTGGCTGTAAGCGGTTCCCGTACTGGCTTCTTCTGTTCGGACTTCTCCTGCTCGATCTCTGCTTCTGCTGTCTCCTCCTGAACCGGTCTTATGACAGCCGCGGCTGCGGAGATCACCAGTGTCAGCAGAATGACGCGCATATTTCCGGATATCTGATTCAGGGCAGGCGCTGCGGCAAAAAGACCGCTCAGCCCAAACCCGCTCAGAATTACCATCAGCGTTGCCCTGTCCTTTCGCCCGCGCGGCAGAATCACAGCCAGGAACATGCCGAAGATCGAGGCGCTCAGAGCAGAGACAACAGCCGGCGGAAAAACATTTCCGGCAATGACACCTCCCACAGTGCCAGCCGCCCAGCAGCTTAGGGCAGTTACATCTGCGCCATACAAATATGAGGGCTGTACATATCCCTTACGGGAGACACCCAGTCCGAAAAGCTCATCCGTGACACCCCACGCCAGGACCAGCCGCCGCAGAATACCGACATCAGGACTCAGCTTCTGGCTGATCGCGCAGCTCATCAGCAGATAGCGCGCATTCGTGATGAGAATCAGAACTGCCAGCGCCGCAAGCGATGTCCCTTCAGCAATCGCTGAGATCCCTGCATATTCTCCGGCGGACGCATTGTTCAGAAAACTGAGGAAGAATCCCTGAACCGGTGTCATGCCGATCAGGTGAGCGGCAATTCCAAGCGAAAATGAAACAGCGAAATATCCCAACGCAATCGGGACGGCATCGCGCACGCCTTCCGAAAACTCCCTGCGCCATCCATCCTGCCTTAAACTCTCTTGTTTCCTTCCCATGTACGCTCCTATCCTTTTTCTGCCATCCCGCACATCCCTGATTCGATGGACGTCTGTCCATTCAGACTCCATTGAAACTCCGCCCCGGTGCTTCTTCGATCCGGTCCCCTGCTTTCCATCTTCAGCTGAAATTGTAGTACAGGAATTGTGATTTGAAAAATTGATGATTATAATAGATATATCGTTTATTTCGATACTATATCGTCAGAACAGGAGTGAGAATATGCTGTCGAAATATGGCATTCTCTGCGAGGTCATCGCGGAGGGCAGCTTCACAAAGGTGGCGGAGCACTTCGGCTACGCGCAGAGTTCCATCAGCGCTTCGGTCAAATCGGTGGAGGAAGAACTTTCCACCAGCCTGATTGACCGTCGCCGCCATAACATCACATGGACGGAGGACGGCAAGGCATACGCACCATATATCACAGCCATCTACGCGGCTGAGCAGGCGCTCACCCGCAAAAGCAAAGAGATGCAGGGGCTGAGCGGCCAGGTAATCCGGATCGGAACCTTCACCAGCGTGAGCCGCGACTTTCTGCCGCCGCTCATGCAGACCTTCCGGAATGCCTATCCCGGCGTATCCTTTGAGCTCCACCAGGGAGACTATGACGAGATCCATGACTGGCTGGAATCCGGACAGATCGACCTCGGTTTTATGGCAGAGGTGATGGCCGGAAAACTGCCGCACGACTATCTCTATGAAGACCGAATGCTGGCAGTGCTCCCGCCTCAGCATCCGCTCGCCGCAAGGGAAGTATTATCGCTCCGCGATCTGGAACAGGAACCTTTCATTCTGCTTGATGAAGGCCGCTACAGCACCATCCTGACCGCCTTCCATGACGAAGGTCTGAGCCCGCAGATCGCCTACCGAGTCTATGACGACTACTCCATCCTGTCGATGGTGCGCAGTCAGCTTGGCGTCGCGCTGCTGTTCCACAACGTCATCCGCGGATTCGACAAGGCTGTCGCTGTCCGGCCGCTGAAGGAACCGGTTCTGCGGCGCACCTGTCTCGCCTACCGCGATGAGTCCACGCTTCCCTACGCGGCAGCCAGGTTCCGGAAGTTTATCCGGACAAGCCCCGCCGTCTCCCGGCAGGAAATCCCTCGCGGCTGACATCTGCCTGCCTGTTCCTGTACGCTAATAATTGATGATAGATGATGAGGTTTCTGTATGAGTCACGAAATCACTTCCAACCACCGCCACATCGTCCTTGGCATTCTTGCCCATGTTGATGCCGGAAAGACGACGCTTTCAGAGAGTCTGCTTTATCTGTCCGGCGCCATACGCAGGCAGGGGCGTGTCGACCATGGTGATGCTTATCTCGACACCGACAGCATGGAGAGACAGCGCGGCATCACCATTTTCTCGAAACAGGCTCAGCTCTCTCTCCCGAACTTCGGCGGTCTGGACATCACGCTGCTCGATACGCCGGGGCATGCGGATTTCTCACCGGAAATGGAGCGCACGCTTTCTGTCCTGGACTACGCGGTTCTGGTCATCAGTGCCCCGGATGGCGTGACCGGCCAGGTACGCACGCTCTGGAGACTTCTTGCGCATTACCATATCCCGGTTTTCCTCTTCGTCAACAAAATGGATCAGCCGGGAATGGAGCCGGACTCTGTCCTGAAGGAGTTGACCGACTCGCTGGATGCAGCCTGTATTCCGCTTCCGGATACAGATCCTGGGCGCTTCGATGCTGAGACAGCCGAGGCGCTGGCTGTCTGCGATGACAGGCTGCTTGAGCAGTATCTGGAGCAGGGGCAGGCCCCCTCCGCCGGCGAGATTGCTGCGCTCATCGCTGCCCGGAAGCTGTTTCCCGTCTATTTCGGCTCCGCGCTGAAAAACACCGGTGTGGACGCGTTCCTGAGAGGGCTTTCCCGCTATACCGCAGAACCGATGCTTCCAGATACCTTTTCGGCAAAGGTTTTCAAGATATCAAGAGACACAGCCGGAACCAGGCTGGCCTGGATGCGGGTGCTCGGCGGCACGCTGCGCGCGAAGATGGAAGTCACCGTTTCCGGGACACAGCGTTCTCAAGACGCGCCGTCTGGCCTTGATGCTTCAGCTCCTCCCACGCTCAAGGTTGATCAGCTTCGTCAGTATTCCGGAGACAGCTTCAGTGTCCTGCGTGAGGCTCCGGCCGGGCAGATCGTCTGCGCCACAGGCCTCGACACTGTATCCACCGGTCAGATTCTGAGAAACGGCGCAAAAACCGGACAGCCAGGCAGCTCCCCGGAAGCCGATACAGCAGCCGGACATCCAGGCAGCTCTCCGGAAGATCCGGAGACCGCCGTGATGCTGTCTAAATCCCTGCAGCGCCGCTCCGTATCGGAACAGCTGATCCTGCCGGTCTTTCGAAGCGCCATCCTCCTCACCGATGACACGGATCCTGTGACAGCCTTGCATAACCTGAAACTTCTTCAGGAAGAGGAGCCGATGCTTGGAATCGAATATGATCCGCGCACAAAACAGATATCCGCCGAGATCATGGGAGAGGTCGAGACTGAGATCATCCGGAATCTCTCTGAAAAACGCTTCGGCATGTCCATCTCTTTCGGACCGCCTTCCGTCGTCTACCGCGAAACAATCGCTTCCCCAGTCGAGGGTGTCGGCCACTATGAACCACTCAGGCACTACGCGGAAGTGCATTTGCTGCTGGAGCCGGCGGAGCGAGGAAGCGGCATCACGTTTGATACGAACCTGAGCACCGACACACTCCCGCTGAACTGGCAGCGGCTTGTGCTGTCCGCCCTCATGAGTGTCCATTTCCGGGGCGTCCTGACCGGGTCAGAGATCACCGACCTGCGCATCACGCTGATTGGAGGAAGGGCATCCGAGAAGCACACAGAGGGCGGCGATTTCCGGCAGGCCTCCATCCGTGCGCTCCGGCAGGGTCTGATGTCGGCTGAGAGTATCCTCCTCGAGCCATGGTACAGATTTGAGACAGAGATTCCGCAGGATGCCATCGGACGGCTGATGAGCGACATCCAGCGGATGGATGGCCGTCTGGACCCGGTCGGCGGGGATGGTGTGCGGGCACAGGTAACCGGCTTTGTCCCGGCTGCAGAAACAGGTGATTATGCTGCCGAAGTACGTGCCTACACACACGGGACCGGTCAGATTTCTTTCTCTCTGTCAGGGTACGAGCCCTGCAGAAATCCAGGGGATGTCATTCTCAAGACTGCATATGATCCCGCTTCCGACCTGGAGCAGCCGGCTGATTCGGTCTTCTGCTCGCATGGCGCTGGCGTGACCATTCCGTGGAATGAGGTGCGAAGCTACATGCATGTCGACACCGGCTGGCACCCGGATACGCAGCAGACCCCAGGCGGCAGTCTTCCGATGGACGGCAGACAGGAAGATGGCAGGCAGACCTTTTCATCCCAGTGGCGCAAGGCGCAGACAGCAGAAAAGAAGTCCTGGCAACAGCAGCAGCATGACATCAGCGCCGGGGAGGAGGAGCTGCGCCGGATCTTCGAGCAGACATACAAGGGTTCCTCCTGGAACACACCGCTTCACGATTCTGCCAATGACTTTCCGGATGATTCAGCGGGGCTCTGGAGCCGTGACGGCTCTCTTGAGCGCAGCGCCGGGCTGCCTGCCGGCAGCAGCAAGGACAGTCCCGATGGCCCGGATCGCCCGCACGCTTCACAGAACCGGAGCACTGGATCCGTGCCCCCAGGATCTGCCAATTCTGCCCGTGAGGATTATCTCCTGGTGGATGGCTACAACATCATCTTCAACTGGCCGGAACTTCGCGAGCTGGCAGCAGTCAACCTCGATTCCGCAGCGGGCAGGCTGACAGAAATCCTGTCTGATTTCCAGGGCACGCAGAGCGGCAGGCTGATCATTGTATTTGACGCCTACAAGGTTCACGGCGGCAAGCGGCACATCCTCCATCAGGGCGATGTCGACATCATCTACACAAAGGAAGCAGAAACCGCGGATTCCTACATCATGGAGCTGACACATTCTCTCGCAAAGAAAGGGAACGTGACGGTTGCCACCGGAGACGGAATCGTCCAGATGATCATCTTCAGTGCAGGTGCACGGCGGATGTCCGCCGGTGAGCTGAAGGACCGTGTAAACGAGGCTAAAAAGAGGATTCGCGACAGGTACCATGTCTGAACATACTGTAAGAGGTAAGATTTCATCCTGCAAACTCTGTTCTGTCTCTGCTGCAATGGCCCTGATCTTCGATACCGTGTTTCTGTGTGTGTTCTTTCTGTGAACTTGTTTGAGCATCCTGTCAAAATGAGATATACTGCAGATAGGCTTTCATCATTCGGCATAGACCATCTCTTTCGGGTGGTCGGAAAGAAGGTATCTGATATGTGCACTGCAGCAACGTACAATACAAGATGTCACTATTTTGGGCGGAACCTGGACCTGGAATACTCCTACCATGAGCAGGTCGCGGTGACACCCCGCAACTATCCCTTCCAGTTCAGGAATGTGGAATCTGTCATGAAGCACCCGGCGATCATCGGCATGGCCTTTGTCGTGGACGGCTTCCCGCTCTACTACGATGCCATGAATGAAAAAGGGCTCGGAATGGCCGGTCTGAACTTCCCGGACAACTGCGACTTCAAAGATCCGCAGGAAGGAAAGGACAACATCGCTTCATTTGAACTGATCCCCTATGTTCTCTCACTCTGCAGCACAACCGAGGAGGCGAAGGCCCTTCTATCGCACGTCAACATCACGAACGAACCCTTCAGCGACAAGCTCCCCACCAATCCGCTGCACTGGATGGTCGCTGACGGCAAGGATGTCATCGTCGTCGAGCAGACAGCGGCCGGCCTTCATGTCTATGACGATCCGGTCGGTGTCATGACAAACAATCCGACTTTTGACATGCAGATGAACCGCCTGGCAGACTACCGGAACCTGTCTGTAGAATCGGCTGGACCCTGCGCCTTCGCAAAAGGGCTCGATCTTCATCCGTACAGCCGCGGCATGGGCGGCATGGGTCTTCCGGGCGATCTTTCCTCCGCCTCGAGATTCGTGAAGGTCGCCTTCACACGGATGAACTCCCTGTCGGACGATTCTGAGTCCGCAAGTATCAGTCAGTTCTTCCACATCCTCGGCAGCGTTGAACAGCAGCGCGGACTCTGCAAGCTCGGCGAGGACAAGTATGAGATCACAATCTACTCAAGCTGCTGCAACCTGGATCTCGGCATCTACTATTACACAACCTATGAGAACAGCCAGATCAGTGCCGTCGACATGCACCACGAGAATCTGGACGGCGACACGGTCGTCCCCTATGATCTGATCAAGGGCCAGCAAGTCCATTACCAGAACTGAGAATCTTCGCTTGTACCTACACAAAAAGCGGGAGCTAACCGTTCAGCTCCCGCTTTTTTTCTCCTGATCTGCCACCTTATGACACACCATCCACACCAGCTCAAAGATCTGCTGAATGAATCTTTTCCATCGAATCATCTGCGAGCAGTCAGATCATACAACCGCCGCATCCCGCACGGCTCCGTCACACTTGTCCGGATATCACTCGCCCGGCGTAGTCAGACGCTGCCCTTGTCGCCTCCTGAACCGTACTCCCGCTGGAGAGGGCATGAATGAATGCACCGTCGAAGGCATCACCGGCTCCCAGAGTCGATACAGGCTTCACCGGCCTGACCGGCATCCAGGTTTCCTTCTGCTGCCCGGAGGAGGACAACACAAGGATCGGATCAGCTCCATCCCTTGCAATCACCGTTTTCTGCCGCCCGCTGCTGCTGTCTTTTCCGCACATCCTGTCCAGGAGCACCTCTGCTGCTGCCATCTGGCCTGCATGGCCCGTCACCTGACTGAACTCGTCACCGCCTGATCCAAGCACCAGGTCGCTCATGGCAATCATTTGCTCCATGGAAGCCTTCCGCTCCCCCGCATATCCATAGGACTCGGCGCGCACATTCAAGTCAAAGATCACGGTCGCGCCGTGTTCTTTCTGCTCTTTGAAAAAGGCCAGAACGGCTGCGTTGTTTGCAGCATCATCCAGAAATGCCATTCCGCTCGTAAAGACGATATCTCCTCTCTCCGCCTTCGGCGCATTCCGGAAGCTGTCTGCTGTAAAATGCGGGTAATCCGCCCACGGCGGCACAAAGCAGAACATCGTCCGCTCGCCGCTCTCGTCCAGAACAGCAATGCAGTACATGTTTGATCTGCCGCACGGCACAGCGCCGCTCATGTCCACGCCTGCCTTCTCCATCTCTCCTTCCAGATACAGTCCAAGTCCATCCAGCTTCAACGGCGTGATGAACATAGGGCGGCTCTCTGGGTCTGACAGTTTTCCGATGTTCCGGGCGACATTCGCGACTGATCCTCCGCACTGCATCCGGACCAGCATGGAATCAGCGGTTTTCTTTGAGAAATCTCCTCTTGCAAGGGCTGCACGCATCCCGCCGTATGGCACGATCAGGTCACAGCACAGATCCCCCACGCATATCACGCTCACAGTCCCACCTCACTCGAAGGAATGCGCGATCCGGCAGAACTCCCGGACCTTTCCGATGTTCTTCCGAACCAGTTCTCCGTTCTCCTTGTCAGAAGTCTTGGTCAGAGAATCGACCGCGTACGGATGCACAGCTCTGATCGCATCCGCCACATTGTCCGGTCCGAGACCGCCTGCAAGGATCACCGGAACATTCACCTTCTCCACAATTTCCCGATCGATGTTCCAGTCATTCACCTCGCCGGCTGCTCCGACACCCGGAACCGTCTTTGACACCGTATCCAGAATCAGGACATCCGCAAATGTCGCCTTATACTCTGCTTCCCTGACACTTTCCGGTCCCGTGATACCGACTGCTTCCATCAGCTGAACGCCCGGAATCTCTCGGCGCAGGCGAGCCGCAAACGCCGGGTCCCCGTCATAGTTTGCGCACAGGTGAAGAACATCCGGCATCAGTCTTTTTGTCTGAGCCAGTACCTCATCCGCCGTCTCTCCGACAGAGATCAGAATGCGGACAGCCTTTCCCTTGATGGCATCAAAGATTTCCTTCGCCTTCTCCTCCGTAATTGCGCAGGGAAACTTTCCGCCATGCACCCCAACCAGAAGACCGATCCGGTCTGCCCCGGCATCGATGCAGGCAAGCGCTTCCTCTGTTGTCTGAATGGAATAAATCTGAGTATACATATCAATAACCCCTTTCCTCTGAACGGCCTCCGGAATGGTTCCGGCATCCTGTCTTCTGATCAATTCTCCGGGTATTATACCATTCCTGCCTGTTGTCCGGTTGACACCGCTCATTTATAATAAAGAATACGGTGTATCGTTTTTTAGATCCCTTTACTACATAAGTCCAGGAGAAAATGCAATGGATTCACAGCTACACAAGCAGTTCAAGATCATCTTTTTCGGGACTCTCCACGTCCTGGCGCTGGCGGCCATGGCGATGGCCTGCGGGATTGTCTGCGGCGTTGTCGGCGGCTTGTTTGCAAGAGGCGTGACGGCAGTCACCGGCATCCGCTTCCGACATCCAGCCATGATGCTCCTGCTCCCGATCGGAAGTGTCCTCATCTTTCTGTTTTATCATGTGCTGCGCTACGATAAGGCAAAGGGAACCAACATGGTCATCCTCTCAATCCGATGCGGAGAAAAGATTCCATTCCGAATGGCACCCGCCATCTTTGTCTCAAGCATCTTCTCACACCTGTGCGGCGCATCGGTCGGAAGGGAAGGCGCTGCTCTGCAGCTTGGCGGAAGCATCGGTCATGCGATGGGGCATCTTTTCCATCTTGATCATAAAGAACGGCGAACGATGGTCACCTGCGGAATGGCTGCCGCCTTCTCCGCAGTATTCGGGACACCGGCAACTGCCATATTTTTCTCCATGGAGATGGTCGATGTCGGCATGATGAACTATGGCTCCATTGTTCCGGTTACCTTCGCGGCTTTCACGGCAAGAGCGGCTGCCTCGCACTGGTGCGGTGTTCCCGGCGAGTCCTATCTGATCAGCGCACCTCCTGCATTCAGCGTGCTGACCGTCTCAAAACTCGCCTTTCTGGCAATCTGCACCGGTTTTGTCAGCATCCTGTATTGTCTGGCAATCCAGAGATTTTCCAGATACAGCCAGTCTCTGATGAAGAACCGCTATCTGCGGGCACTGGTACTGGGGTCCATTCTGTTTCTCCTGACCTGGCTGACAGGCGGCCATACATACAACGGCACGGGCATCCATATCATCGAGGAAGCGCTCTCAGGCAAAGCAGAAGATATCCACTGGTATACCTTCCTGATGAAGATTCTCTTCACCGCGCTTTCCCTGGCTGCAGGCTACAAGGGCGGTGAGATCGTCCCTGCCCTCTACATCGGTGCTACCTTCGGCAGCTTTTTGGGAGGACTGATGGGCCTTCCCTCCTCCTTCTGCGCGGCCATCGGCATGGGTGCCCTGTTCTGCGGTGTCACAAACTCACCTGTTGCCTCCCTCTTTATCTGTCTGGAAATGTTCGGGATCGGGGGGCTTCCTTATTACATGATGGCAGTCGCTCTTTCCTATGTCTCCTCGGGCTATTACGGTCTGTACTCCGCTCAGCAGATTCTCCACTCGAAATATGATTCGCATCTGATCGACAGCGATACACACTGACCTGTCAGAAGACCGGACGCAATTGCATTGTCATAATCAGGATACTGCCGACGGCAGCAGGAAGTTGATCCGCCCCTGCATCCAGATATCCGCCTTCAGCCGCATGCCTGGAAGGGGAAGCCCTTCCAGGTCCTGATCTGTCATGCATGCATCAAACAGCAGGCCTCCGCAGTTCAGAAGCATCTTCCAGACAACCTCTCCCGTGACACTGCTGTGTTCTTCCCTCACGCGGTCTATGTTCGCCAGGATATGATACTGATCCGACTCCATCCCGTAAGGGATGAAATACGTATCCACAACCGACAGAATATCCTCTCCATCCTTGATCCGGTCCTGAGCCTTCCCATACAGCTCCAGATTCTGTACCGTCAGCTCCTTCATGGCCTCATCGTCGCCCATCTTCGCCCGCTGAATTGTCTCAACCCGCTCCTCCGCCCAATCGGAGGAAGTCTCCATGAGGCGGTGTTCCAGGTTTCTTGTCGGCAGAAGAATCCGGCCCCACTTCGCAAGCGCTGAAAATGTGGTTGTCACGCGGCTTTCGTGCTGCGGGTCTTCCTTCAGACCTCTGAGATAACACCCCGGGTTCTGAAGTGTAAAGATCAGCGGGGCACCGACATGTCCGTCATTGCAGACGCCGATGAAGGCATCTCCCATCAGCTTCTTCTGAATTCCGACGCTTCCGTCACTGCCCTCATCGGAGCCCACAACATATGGATAGTAGGAAGTACGGTGGAAGCCAAAGCTGTCCTGCATGCCCAGCACCTTCAGGCCGAATCCCTTTCCAAGCTCCTTGGAAAACTCGAGGAAGGTTGCCTTTGTATCCTCATCCCTGACCGATTCCATATGGTCATATTTCTCATAGACCCTGTCGCAGAGCTTCTCGATGTCCTTTTCAGTTATGCGATCATCTGTCAGACCGATCGATCTCAGGTATGCATGCATAGGATTTCTTCACCACACTCCTCCATATTTACAGATCCTCCGCCGGCCCTTCCGACATCCGGCTCCGTATAGATCAGACACTCTTATGGAACGAGAACCTTCTTTCCGCCCATGTATGGCTGCAGCGCCTCCGGAATCGTAACACTTCCGTCTGCCTGCAGATGATTCTCCAGGAACGCGATCAGCATTCTCGGCGGTGCCACACAGGTGTTGTTCAGTGTGTTCGCCAGATGCTTCTTTCCGTCCGCTCCCTTGATCTTGATGTTCAGGCGCCGGGCCTGCGCATCTCCAAGATTCGAGCAGGATCCAACCTCGAAATACTTCTTCTGTCTCGGAGACCATGCCTCGACATCGAGGGACTTTACCTTCAGATCAGCCAGATCGCCGGAGCAGCACTCCAGCGTGCGGACCGGAATCTCAAGGCTTCTGAAGTAATCAACCGTGTTCTGCCACAGCCTGTCGTACCACTTGTTCGCGTCCTCAGGCTCGCAGATGACGATCATTTCCTGTTTCTCAAACTGGTGGATTCTGTAGACACCTCTCTCCTCGATGCCATGTGCGCCCTTCTCCTTGCGGAAGCACGGAGAGTAGCTGGTCAGTGTCAGCGGAAGCTTGTCCGCATCGATCGTCTCACCAATGAACCGGCCGATCATTGAATGCTCTGAGGTTCCGATCAGATACAGATCCTCTCCCTCAATTTTGTACATCATCGCGTCCATCTCATCGAAGGACATCACACCATCCACGACAGCCCTTCTGATCATGTACGGCGGAATGACATAGGTGAATCCCCTGTCGATCATGAAGTCTCTTGCGTAGGAAAGGCAGGCAGAATGAAGTCTTGCGATATCGCCGAGCAGATAGTAGAAGCCATTGCCGGCAACGCGGCCTGCCGCATCCATGTCGATTCCATGAAGCTTTTCCATGATCTCTGTATGATACGGAATCGGATAATCCGGGACAACCGGATCACCGAACCGCTGAAGCTCGACATTCTCCGAGTCATCCTTGCCGATCGGGACTGACGGATCAATGATGTTCGGGATGACCATCATCCTCTTCTTCAGCTCCTCCTCGACTGTTTTCTCCTTCTCGGACAATTCTGCAACTCTGGCCTGGTTTTTTGTTACCTCTTCCTTTGCAGCCATTGCTTCATCTTTTTTGCCCTCGTGCATCAGCTTTCCAATCTCCTTGGAAATGCGGTTGCGGTCGGCCTGCAGTGCCTGCAGCTCCTGCTTGATCTCACGGTTCTGTCTGTCCAGCTCAATCACTTCATCTACAAGCGGAAGCTTCTGATCCTCAAACTTCTTCCGAATGTTCTCCTTGACAATATCCGGATTTTCCCTGACGAATTTAATATCCAGCATCTTTCAATTTCCTCCCGATGTCTCTCTCAAAGGTCCCGGTGACACGCTTGTCAACCGGGGCGGTCTGATTTTTAATATGCTGACTGTTTCTGCGGCTCTGCCCTAAGACTGTATCCCAATTCAGATGATTCGTCCAGTCTCATCTCAGTCTTAAACATGACTTATGTTGTTTGAATAAGTTGTGACGGCCTGCCTGAGCGCTTCCTTTTCCTCTTCGCCCAGAACGATATAAGACTCACCCTTGACGATTTCCTTAATATAGGTATAACACCCTTCCTTGCTGTGAATCGCATTCAGAACAAAGCCTGTGTTGTCCTGATCCAGAAGAGCCAGGGCGAAGCTCATTCTTCCGCCGACGTCCGGAAATGCGTCATATTTCACGATTCCGGTCTTCATCGGCGTCCTTCTCATGATATCCTTGATATGCTGAATCTCAGCCGCCTGGTTTTTGCACTGCTCGCCGATCCGCTCTACTTCGATGAATTCACTCTCCATCGCCTTTTCCAGAGAAGCACCATCTTTTCCTCTCATAAAAAGCTTATACCGTTTCAGGAAACGGCTCATCTTCATCGACACATGTGCGAGATAAAACAAGACAAGCGCCATGATCAGAAGAAGCACAATCATCAGAATTCCGGGGTCAAACCCCAGGCTGTTCAGAAAACTGCTCTGCATCCAATTACCCCCATCTCCTCACTCAGCTTTCATCACCGTTTAAAATGGCGTGATATACACGCTCCAGCTCATCACTTGAAAAATACTCTATCTCAATTCTGCCCTTCTCCGGATTTTTCGACTGAATGCTGACCTTTGTTCCAAGAGAGGTCCGCATTTTCTCCTCCATGTCCTGATAGATGATCTGAAGTTGCTGGCTGATCACCGGTTTCTTCTCCGGAACCGGTTTTTTTTGAAGTTTCCGGACATAATTTTCTACCTCCCGGACACTCCATTTTTCATCGAACGCCTTCTGGGCTGTCTGATACTGGAGTTCTCCGTCCTCAATGGCAAGCAGTGCCCGCACATGTCCGGTTGACAGCATCTCGCTGATCAGCATATTCTGAACTCGTTCATCCAGCTTCAATAGACGCAGAGAATTTGTCACAGAGGCTCTGCTTCTGGAAACACGCTCGGCTACTTCATCCTGTGTCAGCTGATATTCATCAATCAGCCTTCTGTAGGCCGCTGCCTCCTCGATCGGGTTCAGATCCTGCCTCTGAATATTCTCAATCAGGGAAAGCTCCATGATATCCCTGTCTGAGTAATCACGAACAAGGACAGGGACTGTTTTCAGACCCGCCAGTCTTGCCGCCCGCCATCTTCTCTCACCGGCGATGATTTCATAATAGCCCTCTCTCATCTGGACAATGAGGGGCTGTATCACACCATGTACTTTGATAGAGTCTGAAAGCTCCTGGAGGGCATCCTCATCAAACTTTTTTCGTGGCTGGTCTCTGTTCGGCTCCACCAGATTGATGTCAACCTCAAGCTGACCACTCTTGATTAAATTTCCTTCATCCGCTGTATCTGACTTTTCATCTCTTGATTCAGAGGCATTTTTAAATTTTGTTCCATCTTCCGTTTCAGAATCCACCGCAATGGCGTCTTTTCCTACATTCTCCACAGTCTCAGCTGTTTCTAATCCTTCTGTATACTTTGCACCATCGGCTGATTCTGTACCGTCAATATCCTCTGCGGCTTCTGTGATTCCGGCCACTTCATTTTTTTCGTTTACCGGCACTGCTTTGGATTTCTTCGCCCTCTTCGTTTTTTCAGCAGCATCTTTTTTTCTTCCGCCGGAATTCTTTTCCGGAATCAGAATATCCAGGCCTCTCTGGCCCAATCCACTTCTTCTAGCCATCAAGTCCTCCTGTAATGAATCACTTTCGACGCAAGTTTTTCATAGGCCTTCGCTCCGGAAGACTTCGGATCATACTCCGTGATCGGCATTCCATAGCTTGGAGCCTCCGCCAGCCGGACATTTCTCGGAATAATACACTTATAGATCTTTTTATCTGTATTTTGCGTCACATTCTCCACAACCTGAGTTGCCAGATTTGTTCTGCCATCATACATGGTAAAGACGATTCCCTCGATCTTCAGTCGATCGTTCTCGCGTTCCTGTATCAGTGATACCGTCTGCATCAGCTGCGCCAGTCCCTCAAGCGCATAATATTCACACTGAAGCGGTACGATGACTGAATCAGCCGCGCACATCGCATTGATCGTCAGAATATTCAGGGACGGAGGGCAATCCATAATAATGTAATCGTATTTATCCCTGATTTTTCCAAGTTCCTTCTTTAATATATGGTTCTTATCTGCAACATCCGATAACTGGATTTCAGCTGCCGCCAGATTTACATCAGAGGGAACAATTGAAAGCTTTGGCCTGACATTACTGATGATTGCGTCCTCAATTGATGCTTCTCCAAGCATGACGTCATATACCGTCTTCGTGACAGATGACGGGTCAATGTCGAATCCACCGGAAGCATTTCCCTGTGGATCCATATCAATCAGCAGGACCCTCTTCTTTTTGATCGCAATATAAGCTGATAGATTAATCGCAGTCGTCGTTTTTCCGACTCCGCCTTTTTGATTTGCGATGACGATTATTCTCCCCATATTCCACCTCGCATTCGGACTTTATTTTAACACACATCAATTTTCATGGCTATAATGTTTCACGTGAAACATATGATCCACATTCAACACTTTCTTTTCTATTTCTATCTCTATTTCTATATTCATATTCTATATGTCCGTTTTATATGTTTCACGTGAAACATTCTTTACATATTCAATGATGTATCATTTTTTTATGTTCAACGAGATTTGATGTTTCACGTGAAACACCATATCTTTCCAATAAGGGTTCAATTGCGGTGGCGGATCAATTGAAAACATACTATAATGATTACGGTGTCAAAAATCGGATATTTCTCGCGCTTGCATGCGATTGGTAGCTGTACGTATTGGCACAACCAAATTGTTGCATGAAGCGACGTGTAGGCAACACGAGCATGCTGAACGTAGGTGAGTGGTGAAAGCTGTGAAGTAACAAAACCACGCATAATCGTAAATAAGAAGCAAAAGGTTCTGTTTGATTGAATTTTGCAGATATCAGGCTGACAGCCTGCATCCCAGGCCAGGTATACATGTATGAGGTGAATTTATGGTTAGTATGAAGGAACATATCAAGACTCTATTGAAGCTTGACTTTCTGGCACTCTGCACCATGCATATAGCAAATCGGGTTATAACTTCGTTTTCCACATCAAAAAATATGCTGAAACCGGGTGTCGGCAAATACTATAAGTGGAAGTACGGGGATATTTTCTATCAGAAAATTGGAGAAGGTACCCCAATCGTTCTGCTTCATGATGTGAACCCTGCAGAGAGCGGATATGTATGGTTTGATGTGGTCGAGTCTCTGAGCAAAAATCACACCCTTTACATCGTGGATCTTCCAGGATGCGGGCGCTCTGCGAAACCCAATACGACGTATACCAACTATTTTTACGTATTGTTTTTGAGCAGCTTTATCAAAAAGGTGGTGAAAAGAAAAACAGATGTGATTGCAGACGGATATTCCTCTTCTATTGCACTGATGGTTTCCGTTCTGGATGCTTCCCTGATTCACCAGATCACGGCGATTAACCCTCAGAGTCTCGGAAATCTCGGGAGAACGGAATCAAGACGTTCGAGAATCGGAAAGCTTCTTCTCTCACTTCCTGTGCTTGGAACGAGCCTTTACAATATTGAGATGTCCCGCAGGAATCTGGATTACCGCTTTACGGAAGACTATCTCTACAATCCGTTCCGCAGTAACAACCGGTTTATAGATGCGTTTTATGAGGGTGCTCATTACCATGAATGTGCAGGAAAGTATCTGCTGGCCTCCATCAAGGGCATCTATCTGACAGTCAATATTCAGAAGGCTTTGAAGAAAACGCAGGCAGGATTTACGATTCTCTATGGAGAAGGTGTCGAGCATTCTTCCGATATTATCAGAGAATATACAACCCTTAACAACAACATTCAGGCTTACCCGGTTGCGAAGACGAAGTACCTTCCTATGATGGAGTTTCCAAAGTCATTCCTGAATGCTGCTGAAAAGGCTGGCGTTATATGATTGGTTCTTTCCCCGGCATTCCCGCCTTTCGCGGGAATTTTGCCGGGGTTTTCTGACTCTTTTGAATGATCACAAAACTTCTTTCAAGTGCTGTTCCAGGAATGGTATCCTTCTCCACCCTGCTTTTTGTACCGCCCAACAGACGAATGGCTTTCTGTGCAGTTCTCAATTCTTCTTCGATTTCCGCTGATTTATAGGAGATAAAGAGTCCTCCCTCTCTCACAAGCGGCAGGCAATATTCACTGAGCGTTGACAGGTTTGCTACAGCTCTGGATACAACGAGATCATACTGTTCACGGTCATTCTTATTTCTGCCAAGATCCTCTGCTCTTCCATGAACAGTATCAATCCCGGTTAACCCGCATGCATCAATCACCTCATCCAGAAAAAGGATTCTTTTATTGAGAGAATCAGCAAGTGTCACACGAAGATACGGAAAAACGATTTTCAATGGAATGCCGGGAAATCCTGCTCCGGTTCCCATATCCAGAATGCTGATCTCACGGCTTAAGTCAACATGACGAACCACCAGCAGGCTGTCGAGATAATGTTTCTCCACGACCTCCATTGGCTGCGTAATGGTCGTCAGATTCATGACCTTGTTTTTTTCAATCATATGATTGTAATAGATTTCAAATTGTCTGATCTGCTCCTCTGTCAGGACAATTCCAAGATCCTTACAGCGCATCCTCAGTACAGAAAGACATTCGTTGATCGATTTATCAGTCATCCTTCACTGTTCCTCTCTCCACGCATTTTTTTCAGATAAATCAAAAGGACGGAAAGATCTGCCGGATTCACACCCATGATTCTGGACGCCTGCCCGATCGAGGCAGGCCTTACCTTCATCAGCTTCTGCCTCGCCTCAATCCGGAGACTTGGTACCTGAGCGTAATCAATTTCATCAGGAATCAGCGTTTTTTCCGCTTTCTCAAACTGTGCAACCTGCTTCTCCTGTCTTCTGATATACCCTTCGTACTTGATTTCAATATTGACCTCTTCCTGAACCTGGGGCGGAAGATCCGGGCGATCCGGGTCGATTTCCGACAGACAGAAGTAATCAAGCTCCGGCCGCCGAATCAGCTCCGCAAGGGATGCAGATGTCGAGAGCGGATCACTTCCGCACCGCTTCAGGCAGTCCTGCACCCTTTCGCAGGCTCCGATCATGACATGGCGGACTCGCTCCGTCTCCTCTTCAATCTGTCCCTTCTTTATTAGAAAACGCTGGTATCTCTCCGCTGAAATCAGCCCTGCCTGATAACCCTTTTCAGTCAGTCTCAGATCTGCATTATCCTGCCGCAGAAGCAGTCTGTACTCTGCCCTGGAGGTCATCATCCGGTATGGCTCGGTGCTTTCCTTCGTGATGAGATCATCCACAAGAACCCCGATATATCCCTCCGATCGTTCAATCAAAAGGGGGGCTTTCCCCCAGATCTTCAGTGCCGCATTGATGCCGGCATAAAGCCCCTGCGCCGCGGCCTCCTCGTACCCGGAGCTTCCGTTCATCTGCCCGGCGGCGTAAAGCCCTGGAATCTTTTTGAATTCAAGTGTTCGGTTCAGCTGCTGGGCATCGATGCAGTCATATTCGATTGCATATGCATTTCTGACAATATTGGCGTGCTCGAGTCCCGGTACTGATCGATACATTTCGATTTGTACATCTTCCGGCATGCTGGAGGACATTCCATCAATATACATTTCATTCGTATTTCTTCCCTGCGGCTCGACAAATACCTGATGGCTCTTTCTCTCCGCAAACCGGACTACCTTGTCCTCGATCGAAGGACAATAGCGGGGACCCACTCCGCTGATTTTCCCTGAATACAGCGGTGACCTGTCCAGATTCCGGCGGATGATGTCATGTGTTTCCTCTGTCGTATGCGTGAGCCAGACAACTGCCTGATCGATCTGCACATCCTTCGGATCAGTCTCAAAGGAAAAAGGAACAACCGGTACATCCCCTGTCTGCGGTACCATCTTCGAATAGTCGATGGTTTTTCCATCCATTCTGCAGGGAGTTCCTGTCTTAAACCGCTTCATCCCGATGCCGTGACGCCTGAGGGAGTCTGTCAGGTGTGTCGCAGACTGAAGTCCGTTCGGACCGGTATAGGTCACCATATCTCCGCAGATGCACCGTGCGTTCAGATACGTTCCTGTACAGAGAATCGCGGCCTTGCAGTGCCAGATTGCGCCGGAATCGGTCTTCACACCCGTCAGTTTTCCTGACGCATCCGTCAGAATTTCATCGACCTCCATCTGCCGGATTGTCAGATGTTCCTGATTCTGAAGGGTCTGTCTCATCCGCATGCTGTAGGCATCCTTGTCTGCCTGCGCTCTGAGCGAGTGGACGGCAGGACCCTTTGACCGGTTCAGCATCTTTGACTGCAGAAATGTATGATCGATACACTTTCCCATCTCTCCACCAAGCGCATCTATTTCTCGTACCAGGTGTCCCTTGGAACTTCCGCCGATGTGTGGATTGCAGGGCATCATGGCAATCGAATCCGCCGACACTGTAAAGATCACTGTGGAAAGTCCGAGTCTGGCGCAGGAAAGCGCAGCTTCACAGCCTGCATGCCCTGCACCGACGACAATCACATCTGTCCATTCTTCAACTCTTGCCATGTCTCCTCACTTTCCCATACAGAATCTGCTGAAAATCTCATTCACCAGATCCTCACCGGCCTCCTGTCCTGTGATCTCACCGAGTGCTTCGTAGGCACTCATCAGGTCTATTGTATAGAAATCCTCCGGCATCTGACTCTCGATGCTTTTTGAAAGCTGCCTCAGACTCTCCAGTGCACGCTTCAGCAGCTCCTTGTGACGCGCATTCGTAATGACAATCTCGTCATTGAATGACAGTTTTCCATCAAAAAACAGGGTACGAATCGCGGATATCAGCTCATCCAGCCCTGTCTTCTCTGTTGCGGAAAATGGAATGACCGGAATATCATCTCCAAGCCCTGCCTCTGAGGCCATCCTGCGAATCTGCCGTTCATCGGTCAGCGTATGCAGATCCGTCTTATTCTGGAGGATTATGATCTTCTTTCCCTGAATCAGGTTGAGAATCTCCTGGTCTTCTGTATCGATACATGTCGATGAATCGATCAGATAGAAAATCAGGTCAGCCCGCTCGATCGCACCCTTTGCGCGCTGCACCCCGATCTTCTCAACCAGATCATCTGTCTCCCGGATTCCGGCAGTGTCCGTCACAACGAGCGTCATGCCGCCGACGGTGATCGTCTCTGTCAGCACATCTCTTGTTGTTCCGGCTACAGGCGTGACAATGGCGCGGTCTTCCCCCAGAAGCAGGTTCATCAGCGAGGATTTGCCTGCATTGGGTTTTCCGACGATGGCCGTCCGGATTCCTTCCTGCATCAGTCGCCCGGAATCTGCTGTAGCGAACAGTGCAGACAACTCTTTTGTCCATTGCTGCACTTCACTGGATAATTCCGGCAGGTATGCCTCAAATGAAAGTGCTTCCGGATCATCCAGACAGGCTTCGATGTGAGCAGACTGATAGAGCATCTCTTTCCGGACTTCCTCGATCTTCCGGTACAGAGTTCCCTGAACCTGGCTGACCGCATTCTGGAGCGCAAACCGGTTCTTCGACTCAATGACGTCCATAACGGCTTCCGCCTCCGTCAGGTCGATTCTTCCGTTCAGATATGCACGCTTCGTAAACTCCCCCGGCTGTGCGGCTCTCGCCCCGGCCTTCAGAACAGCCTCCAGAACACGGGTCACAGCCAGAACGCCTCCATGGCAGCTGATCTCCACCACATCCTCCGCCGTATAGGTCCTCGGTGCACGCATGACAGAAACCAGCACCTCATCGATCACATCGGCAGACTTCTCAGAAGCACCCGATATACCGCTCTGCAAAGCATTTCCGGCTGCTTCCGGCTCGACAATAAAGCCATAGTGAATGGTATGAGTGTCCACTTCCGCAAGTCTTTTTTTCCCGCCCGGTGACCGGTAAACCCGGTCGGCTATCTCAACAGCATCTGGTCCGCTGATCCGGATCACTCCGATTCCAGACTCCGACACAGCTGTTGATATGGCTACAATCGTATCTGTGTCCTCTATCTTCCACATCTCACTCTCCACTTCCTTAATGATCGATTATTCATATTACACGACCGGCGGACAGAACACAAGAAGGCACCCGGCAGCTCCTGGCTGAACTGCGTACGGGAGATAACCGTACAAGCCACCATATTGAAACCGTTGTATTGAATCCGCCATGATGAAGGCGGCATAAAAAATCCACCGCACAGCCTGTTTTCAAACCATGCGGTGGGCGTTCGATAAAGTTATTCTGTGATTACAGTGGCAAAAGGTACTTTTGCCACTCATATCATTCTGGAATGTCTTCGGAATTCTTTTACTCTTCCTTCATATCCTCACGATCACTGTACCTGGGGGAACGTCCGCCGCGGCCGTAGCCATGCCCGTTCCGGTATCCGCCTCTGTGACCTCTGTCTCCATACTTCCGATCCAGAAGCTCGAGGTCCGCATCCTTTTTCAGGGTGACGACAACCTTTCTGTCCGGCTCTTCACCCTCACTGTGTGTGGTGACAAACGGATCTCCCTGCAGAGCTGAATGGATGATCCGTCTCTCATACGGGTTCATCGGTTCCAGGTAGACAGGCTGTCTGGTCTTCTTAACCTTCATAGCGATGTTCTTCGCCAGATTCTCAAGCGTCGCCTTCCTTCTTTCTCTGTAGTTCTCGGTATCCAGCTTGACCCGGACATAGTATGGCTTTCCCTTATTGACAACCAGAGAAGTCAGGTACTGCAGAGAATCCAGTGTCTGTCCTCTCTTCCCGATCAGAAGTCCCATCTCGTCTCCTTCCATCGAGACGTTCAGGCACTCTCCGTCATAGGAGGAGTTCAGATTCACCGTCATCCCCATCGAGGAGAACACATTCTTCAGAAATGTCTCAGCCCGTTCGATGGCTTCACTTGGATCATCCAGCACCTTGATATCGCTGTTTCTTCTCTCGCGTCTGGACTCGTAGCTTTCCTCGTTCTCCTGCACGGATTCTGCTTTGGATGCTGCAGCACCAGTGCTCTCGTCCTGGCACAGGCTGTCCGGCTGCGATGCCATACCTGCCTTCTGAGCCGCATCTTCACCGCCGGCAGTTCCGGGCGTCTGCTCTGACTGCTCTGCCGCCGGTTCACCCGGCTCTTCAGCCCTTTCAGCTGCATCCTTTTCTGCCTGCTGGGATTCCGCTGAAGACTCTGCAGAATTCTGCGGCTTCTCAACCTCCCTGCGGACCGATGCCTCGATCACGGCATCCTTTGCCCCGATCCCGAGGAAGCCTCTCGACTCGTGCTCAATCACCGTATACTCAATATTATCGCTTGTTGTATTCAGCTCAATGGCAGCATTCAGGATGGCGTCATTGACTGTCTTTCCGCTGACTCTGATAGACTCGCTCATGAAATTGCCTCACTTCTTCTGATGCTCTCTGTTGTACTCTGACACCATGTTTGCCCGCTCTGCCAGCGATCCATGCCGGACATTCTTCTTCTCGCTGCCGAGATCCTCCGACAGATTCTTTGCCTTGTTCTGCATCGTGCGTGCTTTAGACAGCCTCGGATTTTCCGGCGCCTCAATCTGTCTGGTGTTGATCGTGGCATTCTTCATGATCGACTGTCCGGACACGCCGCCCTTCTTCTCCATCTTTTCCTTCTGCTTTTCAAGGTTCTTCTGAAGGAGCTCATTTACATCTTCCTTCTCCAGCCTGCGGTTGATGAAAATCTGCTGGATGGTACGAATCACAGCGGACGCAATCCAGTAGATACCCATACCAACCGGAAGGGTCAGCGTGAAGAACGCGGACATCAGCGGCATCACGGTGTTCATCGTCTTCATCGTCGCCGCCGTCTGATCCGCTCCTCCGGCAGCCCCCTGTGACATCTCCATGGAAAGCTTTGCAGAAATCCACTGAGAAGCCGCTGCCAGCACCGGAATCAGCACCGCACCAATCACCAGCCAGATGGATGCATGTGTACGAATGATATTCATCGGCGTATCTGCAATATTCAGACCGAGGAAAAAGTTCATGCGGTTGATCGTGTTCTTGCAGGTATCAATCGTACCGGTAAGATCCGGAAACTGCTTTGCAAGATCCGCCCAGGTCGACGGATGAAACTTGTAGAGCGTGTCGATGATTGTATTCTCGGTAAAATTCTTCGTGATGGTCGTCGCCGAGATCGAGGAAGCAATCCCTGTCAGATACTTCTCAGCACCCGGTGCCTTCAGAAGAGCGGACGCCAGAGGCTCAAAGACCCTCTTGACAGCCGGCACATACGCCGGAACGTTCATGATGACATTGTACAGCGGGAACAGAACGAGCATCGAGATCGCCATCTGGACACAGGAGCCGGCAGGATTGACGCCGTACTTCGCGTAAACCATCTTTGTCTCGTCGTTCATCTTCTGCATCGAGACCTGATCGGTCTTTCCCTTGTACTTCTTCTGGATTGCGTTCAGCTCCGGCTGCATCAGAGGCGTCATTCTGGAAAACTTCTGCTGACGGTAGGTGAGCGGAAGCATCGCCATGAGAATCACGAAGGTGAACAGGATGATAGCCAGACCGATGTTGCTGATCCCGATCAGGGACATCAGCCAGAACAGACCAGCCATGACCCACCCCAGCGCAACCGCGACAGGGCCGATCAGAAATTTGTTGCTCTGAGTAAGTAAGCTCATGATTATCCTTTCTCCTTACGGAACCGGGTCATATCCTCCGTGCGAAAATGGATTGCACCTCAGAATTCTCCAGCCTGCAAGTATACCGCCCTTCAGCGCGCCGTACTTTTCGATTGCCTGCAGGGCATAGTTGCTGCAGGTCGGAATATACGGGCAACGGGTGGTCTTGAGTGGAGACAGATACTTCTGATACCAGCGGATTGCCCTGATCATCATATGTTTCATCTGCTCTCCCCGATTGTATTCTTCTTTTCTGCTCCTTCTCTATTCTGAAGCACCCCGAGCTTCCGGGATACATGGAGCAGCGCGCGGTCAATATCAGAGAACGGCAGTTCTCTCGCGCCCGGCCTGACGATCACGACGAGATCGAGGCCCCTGTCGAATTTGTCTTCATTCAAACGATAGCTTTCTCTCACAAGTCTGCACAGATGATGTCTCACAACACTGTTTCCCACTTTTTTGCTCACCGATATGCCGACACGGTTTTTCGTATACCCCGCCATCTTCCATGAATAAGGGATCTGCTCCAGCTGTCTCATCTTCTCCGCCCGCGGGTACACATACAGAACGAGTGTCCGGTTTGCAGCAGACTTTCCATACTGGTACACCCTCTGGAAATCCCGATTGTCTTTCAGACTTTCTGATGTATTCGAGTATTTCATAAATATCTGCCAAATCGCCCGCCATTCAGACGGGGCTGCACCCTGCATAATATGAAGAAAGAGCTTCGAAGCATCTCCGAAACTCTCTCCTCATAATTCCCTGCTAAGTTCAATATCCGCATCAGACGGTAAGAGCTTTTCTTCCCTTTGCTCTTCTTGCAGCCAGAACTTTTCTTCCGCCCTTTGTCGCCATTCTGGCGCGGAACCCGTGGACTCTGTGATACTGCTTCTTATGCGGCTGAAATGTCATCTTTGCCATGGTTCAAACACCCCCTTTGCTCCCGATTCCCGGCTGCCTCAACAGCTGCCGGTCTATTCTCTCATATTCTTTTCTGCTATAGGGAAACAGTCCGTACACAGTTAATCGAGAAAACATCGCTATAATTATATGCAGAAGCGAATGCCCCGTCAAGCGAAAAACTTATCCACCTTTTTATGTGGATATCTCTCAAAAGCACGGTGGACAACTGTGTGTTCACGCGTGCATTTTTTCTGATTTCTGACCGGAAATCCCGTAAAACACGGTTTCCTGCATCCACATCCCGAAAATAAAGTTATCCACACCCCCCTTCTTCCTGCTGTTGAAAAAAACACCGCTTTCAAGTAAACTTTACCTATTCGTGTCAAATTTTGACATTTTTCCGCATCGTATGAAAAGTGCAGGTTATTTCTTATGGAAGTTGTTGAAGAAAAATGGGCGGACATTCTGGAGAATGTCCATCAGGAATATGAAGTCTCTGACGTCGCGTTCAAGGCATGGCTGAAGCCGCTGACCATCTTTCAGATTGAAGGAAACACGATCAGCATCCTTGTCCCGAACGGGCAGATGGCAATCGAGTATATTCAGAAGAAATATACCATCCAGCTGAAGGTCGCGATTGCGGAGATGACGGGTGTGGAGTACGAGCTGGAATATATCACGCCCGAGCAGGCGCGTGAGAACCGGCTGCGGACAGCCAACCAGGCAAAGAAGAAGGAAACGGAGGAGGAGATTCCCCCGAAGGCCAGGCTTGCGCTTGAGGAGGCGGGACTCAACCCGCGCTACACCTTCGATACCTTTGTCGTAGGCGAAAACAACCGTTTTGCCTACGCAGCCGCTGTCGCAATCGCGGAAGCTCCGGGTAAGGTGTACAATCCCTTCTTTATATATGGAGGTTCCGGTCTCGGAAAGACACACCTGATGCATTCGATCGCGCATCACATCATCACGACACAGCCGGACAAGATCGTGCGCTATGTTTCCTCCGAGGTCTTTACCAATGAGCTGATCTCCGCACTCAAGAATTCCAACAACGTGAGCATGCTCAATGCGTTCCGCCACAAGTACCGCAACATCGATGTTCTCCTGATCGATGATATTCAGTTCATCATCGGAAAGGATGCAACACAGAACGAATTTTTCCATACGTTCAACGACCTGTTCGATCAGAGCAAGCAGATCATCATTTCCTCGGACAGACCTCCGAAGGAATTCGACGCGCTTGATGACCGGCTGAAGAACCGTCTTGCCTGGGGACTTCAGGCAGATGTGAAAAAACCGGATTACGAGACCCGGATGGCCATTCTGCAGAAGAAGGCGGAAACAGAAGGGTACCAGGTGGACAATGAGGTTCTGCAGTACATTGCAACCAACATCAAGTCCAATATCCGTGAGCTGGAGGGGGCGCTGATCAAGCTGATTGCCTTCAGCCGTCTCGATCACGGGCGGCCGATCGATATTCAGCTGGCAAAGGATGCCCTGCGGGATCTCATATCCCCGGAGGAGGGACAGCCGATTACAGCCGATACAATCATCGATATCGTCTCGGAGCACTTCGGGATCACAAGAGCCGATATTCTGTCAAAAAAGCGCAATGCCGAGATCGCACAGCCGCGTCAGATTGTGATGTATCTCTGCAGGGAGATGCTGGATCTTCCGTATAAATCCATCGGAAAGGTGCTGGCAAGGGACCATTCGACCGTCATGCACGGTATCACAGCTGTTGAGGACGAGATGTCTCAGTATCCTGACATGCAGAGAACAATCGATGTCCTGAAGCGTAAAATCAATCCGGGTGGATAAAATCAGGATCATTCGGACGCATTGTGGATGACTGAAGACAGTTTTCACACAGATTTGTCTCCTGAAATCCGCACAGAATGGGCATTTTCAGGAGTTTTCCACATATCCACAGCGCTATAATAAGGGTACTGATGATTTTTTCTTTTTACTGCTTCCTTTGAATCCGGTGTCTGACCGTGCAGGACAGAGGGGATGCAGATACAGTCAACAGATATCATCATAAGGGAGATGCAGATATGATAATCAGAGCACAGAAGACAGAGCTTCAAAGAGCGATCCGGACCGTTATGAGTGCGATCCCCGGCAAGACAACGATGGACATTCTGACCTGCATTCTGATCGATGCGACGGTTGATCAGATCAAGTTTACGGCAACCGATACGGAGCTAGGCATTGAGACCGTCGTTTCCGGGGAGATCGATGAGAGGGGTCTGATCTGCATTGACGCGAAGCTGTTTTCAGACATTGTTTCCAAGCTTCCAAACAGCGAGGTGACGATCACGACGGACAGCAATCTTCAGATCCGGATTACATGCGAGAACACTGAGCTTCGGATTGTCGGAAAGGACGGGACCGAGTTTGCTTCACTTCCGTCCATTGACCGGGAGAATCCGGTTGTCATGAGCCAGTTCGCACTCCGGGAGATGATCGAGCAGACGATCTTCTCGATCGCGGTCAACGATGCAAACAAGCTGATGACCGGCGCTCTGCTTGAGACCAACGAGAATGAGATCCGTATGGTCTGTCTGGACGGGCACCGCATCGCAATCAGGCGGATGAAGCTGGACGAGGTGGTTCCGACCTTCAAGGTTATCATCCCGGGAAAGACCTTGTCCGATCTTCAGAAGATCGTGAGCGGCGAGGAGGAGGACAAGGTCCATATTTATTTTACAAAGAATGAGGTTCTGTTCGATCTGGAGGGAACCATTGTCGTATCGAGATTGATCGAAGGAACTTATTTCCGGATTGACCAGATGCTGTCCAATGACTTCGACACAAAGATTACGGTCCGGAAGGCGGATCTTGCGGCATCCGTCAGCCGTGCAATGCTGTTTACGAGTGAATCAGAGAAGCGTCCGCTGGTTGTCTCGATTGCAGACCGGGACATGAATCTGAAGATCAACTCTCCGGCAAGAGGATCGATGAGTGACGACATCCAGATCACAAAGGAGGGAAAGGATCTGATGATCGGCTTCAATCCGAAGTTTGTCGCAGATGCCCTGAATGTCATCCGGGACGATGAGATTACTATCTATTTCCTCAACTCGAAGTCCCCATGCTTCATCCGGGATGAGCAGCAGTCGTATGTTTACCTGATTCTTCCGGTCAACTTTGTGGCATAAGTCAGCGGCTGGATCTGTCAGAATCTGCCAGGCGGCGGAATAGAATCAGCGCTCTGAGAGCGGCGCAGGAGGTGCCATATGAGAGAGTTTCAACTGCACGGCGAGGAGGATTTCATCAAGCTTGGCCAGCTTCTGAAGGCGGCAGGTCTGGTGGATTCCGGCGTGGAAGCAAAATACGCCATCGAGGAAGGAAAGGCCTCCGTGAATGGGGAAGTCTGCGCGATGAGAGGAAAGAAGATCCACGCAGGAGATGTTGTTGCCTTCGGCGGTGAGGAGATCAGGGTCCGCTGATGAAAATTGATTCTCTGAAGCTGCAGAATTTCAGAAATTATGAGGAGCTTTCTCTGGAATTTTCTCCAGGGACGAATTTGTTCTACGGTGAGAATGCGCAGGGGAAGACCAACATCCTGGAGGCGGTCTATGTCTGCGGAACGACGAAGTCTCACCGGACATCCAAAGACCGGGAAATGATCCGGTTCGGGGAGAATGAATCCCATCTTCAGATGATGATGAGGAAGGGAGATGTCTCCTGGCGCGTCGATCTGCTCCTCAGGGCCGGCAGGGCGAAAGGAATCGCCGTCAACATGGTTCCTGTCAGACGGGCAGCCGAACTCATCGGACTCGGACATTTCATCCTCTTTTCTCCGGAGGATCTGTCGATCATCAAGGATGGGCCGGCCGGACGCCGCCGTTTTCTGGATATGGAGCTCTGCCAGCTTGACAAGGTATATGTCTCTGCCCTCACGTCCTACAACAAGGTACTGGAACAGCGCGGAAAGCTTCTGAAGACGCTTTCAACGGACAGGCGGGACATGGAGACACTGGATGTGTGGGATGAGCAGCTGGTCCGGTACGGCAGTATGATCATCCGCATCAGAGAATCCTTTGTACAGATGCTCAATGAGATTATCCGGCCGATTCACGAAAAGCTCAGCGGAGGAAGGGAGCATCTGAGCGTCCGCTATGAGAAGAATGTGGATGCGGATGCGTATGCGTCGGCGCTTGAGGACGGCAGACAGAGGGATCTTTATCTCTGCAGCACGATGACAGGTCCTCACAGGGATGATCTTGTATTTTCGTCTGACGGGGTGGATCTGAGACATTACGGATCTCAGGGACAGCAGAGGAGTGCGGCACTCTCTCTGAAGCTGGCTGAAATTGAGCTGGTGAAGAAAAAGGCAGGGGATTCTCCTGTACTTCTTCTGGATGATGTTCTGTCGGAACTCGACGCGGGCAGACAGCAGGCGCTTCTGGAGTCGATCGGCGATATCCAGACCTTCATCACATGTACCGGAATCGAGGAGTATGTCCGTTCCGGCTTTCACATCGACAAGCGATTCCACGTTCAGGGCGGGCATGTGCAGCCGGAACCGTCAAATATTCCCGATCCTGTGTTATAATAGTTTATAAAAGGCTTTCAGACGCCGCTGCACGAGCCTGGCATAAAACGGCTTTTTCGGCTGTGCAGACGGCTGTATCAGAATCACTGTCTGCCCGTCTCAGACGGGCAGGTTTCGTACGTACGGAGGATGGAATGGGAACAGAAGATACGGAAGTGACCGGTGAGTACGGGGCGGACCAGATCCAGATCCTGGAAGGACTTGAGGCAGTCAGAAAGAGGCCTGGGATGTACATTGGTTCGACTTCGGCGAGAGGCCTGCATCACCTTGTCTATGAGATTGTGGACAATTCGGTCGATGAGGCGCTTGCCGGCTACTGTACGCATATCCGCGTCATCATCCATCCGGATAATTCGGTCACGGTGACGGATGACGGACGCGGCATCCCGGTCGGGATCAATTCGAAGACCGGCAAGCCGGCTGTGGAGGTTGTCTTCACGGTGCTTCATGCCGGCGGGAAGTTCGGTGGCGGCGGATACAAGGTATCCGGCGGTCTCCACGGTGTCGGAGCATCCGTTGTGAATGCGCTTTCCACGTATCTCGAGGTGGAGGTCTGCCATGAAGGCAAGGTCTATTACCAGCGGTACGAGAGGGGAAGAGCTGTCAGCGGCCTGAAGGTTGTGGGCGAGTGCGAGCCGGACAAGAGAGGAACGAAGGTTACTTTTCTTCCGGACAAGGAGGTCTTCGAGACAACAGTCTTTGATTTTGACACGCTCAAGCAGAGACTTCGGGAGGTTGCATTCCTGACAAAGGGACTTCGTATTACGCTCACGGATGAGCGCGAGAATCCGCCGAAGGAGCGGTCTTTTCATTATGAGGGCGGAATCCGTGAGTTTGTTCAGTACCTGAACAAGGGAAAGACGCCGCTTTACCCGGATGTCATTGACTGCGAGGGCATGAAGGATGGCGTCTATGTCGAGGTTGCCTTCCAGCACAATGACGGGTACAACGAATCGGTCTATTCATTTGTCAACAATATCATCACGCCGGAAGGCGGCACACATATGACAGGTTTCAGGAACGCGCTGACCAAGACGTTCAACGATTATGCGCGCTCCATGAAGCTGCTCAAGGACAATGCGGAGAATCTGACCGGAGATGACATTCGGGAAGGGCTGACGGCGGTTATTTCCATCAAGATTTCAGAGCCGCAGTTTGAAGGGCAGACCAAGCAGAAGCTTGGCAATTCTGAGGCAAGAGGGGCGGTTGAAAGTCTTCTTTCAGAGAAGCTTTCCATCTATCTGGAGCAGCATCCGCAGGTCGGAAAGCTCATTGTCGAGAAGTCTGTGATGGCGCAGAGAGCCAGGGACGCGGCCAGGAAGGCGCGGGACCTGACGAGGAGAAAGTCTGCACTCGACGGGATGTCTCTCCCAGGTAAGCTTGCGGACTGCACGGACAAGGATCCGAAGAACTGTGAGATCTTTCTGGTTGAGGGAGATTCCGCAGGAGGCTCCGCAAAGACAGCGCGTGCGCGTGCGACGCAGGCCATCCTTCCGCTCAGAGGAAAGATCCTCAACGTCGAGAAGGCAAGGCTGGACCGTGTCCTGGGCAATGCCGAGATCAAGGCGATGATTACAGCATTTGGCTGTGGAATCCATGAGGATTTTGATATCACAAAGCTTCGCTATGACCGGATTATCATCATGACCGATGCCGATGTCGACGGAGCCCATATCGCGACGCTTCTGCTGACCTTCTTCTACCGCTTCATGCCGGAGCTGATCAAACAGGGGCATGTCTACCTGGCAACGCCTCCGCTGTACAAGCTCGAGAAAAACCAGAAGGTCTGGTATGCCTACACGGACGAGGAGCTGGCGGACATTATCAGTCAGGTCGGGCGTGACCAGAACAACAAGATTCAGCGTTACAAGGGACTGGGAGAGATGGATCCGGAACAGCTGTGGGAAACTACGATGGATCCGTCAAAGCGCATTCTCAAGCAGGTATCAATGGACGATGACGATGAGTCTTCCGTGGATGTGACATTTACAACCCTGATGGGTGACCAGGTTGAACCCAGGCGGGAGTTTATTGAGGAAAATGCAAAGCGCGTCGGCAATCTGGACGTATAAGAGATAGAAACAGGGAGATAGCATGGACGAAAAAGTATTCGACCAGATCAGGGAAGTGGATCTTCAGAAGACGATGGAGGAGTCCTACATCATGTATTCGATGTCGGTCATCGCCTCCAGGGCGCTTCCGGATGTGAGGGACGGTCTGAAACCTGTGCAGCGGCGTATCCTGTATGCGATGATCGAGCTGAACAACGGACCCGACAAGCCACACAGAAAGTGCGCGCGTATCGTCGGTGATACAATGGGTAAATTCCATCCGCACGGGGATTCCTCAATCTACGGAGCCCTGGTCAACATGGCACAGGAGTGGTCCATGCGGTATCCGCTGGTGGACGGTCACGGAAACTTCGGATCTGTGGACGGAGACGGCGCGGCAGCCATGCGGTATACAGAGGCACGGCTCTCGAAGATCTCGATGCAGATGCTGGCTGATATCAACAAGGATACGGTCGACTTTGTGCCGAATTTCGATGAGACGGAGAAGGAGCCGACGATTCTGCCCGCCCGCTTTCCGAATCTTCTGGTGAATGGCACCACGGGAATTGCCGTCGGTATGGCGACGAACATTCCACCGCACAATCTGAAGGAAGTGATCGGTGCCTGCGTAAAAATGATCGACAACCGTGTGGAGGAGGACCGTGAGACCTCCATCGATGAAGTGATGAAGATCATCAAGGGGCCTGATTTCCCGACAGGGGCGGAGATCCTCGGGACAAGAGGAATCAGCGAGGCTTACCGGACAGGCCGGGGCAAGATCATTGTGCGCGCAATCACAAATATCGAGACGTTGCCGAGCGGAAAGAGCAAGATCGTCGTCACGGAGCTCCCGTATCTTGTGAACAAGGCGCGCCTGATCGAAAAGATCGCGGAGCTTGTCCGGGACAAGCGGATCGATGGAATTACCGGTATTACAGATGAGTCTTCCCGGGAGGGAATGCGGATTTCAATTGATATCCGAAAGGATGCCAATCCGAATGTTGTCCTGAACAGGCTGTATATGCATACGCAGCTGCAGGATACGTTCGGCGTCATCATGCTGGCACTGGTGGACGGCAAGCCAAAGGTGCTGAACCTTGTCGAGATCCTTCAGTATTATCTGAAACACCAGGAGGATGTCGTCACCAGAAGGACGAAGTATGATCTGAACAAGGCAAAGGAGCGGGCTCATATCCTGAAAGGCCTGCTGATTGCGCTTGACAATATCGACGAAGTGATTCGGATCATCCGCGGAAGTGAGAGCGTTGCGCTTGCGAAGACAGAATTGATGAAGCGGTTTGGTCTGGATGATGTCCAGGCACAGGCGATTGTGGATATGCGCCTGCGTACGCTGACAGGTCTGGAAAGAAGCAAGATTGAGGAAGAGTATGCTTCCCTGATGAAGCTGATTGAGCGTCTGACAGCGATTCTGGCCGATAAGAAGGAACTGCTCGGTGTGATCAGAAGAGAACTGCTGGAGATCTCCGATAAATTCGGGGATGAAAGAAGGACAAAGATTGGCTTCGCTCCGGATGACATGGGCATCGAGGATTTGATCGAACGCCGGGATGTTGTCATCACGATGACGAAGCTGGGTTATATCAAGCGGATGAGCAATGACAACTTCCGCAGCCAGAACAGGGGCGGAAGAGGAATCAAGGGCATCGAGACGCTGAAGGATGACTATATTGATCAGCTTCTGATGACCGATACACACGCAGACCTGATGTTCTTTACGAACAAGGGACGCGTCTTCCGTCTGAAGACCTACGAGATTCCGGAGGCAGGGAGAACTGCAAGGGGAACCGCGATCATCAATCTGCTCCAGCTTCAGCCGGAGGAGAAGGTATCGGCTGTGATTCCGGTCGGCTCCGATGACGAGGTCGGTCCGGACGCCACGCTTGTGATGGCGACCAGAAAGGGGATCATCAAGCGGACATCCGTCTCCGAGTACAGCAATGTCCGGAAGAATGGTCTGACGGCAGTCATTCTGAGAGATGATGACGAGCTGATCAACGTTATGGCGACTGATAACCGCCAGGATATTCTGCTGGTGACGAAATATGGAGCCTGCATCCGTTTCCAGGAAGGGGATGCGCGCCTGACCGGAAGGGTATCGATGGGCGTTCGCGGTATTACCCTTCAGGATGGAGATGAAGTGGTCGGGATGCTCACGGCATCGGAGGCACCGTATATGCTGACCGTCTCTGGCAAGGGAATGGGAAAGCTGACGGACATCAATGAATTCTCTCCACAGATTCGCGGCGGAAAGGGTGTCAAGTGCTATAAGATTACCGGCAAAACAGGAGATGTCGTAGCTGCGATGGCGGTAGATACAGATGATGAGATCATGATGATCAATTCGGATGGTGTCATCATCAGAATGAGCTGCAGCGACATATCCATTCTTGGAAGAATCACATCCGGCGTGAAGCTGATGAATCTTGGAGATGACGAGCAGGTTGTGTCGGTTGCAAAAGTGCGGGAAACCTCGAAGGATGAGACGGAATCCATGGAGGAGTCACAGTCCGGTGAATCCGATCATTCCGATCATTCCGGTAATTCTGAGGAACAGCCGGATCAGATCCTGTAAAAGGACAGAGCTGCCGGTGTGACGGCTGTATAGCCGGACAAGTTCCCGGATGTTCAGGAGCAAGGGAAGTGCATCAATGAGAGAAAAATGGGTGGCTGCAGGGCTTCTGCTGCTGAGTGTGGCAATGCTTTCATCCTGCGGGAGGGTAAAAGAATACTTTGTAGGACCACAGTATGATGATACAGAGACAGCTGAAGACAAGCTGTTTGCGGATACCTGGCAGACAGAGGTCGGGACCGAGTCTGGAACAGAGACAGAGTATAATCCGGACGATCATCTGGTGGAAAGTCAGGAAAGCAAGTCCGGAAAGAAAGACGATGTCAGTGAGGTCATGCAGGATGGCGGCACGATCAGGATGCCGGATCGAAGTGAATCAGGACAGCGGCAGGGGGTGCTTCCAGATGAGACGGAGAGCCAGACGGAAGGTATGGTGCGGGGGACGGTAAACGGTCATCTGCCTAATCCGGTGAGAAGTCTTCTGTCAGAGACAGAGGAGGATCAGCTTTCTGGAAAAGACAGTCAGACAGATGATCTGTCGGGTCCGTTCTCGTCAGTGATGGATGCCATTCAGAAACGGGAGGCTTCCGGTGAAAAATGGGCGCTTGCATATGAGAATCTGAACGGCAAGGATACATACGGATACAGAGAAAATCAGAAGATGCAGTCCGCCAGTGTCATCAAGCTTTTCATCATGGGTGCGGTTTACCGATATATATGCTACCCGGAGGAGACCGATCCGGTCATCAATTTCGGGGAGAGCTACAGTGGACAGCTGAGGGATGTGATTGAGAAGATGATCACGGTCAGCGACAACGATGCTGCAAACCGGCTGGTTGAGGCACTGGGACAGGGAGATTTCGACGCGGGAAAGAAGCGAGTAAACCAGTTCTGCAGAGAGGAAGGCTTTACAAACACTTCTCTTGGAAGAAAGTTTATGGCCACAGATCTTTCAGAGGGAGACAATTACACATCTGCTTCAGATGTGAGAAAGTTTTACATGGATCTGTATAAGGGGAAGCTTGTGAACGGGGAAGCATCCGAAAAGATGCTCGATATTCTGAAGAAACAGACGCTTACATCCAAGATTCCGGCTGGTCTTCCGGAGGGGTATTCTTCCGGAAACAAGACAGGAGAGATGCCGGACGGATATGGGCTCGGGTGCATTGAGAATGACTCTGCGATTGTCTTTGCTCCGGAGACGGAGAGTGAAAAGACGTCGTCTGGCTATATCCTCGTAGCATTGTCCAATCATCTGAGCGGAAAAAATGAACAGGCGCAGGCACAGATCAGAGATCTGTCTGAGAAGGTGGCCTCGTGGTATCAGTCCGGAGAAAAGAATGAATCCTCCGGCCAGTAATGAACCAGGCGCGGGCGCCGGAGGAGTGCTATGGGATTTCGCACATCGCTTGCGATCGCATCCGCAAAGCTTCTGAGCTTTGCCTGCAAGATCGCCGGAAAACAGGGGGTCACGATGGCCGGGAAGCTGGCCATGAAGATTGACCCGGGCATACTGAAGAAACTGTCTGGCCAGGTGCGGGGTGAGATCATTGTCACCTGTGGAACGAATGGGAAGACAACGACGAATAATCTGATCTGCTCTGCATATGAGGCGGAGGGGAGAAAGGTCGTCTGCAATCACACCGGATCCAATATGTTGATGGGCGTGGCGGCTGCATTTGTGCTGGCTTCGAAGGTATCGGGAAAGCTGGATGCCGACAATGCTGTCATTGAAGTCGACGAGGCCTCCGCGAAGCGGGTTTTTCCCTATATGAAGCCGGATTATATGGTGCTGACGAATCTGTTTCGCGACCAGCTGGACCGCTACGGCGAGATTGACATCACGATGAACCTTCTGAAGGAAGCCATGGACATGGCACCGGATATGACCATCATTGTCAATGCCGATGACTCGCTGAGCAGCTATCTGGCGCTTGAAAGCGGTCACAAGGTTGTGACATATGGCATTTCTGAACAAGTCTTTCACAGAGAGGATGACCATGAAATCAGGGAAGGCCAGTTCTGCAAGCAATGCGGACATCGTCTGGTCTATGACTTCTATCATTTTAGCCAGCTGGGCATCTACCATTGCCCGCACTGTGGATTCAGGCGGCCGGATGTGGACTTTGACGCCTGCCGCATCAGCCTGAAGGGGGGGCTTTCCTTTGATGTTGTGCAGCGCGCTGCGGCGGGGAAAGATCAGCTGCCGCAGCGGCATATCGAGGCTTCCTACAGAGGATTTTATAACATTTACAATATCCTGGCCTGCTATGCGGCGGTCCGGACCTGCGGCTTGAAGACGGATCACTTTGATGAGATGCTGAAAAAGTACAGGCCGGAGTTCGGAAGGAATGAACTGTTTCGGATTGGAGCGTCCACGGTATTGCTGAACCTGGCGAAGAATCCTGCTGGCTTCAACCAAAACATCTCTTCCGTTATGGAGGATGAGAGTCCGAAGGATCTGATCATTGTCATTAATGACAACGCACAGGACGGAACAGATATATCCTGGCTGTGGGATGTCGATTTCGACCGGTTTGCGGATGAGTGCATACGTTCCATCACGGTCTCCGGTCTGAGGTGTCAGGATATGCGGCTCCGTCTGAAGTATGTCGGAATCCATGCCGATCTTGAGGCGGACGTGCGGACAGCCATCGAAAAGCGACTGAAGGACGGCTGCGGGAATTTGTATGTACTGGTCAATTACACGGCACTCTACAGTACGCATAAAATGCTCGGGGAAATGGAAGGCCGAAGGGAGGGTGCAAGATGAAGCTTACAATCGGCCACCTGTATCCGGATCTTCTGAACCTGTACGGGGACAGGGGAAATATTCAGTGCCTGAAGATGCGCCTTGTCTGGCGCGGCTTTGATGTGGAAGTCCGGCGTTTCTGCATCGATGACAGGGTTGATTTCTCGGATCTTGACATCGTTCTGCTCGGAGGCGGATCTGACCGGGAACAGATGATTGTCTGCAGGAAGCTCCAGCAGATTCAGAAGGATTTCAGAGATTATGTCGAGGATGGCGGGACGACAATTGCAGTCTGCGGCGGGTACCAGCTGCTTGGCCATTATTACAACACACCGGATGGGAAGATGGAGGGACTGCATCTGGCAGATATGTATACAGAGCAGGGATCCCCGAGGCTGATATCCAATATTGTTCTGAAGAATGACCGCTATCCGTATCCGGTTGTCGGGTTTGAAAACCATGGCGGCAGAACACATCTGGGGGAGGGTGTCGAGCCGTTCGGAAAGGTCATCTTCGGCTATGGCAACAATGGCATGGATCATGAGGAAGGTGTCATATACCGCAACGTGATCGGAACCTACCTTCACGGGCCGCTGCTGCCGAAGAATCCACATGTCTGCGATGACCTGCTTCTGCGGGCACTGAGAAGACGGGGATATGAAGGGACGCTTCAGCCTCTCGATGACCATGAGGAGAGAGAGGCAAATGCGTATATTGTAAGGCGGTTTGCGGGTTCATCTGATTCGTAAGGGGATATTCATGAAAGCAAAGTGGATCAAGCAGATTACAGTCTTCGTTCTTTCTGCCATACTGGCCGCTGGATCCGGAACAGCCGGACTGGCCTATGCGGAAGACGCCGCCGTTGTGACGGATGACAATGCAGCTTCGGATGTTACAGACGATCAGACACCTCAGGATGCTGTTTCTGATGGGTCTTCGGATACGGTCATCAGCGACGACAGCGGAGACAGCCAGGACAGTTCGGAGGAGGAATTTATTCCGGATGAATACTATGAGCCGGTCCAGACCAATGATATCTCAGGCTGGCCGCAGGGTGAGGCCATCCAGGCTTCAGCCGGTATCGTCATGGATCTGGACACGGGTGCGGTTCTGTATGCAAAAAACATTCAGAGAAAGCTTTATCCTGCTTCTATTACAAAGATTCTGACGGCGCTTTTGACGCTCGAGCATGCGAGTCTGGATGATACGATCACCTGCACGTCAGCTGTCTATGACCTGGATGACAATGCGTCCAATATTGCGCTTCAGGAGGGTGAACAGATATCCGTCCGGGATGCGCTGTATGCGCTGATGCTGGAGTCTGCGAATGATGCGGCGAATGCACTTGCAGTTCATATCTCAGGGTCTGTCGGTGCATTTGCAGACCTGATGAATCAGAAGGCGCAGGAGCTTGGCTGCACGGTGAGCCATTTTGCAAATCCAAGCGGTTTGCCGAACGACGATCATTATACCTGTGCGCGTGATTTTGCACTGATTGCGGCGGCGGCTTATGATAATGAAAATTTTCGAAAACTGATCGCCACGAAAGAGTACGAGATCAAGCCGACCAACATGACGGCGGATTCCAGAGTGTTTGCCAATCATCACAAGATGATTCAGACGGACAGTGATTATTACGATGACGTGTGTACAGGCGGAAAGACCGGCTTTACGGAGAGCGCCTGGAATACCCTTGTCACCTTCGGTGAGAAGGATGGAAAGCGGCTTGTCTGTGTTCTTCTTCATGGCAACGGCGCCCCGCAGAATTACCGGGAGACAGCAGATCTTCTGAACTACGGGTTTGAAAAGTTTGTGCACATTCAGGCAGATACTCAGAAGGCGGAAATAACACTGGCGGACGCAATGGGTGTTCATTACCTTGGAGCCGGCGCGGATCTGGAATCGCCGGAGCTTTCCCAGAAGATTGCCGACATCAAAGGCTCCGGGTTGGTGACGGTTCCGGCAGGGACAGACAAAACTGCGGTGCAGACAGCACCGTTCAGGGGAGCCGATGGTACCAATACACTCGCTGGCGAGTATGGAACAATCTGCGGACAGCCAGCAGATATTCAGCCGACGGAAGGAGCCGTTTACTATACACTGGGTGGCTGGCCGGTCGGGAGCCGCCATGTTTCGGTGAGCCCTCTGAACCTGAATCTGACAAGTGCTTGGCAGGTCAGTGTCAGTGTCACGCTGAAAGCGGACGAGGGGGAGACGGGCGACAAGCAGGAGGCTGCCCAGCTGACCAATGAAAAGGTATGGCAGAATGTCAGCAGCTACGTCCAGAATCTGGATCAGAGACGTCTGAGTTTTTGGGAAATGCATAAGACAGCGATCATTCTCTCGATTGGAACAATTCTGCTGGCTGTCCTTCTCCTCATCCTGATTCTGCTGGTTCGCTCCACACGGAATTACCGTTTGAGGAAAAAGATGCATCAGGCGCAGGAGGAGGCCAGAAAGAGGGAGCAGGAGATCGAGGAAAAGACAACTGCCGAGATTGAGGAGGAACTGCGCCAGGCGATGAAGAAGCAGTAAACGGAAGAAGCAGAATATGTTCTGAAAGGATTCGGAAATGAAATGGGTAGCGCCCATCAAGGATGAGATGTCAATTCAGCGCATCTGCAGTGAACTGGAAAAGATCGATCAAAAGTATCTGGTTCTGTTTCTTGTAGGGATCGGGACAGGGCTCCAGCTTCAGGAAATCCTGAATCTGAGGGTTCGGGAAGTCAGAGGAAAAGACTTCATCACGTCATCGATCGGAACACGGGACGTCAAGCGCGCGTTTTATATTCCCGCTGATCTGAGAACGGTGATCGATGATTTTACCAAAGGAAAAGACGAGGAGAGCTACCTGATCTGCGGGTATGGAAAGCGCACAGCGCAGCCACTTTCCAGAGAGCAGGCCTACCGGGTCTTGAAACAGGCTGGAAGCAAGGCAGGCCAGCCGGAGCTCTGTGCGGCGACGATGCGGAAAACATTTGCCTGGCGGTATTACAGAAGGACAGGAGACATCTACTATATTCAGGATCTGATGAATCACAGCTCGCCTTCTGTGACATATCGTTTTATTGGGATTCAGCCGGACCTTAAGATCGGCATTCAGCGGAAATCACCCCAGGAAAATGCACGTGCCCGCAGCCGCCTGTACGAAGGCGGATCCGGAATGCACCATATCGAGCGGATCCGGAATGAACTGTATAAAATCGAGGAGGATATGCAGAGTCCGAAGAATCCGGATGCCTGGTTCGGGAAGGTTGAGAGTCTCCTTTCATCCATCGACACACTTCTGGACGAATTCAGGGAAGTGTGAAAACGTTATGTGCTGCACGTCTGGTCCGCCGCTTCTGCTGAACCGATTCCTTTCTGCGGCGGACTTTTTCATATTCTTCATCTGTAATCGGGCGGATGGTTTTAATGACAAACCATTCACTGTCTGTATTCTGACGGATTCTGATCTTTCCCTTCACAAGTCCATGCTCCGGACAGATGGCGACGGATAGATAATTTTTCCCATTCTCAGAGAACCAGCGGATCTTTCTTCGGAGCTTCCTGCCGCAGACAGGACAGCAAGTGGAGATCACGACAGGATCCTTCATCACGTCATCCCGGTTTTTGAATGATCTTGATATAAACTTGCGGTAGGTGCCGTAATTGACATAAATTTCTTCCCTGCGGCACTTTGGCGTGATGTAGGTGTCGATGGAGGTATACTCCTCCACCGTCTGCCGGGGAAGCTTCCGGAGAACCTCGGATGTATAGACAGCGTCGGAGAAGGCATCGTGGAAGGCTTCATCCTGCGGAAGGTTCAGATACTGGACAGCCCATTTCAGGGATCGCCGTTCCTTGTGGTCTTCATATACATAGGAAAAAATCTTCTGAACATCACGGAAGAAAAAGGGAAACGGGAACGGCCAGCTTTCCGGAAGATTTTTCTTCCGTATGTGCCAGGAGACATTCCGCTCGAGCTCAGTGAGATCCCCGGGGCCCCATGTACAGAACACAGGATCCTCTCCGCACCAGGCAAGAAAATCAGGAAAGACTTCCGGAAATGAGCGCTTTCCGATAAAATCCGCCTCTGTCATATGAATCACGCTGCGTGTACAGTGATGAAGGGTCTTGTACAGGACAGGGCGGATGATCTCATGGAATTCATCCTGTCTGCAGAAGTCTTCATCCATCCGGACAGCACCGATTTCGATGATCTCAAATGGAAGACTCGGGTCTTCTCTGCGCTTCCCGGAAGGGCACTGATTCCATTCAAGGTCAAGGACAATATAGTTCATCGCAAAACTCCCTGGTCATTGCTTTTTTATATGCCGGCCATCCCGCAGAAACCGTCTGATCGGAAGCCCGGACTTTTACAGTATACGGTACTGTGGAGTTGATGGCAATGTATATGAAAATGCGGCGATTCGTCATTTTGTTTATGAAATGAGGTTCTGTTTCGTCAATTCATACATTGACAGGAAGGACACTTGTTTTCTTTGGATGGAAGCACAACAGCTTCGTTGAAAAATTGTGTTTCTCGTCAATAGCTAAAATATTTGAGGCGCGATATACTGAGTACATCGCTTGGGGAGTATTCTGAGCGGGGGGATTACAAAGTAATCATTGATCAGTGTTTTTCATAGAAAGTGGGAGGTTATCTATGGCAAGCTTATCACTTGAGCATATCAACAAGGTTTATCCGAACGGGTTCCAGGCTGTGAAGGATTTTAATCTTGATATCGCCGACAAGGAATTTATCATCTTCGTCGGACCATCCGGATGCGGAAAGTCTACGACGCTTCGTATGATTGCAGGGCTTGAGGAAATCTCTTCCGGTACGCTGAAGATCGACGGCAAGGTCATGAACGATGTCGAGCCGAAGGATCGTGATATCGCAATGGTCTTCCAGAGCTATGCTCTGTATCCGCATATGACCGTTTATGACAACATGGCATTCTCTCTGAAGCTGAGAAAGGTGCCGAAGGATGAGATCGACAGAAAGGTCAGAGATGCTGCAAAGATCCTTGACCTTGAGAAGCTGCTTGACAGAAAGCCGAAGGCTCTTTCCGGCGGACAGAGACAGCGTGTCGCAATGGGACGTGCAATTGTCCGTAACCCGAAGGTCTTCCTGATGGATGAGCCGCTCTCCAACCTGGATGCAAAGCTTCGTGTCCAGATGAGAACCGAGATCTCCAAGCTGCATCAGAGACTGGGTGCAACCATCATCTATGTCACGCATGACCAGACGGAGGCTATGACCCTTGGTACCAGAATCGTCGTCATGAAGGATGGTGTTGTGCAGCAGGTCGATACCCCGCAGAATCTGTACAACAAGCCGTCGAACCTGTTCACGGCAGGATTCATCGGATCTCCGCAGATGAACTTCCTTGATGCAAAGGTTCTTCCGAACGGTGATCTTGATCTTGGCGCAGCAGGAAAGGTTCATCTTCCGGCTGAGAAGTCGAAGAAGATTGTGGATGGCGGATATGTCGGAAAGACGGTTGTCCTCGGGATCCGTCCGGAGCACCTGGATGATGATCCGGAGCTTGTCGCAAAGTGCGACTCCACGATCAAGGCAAAGATCGAGGTCTATGAGCTGCTCGGCGCAGAGGTATTCCTGTACTTCACCGTCAATGGCGCTAACATGACCGCACGCGTCAATCCGAGAACGGAAGCAAGAACCGGAAGCGAAGTGACCTTCGGTATCGAGACTTCCAAGATTCACGTATTTGACAAGGAGACCGAGCAGGTGATCACAAACTGATCGGTTTTGCCTGATGAGTTGAATATCTGATAAGGCAGGGAGGCTTTCCATCCGGGAAGTCTCCCTTTTTTGCGAAGGTGACGAGCCAGGGGCCATGAAGCAAGCCTGTCCGCATATCATGGCTCCTGGCGACCGCTCATCATCGAGTGCGGAGCATGAGATGAAAGTGACAAGGGAGATGAAGGCGACAAGGAACGGTACAGATGACAGCAGCTGCCATGAATAACGTCTGATGAGAGTAAGGATGAATGCATGAAAGATAAACGCGAAAACGTCCTGAGGAGAAGGGACGTCGTGTGATGTATAAGGTCCTGAGAGGGAATCCTGCAATGCTTGCAACAGGAGGAAAAACCGTGTAAACTCGAAGAAACGATAGAAATATAGCCGTTCGGGCTGAAGTCATACAGAAGAGCGTTATGGATTAATAGCAGGGAGATATCTATGATTTCAAATCAGATTATCAAGTCGTCGATCGAGAAGCTGAAGGAGATCACGAAGATTGATTTCTCGGTGCGCGGGATGGATGGGTCTGTTACGGCATCTACGCAGGGAAGCGAGGATGTCGATGCCGCGACGGTCAGGCAGTTTGCGTCTTCCCCGGCGGACAGTCAGGAAGTTCAGGGACATCATTTCTTCAAGGTTATGGGGGAAGAGGATCAGACAGAATATATCCTGATCGCGAGAGGCGCAGGTGAGGATGTCCATATGATCGGGCGCATTTGTGTCAGTCAGCTCCAGGATCTGGTGATGGCTTACCGGGAGCGCTTTGACAAGTCAAACTTTATCCAGAATCTTCTTCTGGACAACCTGCTTCTGGTTGATATCTACAATCGCGCGAAGAAGCTTCATATCGCCAGTGAGCGGAACCGGGTTGTCTTCATCATCGAGACGAGGCATGAGAAGGATACCGAGTCAATGGAGGTTCTGCGGAACATGTTCTCCGATGAGGAAGGGCATTTCATCACGGAAGTTGACGAAAAGAGCATCATCCTGGTGCAGGAACTAGAGGCAGGCGGCGATAACTATGAAGACATCGAGGAGACGGCCAGCTCCATCCGGGATACGCTGAATACCGAAGCCATGACGGATGTGCGAGTGGCGGCGGGGACGATCATCCATGATATTTCCCAGGTCTCCCGCTCGTACAAGGAAGCCCGGATGGCCTTAAATGTAGGAAAAATCTTTTATAGTGCCGAGCGGGTTCACATGTACAACAAGCTTGGCATTGGAAGGCTGATCTATCAGCTGCCAGAGAGTCTCTGCCGGATGTTCATCAGGGAGGTATTCACCAAACAGCAGCCGGATACATTTGATGAGGAGACACTGCAGACCATCAACATGTTCTTTGACAACAGCCTGAATGTCTCTGAGACGGCACGACAGCTCTTTGTCCACCGCAATACTCTGGTCTACCGGCTGGAGAAGCTGGACAAGTCCACGGGTCTTGATATCCGGAAATTCGATGATGCGCTGACCTTCAAGATTGCGCTGATGGTGGAGAGCTATCTGCATTATCTGGACAACACAGCCTCCTGAGGAGAAGATCATCAGTACGGATCCATGCAGCGCAGCGGGGACTGATGCTGCAAACTAGCCCTCTTATGAGGTGAGTGTCGAGGTGAATGCCGACAGCATGGATCTGAAAGAGGGAAGGAATGCGGAATGTACCGCAGAACGACAGGTTCCGGCGTGTGTATATCTGCACCGGACACACATTTTGAACTGTTTCCGTCAGGGAGAGTGAAGTCCTTGACGGAAAATTTTTTTTCATGTACATTCTGTGTCGTATCAACAACCATACAGATTTTGCTTTTCTCTTATTCAGAGGTGGCGGAGGTACATAGGACCTGTGAAACCACGGCAACCCCCCGCGGGGAAGGTGCCAACCTGAGCGAGGAAACTCGAACAATAAGGGGATTTGAAACGTACTCAGATCCGCCTACGGCGGATTTTTTACTGCATAAGTCCAGCCGCAATGAACCTGGTCGCGGTGGGCCTGACCGCCACCGCGCGGGGGAAGCTGCGGATATCCGCAGCGCGTGGACTGAAGCAGGAGGTGCTGCCGGATTTGTCCGGACAGCCTTAGGGAGAGTAAGGAAAAGCAAAGCATTCAGCAGATCGACTGGTCGATCAGAAAGAGAGTCAAGATGGAAAAGCACCTTTTTACTTCCGAGTCCGTCACTGAGGGACATCCGGATAAGATGTGCGACCAGATTTCAGATGCGATTCTGGACGCACTGATGGAACAGGATCCGATGAGCCGTGTTGCCTGCGAGACCGCCTGCACGACAGGTGTTGTCTTTGTTATGGGCGAGATTACGACCAAGGCATATGTCGATATCCAGAAGCTTGTCCGTGATACCGTTCGTGAGATCGGTTACACAAGAGGCAAGTATGGATTTGACGCAGACACCTGTGCTGTCATTACTGCGATTGATGAGCAGTCTCCGGATATCGCGATGGGCGTCAACAAGTCTCTGGAAGTCAAAGAGAACAAGATGACAGATGATGAGCTGGAGCAGATCGGTGCCGGCGACCAGGGTATGATGTTCGGATATGCCTGCAACGAGACCCCGGAGTACATGCCGTTTGCAATTTCCACCGCACACAAGCTTTGCCGCCAGCTGACGAAGGTCCGCAAGGATGGAACCTTGAAATATCTTCGTCCGGACGGAAAGAGCCAGGTCACGGTTGAGTACGATGATGACAAGGTCGCAAGAATCGACGCGGTTGTCATCTCCACGCAGCATGACCCGGATGTCACACAGGAGCAGATCCACGAGGATGTGCGCAAGTATGTCATTGATCCGATCCTTCCGCAGAACCTTGTGGATGAGAACACCAAGTACTTCATCAATCCGACCGGCCGCTTTGTTGTCGGCGGACCGCATGGGGATTCCGGTCTGACCGGCCGCAAGATCATTGTTGACACCTACGGTGGAGCTGCCAGACACGGCGGCGGAGCATTCTCCGGAAAGGACTGCACGAAGGTTGACCGTTCCGCAGCTTATGCGGCGCGCTATGTAGCAAAGAACATCGTGGCTGCAGGCCTTGCAGACAAGTGTGAGATTCAGCTGTCCTATGCAATCGGTGTTGCGCAGCCGACCTCCGTCATGGTGGATACCTTTGGAACCGGCAAGCTTGCAGATGACAAGCTGACCGATATCGTTCGCGAGAATTTTGATCTTCGTCCGGCAGGAATCATCAAGATGCTGGATCTGCGCAGACCGATCTACAAGCAGACCGCTGCGTACGGACATTTTGGGCGTGATGATCTGGATCTTCCGTGGGAGAAGCTCGACAAGGTCGATGATCTGAAGAAGTATCTCGGCTGATTGAACTGTACAATTCAGGGGTCGGACAGTGTCCGGCCCCTTTCGTTTTACTAAAATGCGATCAGCCGGAAGCAGAGGGCAGACGAAAACAAGCAGGTATCTATGGAAATATTGTATGAGGACGATGACATCATCGTTGTAAATAAGGAAGCCGGTCTTCCGGTTCAGGCGGGGACAGCTTCCCAGAAGGACCTGATTTCGATTCTGAAAAATCATCTTTGTACGGAAAAAGGACAGGCTGCGACGGGTGCAGAGGAACCCTATCTTGGAATCGTCCACAGGCTTGATCAGCCTGTCGAGGGACTCGTTGTTTTTGCGAAGACATCTCAGGCAGCCAGTGAACTGAGCCGTCAGGTTCAGGCCAAGGCGAAAGCAAACAGGGGAAAGAGCTGTCAGCTGCAAAAAGCTGCAAAAAGCGGTCCGGGGTGGGAGATACAGACGAGACCAAACCGGGAACAGAGCCGCCAGCTGCGAAAGGATACAAAAAGTGGTCCGGAACGGAAGACACAGACGGGGGAGAACCGGGGAGATGCATCGGAGGAAAGCGCATATACGGATATGCGAAAGGTCTACCAGGCTGTCGTTCTGCTGAAGGACCGCGCTTCCTGTGAAAAGGTGAGGCGCTCGGAGCACTCTGTGACGGTCCTCCAGAATTATCTGAAAAGAAACTTTGCCAGAAATACCACGCAGATTGTGCCGAATCCGGCAAGGGATGCGAAATGGTCGGAGCTGACCTTCCGCACGCTGAAGATCTGGCCGTCAGATACACCCTGGGAAGGACGGGCACTTCTTGAAATTCATCTCCATACCGGGCGGCATCATCAGATCCGAGTTCAGCTTGCGGGGGCTGGCCTTCCAATCGACGGGGATCGGAAGTATGGACCGGCTGGCTTGTTTTATGACTACAATCTGAAGCTGTGTGCGGCAAGCCTGCAGTTTCGTCATCCGGTCACGCATCAGAAGATGAAATTTTCCATCACGCCCTCCTTTCTGAAGGAGGATCAGAATCAACCGGTTGCGTACAATCAATAAAAATGATAAGATAAGACGGTTCCAGAGAGATTCCTGAGGTTGTCCAATGCAGCAGAAAAGAGAAGTGAAAACGCTTCTCGCCGAGAGCTTCAAGGAACTTGCGCTTGAGAAGCCGGTAGAGAAGATTACCATCAAGGAGATCACAGACCGCGCCGGCGTGATCCGCGTCACATTTTATAATCATTTTCAGGATAAGTATGAGCTCCTTGAGTGGATCTGCAGGGAGGAGGTTCTTGCACCTGTCCGTATCCTGCTTGGGAACAATATGCAGCGGGAGGCTGTCACTTTCATCTTCACGGCAATTCTGAAGAATAAGGAGTTTTACAGCCATGTGGCAAGGACGAAGGGGCAGAATTCCTTTGAGAGCATTGTGCAGAACCTGGTTTCGGAGACGATCAATGGCTATTTTCTGAGCAACCATGTCGGCAAGTCCAGGAAGTATTCCTGGCTGACGCCAAAGTGGATTGCCGATTACTACGCACAGAGTCTGACATTTGTCCTGATGGGATGGATTGAGCGTGGGATGACGATTCCGCCTGAGGATATGGTAGATATGTACTCCTTCATTGCAAGCCACTCCATGATGGATCTTCCGCAGGATATCTGAGAAGCTTGCGCACGTAAGCTTTACATGCATTTGCAAACTGATAAGGTAGAAACGACACTTTTGTAGAAGTGTCGTTTTTTATTTACACTTGTAATGTTTTGGATATTTCACCTGTAAGGCTGGCTGACTATGCTGTAATTCGATAGAAACAGGGCGGTTGTGGAAGATACCTGCCAGTAAAGAGGAGTGTGAATGAAGGGTATGAAGAAAAAGAACAGATTCGGTTGGGCGGTCGTTCAGTCGCGATTCGTGATTCTGATTGCCGCATTTATCCTACTGATCCCTTCGGTAATCGGTTATCTGGGCACAAAGACGAACTATGATATGCTCAGCTACCTGCCGGACAGCTTTGAGACCATGAAGGGGCAGTCCATCATGGAGGACGAGTTCGGGACAGGCGGTTTTTCGTTCATCATGGTACAGGACATGCCATTCAAGGATGTCGCTGCGATGAAGAAAAAGATGGAGAAGGTCGACCATGTCGAGAAGGTTCTCTGGTATGATGACTTTGCGGACATCTCCATCCCGGTTGAGGTTCTTCCGGACAAAATCAAGGACGCGTTCTACCGGGAGGATAAGAATGAGACGCTTCTGATGGTTGTCCTGAAAACGGGAACATCATCAGATGAGTCGGGCGACGCGATTGAAGCGCTCCGCAAAATTGCGAAGAAGCAGTGCTTTATCAGCGGCATGACGGCGGGACTGATCGATACAAAGGCGCTGGCAGATAAGGAAGCACCGGTTTATGTGATTCTGGCCGTCATATTGTGTCTGATCGTCCTCCAGCTGACGATGGACTCCTTCATGGCACCGCTGCTTTTCCTGGTATCCATCGGAATGGCAGTCCTCTACAACATGGGAACCAACTGGATTTTCGGAAAGATTTCCTATGTCACGAAGGCACTGGCTGCAGTCCTTCAGCTTGGTGTGACGCTGGATTACTCCATTTTCCTCTGGCATTCCTATATCGAACAGAGAGACCGCCATCCGGACGATCCGAAGCACGCGATGGCAACCGCCATCAAAGCGACCCTGTCGTCGGTTATCGGATCCTCCATCACGACGGTTGCAGGGTTCCTGGCGATGTGCTTCATGACATACCGCCTCGGCATTAACCTCGGGCTTGTCATGGCGAAGGGTGTCCTGTTCGGTGTCGTGACAGTTGTCACGGTGCTTCCGGCCCTGATCCTGGTGCTGGACAAGCCTCTCCAGAAGACGCGGCACAAGGCGATCATACCGAATTTCAAGTGGATTCCGGACTGGGTACAGAAGTATTATCCGATTCTTCTGGTTGTGTTTGGCCTCATCTGGCTCCCGGCAGCCTATGGGCAGAGCCATACGAACGTCTACTATGATCTGGCGAGGACACTTCCGAAGAGTCTTCCTTCTGTCCAGGCGAACACAAAGCTGGAAGACGATTTTGACATGAGTACCACGGAAATGGTTCTCGCGCCGCAGTCTGTCAGCCGCAAGGACATGGAGCAGATGGAGAAGAAGATCCGGGATCTGGACGGCGTCACGGCTGTACTCGGAATCGACAACATTGTCGGCTCCCAGCTTCCCGAGGAAATGATTCCGACCGAGCTCTGGGATACGTTCAACAGCAAGAACTGGCGGATGTTCATTATTATGTCGAACTACAAGCTCGCTTCCGATGAGGTGAACCAGCAGTGCGATCAGATTCAGAAGATCATCAAGGGCTATGACAAGAACTGCATGCTGGTCGGCGAGGCGCCATGCACAAAGGATCTGATTGAGACAACGAACACAGACTTCACGGTTGTCAACTGGACATCCATTGCGATGGTTGCCGTGATCATCTTCTTCGTCCTGCAGTCTGTATCGCTTCCGGTTATCCTGGTCGCAGCCATAGAGTTCGCAATCTTCATCAATATGTCGATTCCGTTCTTCATGCACCAGACGCTGCCGTTCATCGCTTCGATTGTCATCGGCACCATTCAGCTGGGTTCGACGGTCGACTACGCGATCCTGATGACGACACGATATAAGTTTGAACGCTCCACCGGAAAGAGCAGAAAGGAATCTGTCTATATCGCACACCGGACGAGCATCAACTCAATTCTCGTGTCGGCACTGAGTTTCTTCGGGGCGACATTCGGCGTCAGCCTGTACTCGAAGATTGACATGATCAGCTCGCTCTGCACGCTGCTGGCGCGCGGTGCTCTGATCTCGATGGTAACGGTTGTCTTCATCCTGCCGGCGCTTCTGTACGCGTGCGACGGACTGATTGTCCATACAAGCCTTGGATTTCTTCCAAAGAAAGGGAAGAAGGAAAAGGCAGCAGGTGAGGCATCAGGAGAAGAGATGTCTGCAAAAGAAACCTGACAGAATGGATTTGTGACGGCTTGATTTGATGTGAAGAGGGGATGAAACATTATGAAGGGACTTTACAAGGGAACATTCAGAAAGCTTCTGGCTGCGATGACGGCCCTGGGATTGACGCTGACAGGTGTTGTGTCCGCATCGGCTGCAGGCGGATCGCAGAAGGCAAAGAGTGAGACGGAGATCCTGTCCGAGACAGAAGCTGAGGGCGGAAGTGAAACAGAGAGCGATGGAACTTCATCCGGAAAGGCAAAGGATGACAGTGACGGAGCCGAGAAGGATGAGACGGTTTATATCTTCACAGATGCAAGCGGCAATCAGAAGTCTCTGCTTGTAAGCGACTGGCTGAAAAACCTGAAAAAGGATGACAGCCTGAAGGACTTCTCTGATCTGACCGGTATTGAGAACGTAAAAGGTGACGAGACCTTCACACAGGACGGACAGAACCTGACGTGGGCAGCGGGCGGCAACGATATCTATTATCAGGGCAATTCTGACAAGAAGGTTCCGGTTGGGGTGAAGATCACCTACACGCTCGATGGAAAACAGATCGACCCGAAGAACCTTGCAGGGAAGAGCGGGCATCTGAAGATTCATTTTGAATATACGAACAACGAGACGAAGACTGAGACAGTGGACGGGAAGAAGATTACGGTCAAGGTCCCGTTCGGTGTAATGTCTGGCCTTCTTCTGACAGAAGGCAGTGCGTCCAATGTAACGGTTTCGAGCGGCAAGGTCATCCAGGAAGGCGACAGCACGGCAGTCGTGGGACTTGCATTTCCGGGACTGAGGGAGAGTCTGGCACTTTCTGATGACAAAGATCTCGATATCGATGATTCCAAGATTCCGGAGTCCATCGATGTGGAGGCGGATGTCACGGACTTCAGCATGGACATGAACATGACGATTGTCATGGACGATGTGCTCGACAGCGTGCTGGACGAGTTCGACGAGGGGAGTTCCTTTGACAAGGTTCAGGATCAGGTCTCAGACCTCAAGGATGCGTCGAAGAAACTGGTGGACGGTACCTCCGATCTGTATGACGGAACAAATGATCTCAAGGATGGCACTTCTGACCTGAAGGATGGCACGTCCAAGTTGAAGGACGGTGCAGGGGATCTTGAGGATGGAGCAGGTGATCTGAAGGACGGTCTGTCAGAGTACACGGACGGTGTTTCCCAGGTCTATGACGGAACAAAGAAGCTGAAGAGCGGAACCGCCCAGCTCAAGAGCGGGGCGTCCAGCCTGGCAGACGGAACCGGGGAGCTTCAGGATGGAGCTGTCAGTCTGAGAAATGGAGCCAAGCAGCTGAAGGATGGCGCGAAGGCGCTGTCTTCAGGCGCTTCCAGTGCAAACAGCGGGGCTGCAAGGCTGGAGAGCGGCGCGAAGGCGCTCAGCACTGGTGCAAAGCAGGCAGACAGCGGCGCTGCCGCCCTGAAGAGCGGGGCGGCGCAGCTGTCCGACGGCGCAGACCAGCTCAAGGACGGAACCAAGAAGCTCTCAGCCGGCGCAGCAAATCTCAAGAACGGAACCGATACGGCGGCAGCCGGAGCAGCGCAGCTGGCAACGGGACTGGTGACGGGCAGCAGCAATGCGAAAAAGTTCTTCGACGGAATTGAGTATCTGAACAATTCCGTAAACGGAGAGGAGACCAAGAAGGAGCTGAGTACACTTCTTGAACTGCTGAAGAAAGATGATGTACAGCAGGCGATGGGCATGCTGAGTACGTTGTCGGATGGAGCGAAGGCACTGGCAACTGCACCGGGTCTGATTACGGCGACCAGCTTTAATCAATATGAAGAAGCGCTTGGATTGACAAAGGTCGATCAGACATTGAAACAGCGCTATATTGATCTCTTCGCGGTGGCGGGTATTGCACAGGAAAAAGCAACCGATCAAGAGCTGGTAGAGCAGATTACAGCCGATATCATCAAAAATCTCAATAAGCCTCAGCCATCAGGTATGCCTGCTTCAAGTGAAAAAGCAGAGGAGAACAGCAAGCCGGGAGCGTCTGCAGCATCCGATACATCTGCAGCAGATTCGACGGCGGAAGCAGCACAGGAACCCTCTTCTTCTGTGGCACCCGTGATTGCATCAGCTGCATCTTCTGAATCGGCACCATCTTCTGCATCTGCTTTGGAATCCTCTGGAACAGCTACAGAGACTTCCGACAATGCAGCGTCAATTGTGACAGATGACGCGCAAAAGAAGATGGTGGACGATCGTGGAGCCTCCGCGGCAGCACAAAGTGCAGACAGCGCAGCAGAGCAGTCTGCATCGCAGGCGCAGAGTGCGGCTAGCGCGGCAGACAGCGCAAAGTCTGCGGCGACAGATGCAGCCGCAGCGGCATCTTCCGCATCTGCTTCCTATTCTCAGGCAGAAAGTGCATATTCACCGATGGTTTCAAAGCTGGTATCAGCCATGAACCTTCCGGGGCTGAACGGTCACATTGCGGATGTGAATGGTGCAGTCGGGACGGCACGGTCAGTTGCGGGAAGCTATGAGTCTGCCCAGAGCAGCTATCAAAGTGCGGCTTCGGACTACGACACTGCGATCCAGTCCTATCAGACCGCGATCCAGTCCTACCAGGATACGATTGTGCAGTATCAGGAAGCGATCAAGGCATACCAGGAGTTACTGGCTTCTGAGAATACAGCGTCTTCCAGTCAGAGCGAGAAAAAGGCTTCTGAAAAACAGGCACCTGTTGCAGCTCAGACAAGCGAAACGGCAGCAGAAGCCCAGGCAGTCAGCACAGCTTCAGGTCAGACGGATTCGGAACCGGCGGCTTCGACATCGGCAGTCACTCCGTCACAGGAAAGTGTTGCTTCGGAAGCATCACAGAAGACAGAGACAGCACAGGAAACGGCACAGGCAAAAGAAGCCGCTGCATCCGCTGCAGAAGGGGCTGAAAGTGTATCGGAGACCACCTCGAACCAGGCTGCAGGGCTTATAGACGAACAAGCGATCAAGGATGCCGTAGAGAAGGCTATTCAGGAGCAGGCAACAAAACAATATCAGGAGATGATTTCCTCTTATCATACAGTAACCGTGAATCCTTCTGTGGAGAATCAGAAGGAAATTATCAAGTATGCAGAAGCTGGTGTAGCATACCTGGCAGGACAACATCAGATTACTGAAGCACAAAAGAGCAAGGTTCTTCTTGGCCTGGAAGTCCTTTCCCAGAGGGATCAGATCAACGCCAGCAAACAGATGATTCTGGCTGCGGCAGGTGTCAAGTCAGGTGATGATCCGGAAACTGTTACAAAGCTGAAGACACTTCATTCAGGTCTGGAGACGCTTTCAAATGATTTAACATCAGGAAAACCGCAGGCATTGGTTAAAAAGATTACGGATCTTCAGAAGGGAGTATCAGATCTCAGGGACGGCTCCAAGCAGGTTCAGCAGGGATTTTCTGACGCAGCAAAATACGCATCTTCTCTCAATGATGGCCTTAAGCAGCTTCAGGCTGGCGCGGGACAGGTTTCAGATGGTGCAGGCAGACTGGATGATGCTGCCGGCAAGATCAAGACTGGCGCCAGCGCGCTTGCAACAGGTGCTTCTTCTTTGAAGACCGGGACATCCCAGCTTTCATCCGGTGCATCGACGCTCTACAGTGGAACCAGCCAGCTCCACAGCGGAACCAGCCAGCTCGCATCGGGTGCATCGCAGCTCTATGATGGAACGGATGATCTTCATAAGGGATCCAGAACACTTGTTGCAGGTACGGTCGCTGTGAATAATGGAGCAAAGAAGCTTTCAAATGGTGCTTCCGAGCTTGACAGCGGCGTGGCGGATGCGAAGAAGGGTGTCAAGCAGCTTGTGGACAACAATGACAAGCTGAATAACGGTGCCTCTGATCTTTATGATGGAACCAAACAGTTGAAAGACGGCGCGGATGATCTGGACGACGGCGCAAAGAAGCTGGATGACGGTGCTTCGGATCTGAACGATGGCGCGAAAGAACTGAAAGACGGCATGAAGAAGTTCAACGATGAAGGAATCCAGAAGATTGTCGACCTGTTCGACGGTGATATCAAGGACCTTGCCGACAGGATGAAAGCGCTCAGAAGTGCAGGCAAGAGTTATGACAGCTTCTCCGGAATCAGTGATGACATGAAGGGATCAGTAAAGTTCATTATCCGGAGTGATTCGATCAAGAAGGACGATTCCGGATCGTCAGATGAAGAACCGACCACAGAAGCAGACTGACAATGATGACCTGGCTTTATTGCAGATGAAGGAAAGGATCAGGAGCAGACCTTATTGCAGGTCTGCTCTTTCCTTATATTGCAATTGGTAAAATCCAATCTGTGGCATTCATTATTACATCCTTAATATGCGGGATAAATGCAGGAATACCGGAATCTGTATGGCAGACAGACAAAACCGAAGAAAACATTACGAAATGGGTGAAAGGGGCGGATTTTTATTTGACAAAGAGGTTTGATTTGAATAGAATAAACATGTTCTACCCCGTAAGATGCGTAAGAGCGTCGGAGGGGAGACAATCATAGATGAATAGAGAGATCTATTCAGGCTCGGAGAAATACTCAAGAGGCTGAAGAGGCGCCCCTGCTAAGGGTGTAGGTCGGGTTTAACCGGCGCGAGGGTTCAAATCCCTCTTTCTCCGCGATCATATGGATTCAGAAAAAAGTTTTTGAAACAATAAAAAGTTGTTGACAAGCGATTGACTGAGTGATATGATATCAAAGTTGCCGCTGAGAAACAAAGGCAGCAAAACAGAGTACCTTGATAACTGAACAGTGAAACAACCTTGAAAGTTCTGAAAAGTTTTATTTAAGGAACTGACCTTTAAACAGTAAAAGGGATAA
>OCTW011612253.1_pt1 | contig 78577 bp, 65 predicted proteins | sample 1539671 | NCBI WGS metagenome assembly OCTW01 (sample SAMN02144230, study PRJEB22623) | gut metagenome | biome: sheep rumen | host: Ovis aries | place: New Zealand | reverse complement strand
AAAAGTAGGGGGTATTGCTCTTTTTATTTGCAAATCCTCCAAAATCAAGGGTTATACACAGTTATACAGAGGTTATACATTACACTACGCAAAGACGTATGGGGAGTAAATTATGTCGGATCAGACTCTACCATGCAGGCGCTTCTGCCTGAACCCGGCAATTTTATTCTGGATGATATCACACACTGGCACGATGTGATCAAGGCCCCGGATCTCTCCGATATTGACTGGGAAGGCCAGGTGAAAAAGGGATTAGACGAGCTTTATTCCATGGGAGTAAAGCGGGAAGATTCCGCCATTGAATACAACATGCATTCCGGCTATTTCCAGGATCTCGTCGGCTTTATGGGATTTGAGAATGCGCTCTGCGCCATGTATGAGGAACCGGAAGAAGTAGAAGCTCTGATGAACTATATCTGCGACTGGTACACCACGGTTGAGGCCAATGTCATAGATATTCTGAAACCCGATGTCATAGGGCTGGCAGACGATATTTCCACCTGGAGAAGTCCGTTTATGTCCGAGCCGATGTACCGGGAGCTATTCTATCCTTCCCACGACAGAGAGGCAAAATTTGCCAGAGACCGTGGACTTCCAATCACCATGCACTGCTGCGGCGAAGCCATGGAATTCATTGATGACTGGGTAGAAATGGGCGTCAACGCCTGGGATCCTGCGCAGCTCAGCAATGACATTGAAGCTGTACAGAAAAAATACGGGAACAAACTGGCTATTATGGGCGCATGGGATGCACGCGGACGCCTGATTGAACCTGACTGCACGGATGAGGAAATCCGCCAGTCTGTCCGCGATACCATGGACAAATATGCTCAGGGCGGAGGCTTCGGCTGGTGCGGCGGATACCTTGCGGCCAAGGGTGATGTCGAAATGAACCGCCGCAACGGTATACTTTTTGAAGAAGTCAATTCCTATGGAGACACCTTCTACGGATATGGCAAGGATATTCAGGCAGACTTTGCGGGGTACAACGCGAACGCAACTCCAACCGTAGGCGCCGGATCCGCCATGCAGGGAAGCAAGCAGTAAACTTTTTATTTCACTGCCTCCACAATGTTAATAATCTATTCGCATCGCAGGCAGAACTACACAAAGTTATTGTAAATATTTTAAGGTGCGCCTGGCGGCGCACCTTCTGAAAAAGCCCTGGGAAAAAAACTCCCAGGGCTTCTCTTATCTGTGATATTCCGTAAATTACTCGATGATGCTGGCAACACGGCCGGATCCTACAGTGTGACCGCCTTCACGAATAGCGAAGGTAAGTCCCTGCTCCATAGCGATCGGATGAATCAGCTCGATGGTCATCTCTACGTTATCGCCGGGCATGCACATCTCAGTTCCTTCCGGAAGAGTGATAACACCGGTAACGTCTGTTGTTCTGAAATAGAACTGCGGACGATAGTTGTTGAAGAACGGTGTGTGACGGCCGCCCTCATCCTTGGTCAGAACGTAAACCTGAGCAGTAAATTTTGTATGGCAGGTAACAGTGCCGGGCTTTGCGACAACCTGTCCCTTTTCGATATCTGTTCTGTTGATACCACGAAGCAGAATACCGATGTTATCACCAGCCATAGCGGTATCCAGCAGCTTGTGGAACATCTCAATTCCGGTTGCAACGGACTGCAGCTTGTTCTCGGAAATTCCAAGGATTTCTACCGGGTCATTCAGCTTCAGAGTACCACGCTCTACACGTCCGGTAGCAACAGTACCACGGCCGGAGATGGTGAATACATCCTCTACAGGCATCAGGAACGGCTTCTCGGTATCACGTACCGGAGTCGGGATATGCTCGTCAACGGTAGCAAGAAGCTCCATGATCTTATCTCCCCACGGGCCTTCCGGATCTTCCAGAGCCTTCAGAGCGGAGCCACGGACAATCGGGGTATCCTCAAATCCGTACTCATCAAGCAGCTCGGTAACTTCCATCTCTACCAGCTCGATCAGCTCGTCATCATCAACCATATCGCACTTGTTCAGGAATACGACCATAGCCGGAACACCTACCTGACGTGCAAGCAGAACGTGCTCACGAGTCTGAGCCATAACACCATCGGTAGCAGCTACTACCAGGATAGCTCCGTCCATCTGTGCCGCACCGGTGATCATGTTCTTTACATAGTCAGCATGTCCTGGGCAGTCAACATGAGCGTAATGTCTCTTCTCTGTCTCGTACTCTACATGAGCGGTGTTGATAGTAATTCCACGCTCTCTCTCTTCAGGAGCTTTATCGATATTAGCGAAATCTACAATCTTGTTCTCATCGGTAGGCATTCTGGTTGCCAGTACCTTTGTGATAGCAGCAGTCAGAGTGGTTTTGCCATGGTCTACATGTCCGATGGTACCAATGTTGCAGTGCTCTTTGGTTCTTTCAAATTTCTGTTTAGCCATTGTAATACTTTCCTCCTTGAAATGAATACTTAAAAGTATTTATTTATCTGATTCTATGACCTATGCACGATTATATTTCATTTCCTCGTGCTTTGCAAGCGAAACCGCTCCCCTCCGCAGGGGAAGAGCGGCTCCGCTGCGGCTTATTTCTCTTTCTTGTTATCCGCCAGAACCTTCTCCTGAACAGACTTCGGAACCTGCTCATATCTCTCGAAGAACATGGAGTAGTTTGCACGTCCCTGCGTCTCAGAACGAAGGTCTGTGGAGTAACCGAACATCTCGGCAAGCGGAACGAAACCGCGGATCATCTTTCCTCCGCCGATATCGTCCATTCCCTCGATATGTCCACGGCGGGAATTGATATCGCCGATAACATCACCCATGTACTCTTCCGGTGTGGAAACCTCTACCTTCATGATCGGCTCCAGCAGTACCGGCGCGCCCTTCTCCATTGCCTGTTTGAACGCCATGGATCCGGCGATATGGAATGCCATTTCGGAAGAATCGACCTCGTGATAGGATCCGTCATAGCAGTCGGCCTTCACGCCTACTACCGGATATCCGCCAAGGATACCTGCTTTCATGGCATCCTGAATACCGGAATCTACAGACGGGATGTACTCCTTCGGAATCGATCCTCCGGTAACGCTGTTCACAAACTCATAGGTCTGCTCGCCGTTTGCATCCATCGGAGAGAATTTAACCTTGCAGTGTCCGTACTGACCCTTACCACCGGACTGACGTACATACTTGCTGTCAATATCCGACGGCTTGGTGATGGTTTCCTTATAGGCAACCTGCGGAGCGCCGACGTTTGCCTCTACGTTAAACTCACGCAGCAGGCGGTCTACAATAATCTCCAGATGAAGCTCTCCCATTCCGGCAATAATGGTCTGTCCGGTCTCCTGGTTTGTTGTAGCGCGGAAGGTCGGATCCTCCTCTGCCAGCTTGGCAAGGGCCTCGCCCAGCTTCTGCTGGCCGGCCTTGGTCTTCGGCTCAATGGCAAGCTCGATAACCGGATCCGGGAATTCCATGGATTCCAGGATAACCGGATGCTGCTCGTCGCAGATGGTATCTCCGGTGGAGGAGAATTTAAAGCCGATTGCGGCAGCAATGTCTCCGGAATACACCTTGGAAAGCTCTGCTCTCTTGTTCGCGTGCATCTGAAGAATACGGCCTACACGCTCCTTCTTGTCCTTTGTGGAGTTCAGCACATAGGATCCGGAATTCAGGGTACCGGAATAAACTCTGAAGTATGCCAGACGGCCTACAAACGGATCTGATACGATCTTGAATACCAGCGCGGAGAACGGCTCGTCATCCGAGGACTTTCTGGTTACTTCATTGCCGTCCAGATCGGTTCCGTCAATATCCGGAACATCGGTCGGAGCCGGCATAAAATCAATAATAGCGTCCAGAAGCTTCTGAATACCCTTGTTCTGATGCGCGGAACCACAGAGAACCGGAACAGCCTTGTTCTCAATGGTAGCCTTGCGCAGGGCTTTCTTCATATCTTCTTCACTGGGCTCGTTTCCGTCCAGATATTCCATCATCAGATCATCATCGAACTCTACGATCTTCTCCACCATCTCGGTGCGGGCAAGTTCGCATTCGTCCTTCATATCGTCCGGAATATCAACAACAGAGATATCCTCCCCCTTGGAATCGTTGTAGATGTAAGCCTTCATCTCAAACAGATCCACGATTCCCTTGAAGTAATCCTCTTTGCCGATGGGGCGCTCCACGACTACCGGGTTTTTGCCCAGCTTTGTAACAATCTCATGAACGGTATTGTCAAAGTTCGCGCCGAGAATATCCATCTTGTTGACGAAAGCGATACGCGGAACATTGTAGGTGTCAGCCTGACGCCATACATTCTCGGACTGGGGCTCAACGCCGCCCTTCGCATCGAATACGCCGACTGCGCCGTCCAGTACACGAAGGGAACGCTCTACCTCGACGGTAAAGTCTACGTGTCCGGGTGTATCAATAATATTGATACGGTGCTCCAGAGCTCCCGGCATAGGCTTTGTCTGGTTCTGATGTGTCCAGTGACAGGTAGTAGCCGCAGAAGTGATAGTAATACCACGCTCCTGCTCCTGCTCCATCCAGTCCATGGTCGCGGTACCTTCATAGGTCTCGCCGATTTTATAGTTTACACCGGTGTAGTACAGAATACGCTCTGTCAGAGTGGTTTTTCCCGCATCGATATGCGCCATGATACCAATGTTCCTGGTTCTCTCAAGCGGATACTGTCTTCCATTGTCAGCCAACAGAACTCCCTCCTTTAGAATCTGTAATGAGCAAATGCCTTGTTGGCCTCTGCCATCTTATGCATATCTTCTTTACGTTTTACGGAAGCTCCGGTATTGTTCATGGCATCCAGCAGCTCGTTCGCAAGACGGTCTTCCATGGTTTTCTCGCTTCTCTTGCGGGAGAACATGGTAAGCCAGCGAAGAGCCAGAGCCTGACGTCTGTCCGGACGGACCTCAATCGGAACCTGATAGGTCGCTCCGCCGATACGTCTTGCCTTAACTTCCAGCTGAGGCATTACATTGTTCATTGCCTCTTCAAAAACTTCCAGTGCCGGTTTTCCGGCCTTTGCTTCTGCCTTAGCAAATGCTCCGTAAACAATTTTCTGGGCGGTTCCTTTTTTTCCGTCCAGCATAATGTTGTTGATCAGCTTGGTAACAACCTTATTGTTGTATACCGGATCTGCTAAAACATCTCTCTTCTGAGTATGTCCTTTACGTGGCACGTTACTTCCCTCCTTAATCATAAACGATTAGATCTCAGGTACTCACATTATTAGTATGAAGTGTGTATGTCCCGGCAGGACGTCTATAACCTGCAGCCGTGGAGGTTATTCCGATTCACCGTACATTCTTTACCATACGCTGCTGTGAGATATTACTGACTGATTACTTTTTCGGTCTCTTTGCTCCGTATTTGGAACGAGCCTGTTTTCTGTTGGCAACACCAGCGGTATCCAGAGTTCCACGAATAATATGATATCTGGTACCGGGCAGATCCTTAACTCTTCCGCCACGGATCATAACCACGCTGTGCTCCTGAAGGTTATGTCCCTCTCCGGGAATATAGCTGGTAACCTCGATTCCGTTGGAAAGACGCACTCTGGCAATTTTTCTAAGAGCAGAGTTCGGCTTTTTCGGTGTAGCTGTCTTAACGGCTGTGCAGACGCCACGCTTCTGCGGAGAAGAAAGTCCGATGGATTTTTTCTTCAGGGAATTGAAGCTTTTCTGCAATGCCGGTGCTGTGGATTTCTTTACGGAAGTCTCACGGCCTTTTCTAACTAACTGGTTAAATGTAGGCATTTTTTTCCTCCTGTACTGATTTTTGTTACGGCTGCTTTTCTTCTGAAAAGGTGCGGAAACAGGTTCTTTTATGCGCGCAAAAATAGGCGCACGAATCCCTCTTTTCCGTCACGCCAGATTAGTATAGCTTTTTCTTTCATTTGTGTCAATTCCCATTTTGGGGAAAGTGAGTTGTGTCTCTTTTTCCCTTTTTTCCTTTTTCCGAGTATGTAAATAGCGTTCCTGGAATTCTACCTCCATCCATACGGAAAACCTCGGAAAAACATCAGACAAAATCTGCCGTGTGGGACTGGACTTGCGGCGCAAATGAAGTAAGATAGAAGAGAATCAGCTTTTCAGACGTAAGGAACGCAATCAGGAATTTTGATATGAAGAAAAACTACAAAATGATCATCAGCTATGACGGAACCAGGTACTACGGATGGGAGCATCAGACCGGACAGCCGATGACAATTCAGGGGAAGCTGGAAACCGTTCTGAGCCGCATGATCCAGGTTCCGGAGGATCATCCGGTCGTGGTGATCGGCGCCGGCCGGACAGATGCAGGGGTACATGCGCGGGCTATGACGGCAAATGTGATTCTGGACACGGATATGAATGAAAGCCAGATTCAGGAATACATGAACCGGTATCTTCCGGACGATATCAGCGTAAACGAGCTGAAACAATGCGCGGACCGGTTTCACAGCCGGTTCAAGGCCATCGGAAAGACCTACTGTTATACCTGCTGGTTCGGAAAAGCCAAGCCGGTATTTGACCGCAGGTATGTGACGGTTCTGGAAAAAATGCCGGATCTGGAGGCCATGCGAAAAGCAGCGGCTCTGCTGACCGGCATGCACGATTACAAGAGTTTCTGTGGCAATTCACACATGAAGAAATCCACGATTCGGGTTGTCGATTCTATCGAAATCCGTCAGAAGGGTTCTTACATCCGGCTCTTTTTTCACGGCAATGGTTTTTTGCAGAACATGGTGCGCATTATGACCGGCACGCTTCTGGAGGTTGGATACGGAAAGAGAAAACCGGAGGATATGACGGCAATTTTAGAAAGCTGTGACAGAAAGGCGGCCGGACAGACAGCGCCGGCCTGCGGGCTCTGTCTGATGAGTGTAGATTACTGATGACCTTTTACCCCCATGCTTATTTACAGGTTTCGTCTACGGACACTGCAGGATGGAAAGGTCGGAACAGATGAAATATAAGATTGATAAGACAGAGCATTCTCCGGCCTATCTGCAGCTTTACCGGCAGATCCGGGATGATATCACCCGGCAGATTTTTCGTTTCGGAGACAAAATGCCTTCCAAGCGGATGATCGCCGAGGATACGGGAGTTAGTGTGATTACCGCGGAACATGCCTACGAGCTTCTTCTGGATGAAGGTTATCTGGAATCCAGAGAAAGAAGCGGATACTATGTTGTTTACCGGGAGACAGATGTTTTTCCGGTGGCAGACGAAAACAGAAGGGAACGCAGAAAGCCGGGAAACAGTGACCGAAGATGGCCGAATGCGGAGGAACGGGAGGATTTTCCTTTCCCCGGCTATGCCAGAATTATGCGGAGAGTGATCACGGAATATGGGGAAAGAATCATGGTAAAATCTCCCAACCAGGGGCTGCCGGAGCTGCGCCGTGCCATCGCGGATTATCTGGCCAGAAGCCGCGGCATTCTGGTCGGGCCGGAACAGATTGTGATCGGATCCGGGGCGGAATATTTGTACAGCCTGATCGTTCAGATTCTGGGGAGAAATGTTGTTTACGGCCTGGAATCCCCCTCTTATGCCAAGATTGCAAAGGTCTACCAGGCAAACGGTGCAACGTGTGAGTTTCTTCCTCTGGGAGAGGAAGGAATTTTAAGCGAGGCGCTTTCCCGCACGTCGGCCGGTGTCCTTCATGTGACGCCGTTTAACAGTTATCCGACCGGGATTACGGCTTCTGCGTCCAAGCGCCATGAGTATGTACACTGGGCGGAGACAAGAAACACGGTCATCGTGGAAGATGATTTTGATTCGGAATTCTCCGGACTGACCAAGGCCGAGGACACCCTCTTCTCGCTGGAACCGGAAAAGACAGTCATCTATATGAATACCTTTTCCAAAAGCATTGCGCCTTCCATCCGTGCCGGTTATATGGTCCTTCCTGAAAAAAGAATATCGGAATTCCTGGAAAAAATTTCTTTTTATTCCTGTACCGTTCCGGTTTTCGATCAGTATGTCCTGGCCGAGTGTATTTCCGGCGGAGAGTTTGAGAGGCATATCAACCGGGTGCGGCGGAAGCGGCGTCAGATGAATAACACAAGCATCAGAACAGACAAACAAGCGAAGGCTTAAAGAAAAGTGCTAAATTCGGTGGCGTACTATTTCCTATATAAAGCAAAGGATTGACGCTTCTTTGAATTCTGCTATACTGAAAACGTAATCCAAATAGCCCTGCTGGGGGAGCGAATGCTGAGAGTGTCGTATATCATACGGCAGACCCTTATCACCTGATCCGGATAATACCGGCGAAGGGAAGCCAGACAGCCGAAAATCTATGTGATGTTTTTCGTACACAGCAGTTATGTTTCATATGTACAAAGACATGCACCGTTTCGTCTGCGTGCCTCTGTTTTCAGTCTCCTCCCGCAAACTTCATGTGAGGAGGTTTTTTTATGTCTGTTTTTGCTACACTGGGAAGCGAAGGTTCTTATCAGCTTACACAAGCCGGTTATCTTCTTATTATTGCGGTAATGATCGGAGCAATGCTGCTGGTATGCCTGATCCGCCGCCCGGATGAAAAAGGAACTCTGGGAACCCGGAAGCTGGTATTTTCCGCCATGGCCATAGCCCTTGCAACGGTGGCGTCCATGATCAAGTTTTTCCATCTTCCCATGGGCGGGAGCATCACTTTATTCTCCATGTTGCTGATCTCGCTGATCGGTTACTGGTACGGTCTCGGAACCGGACTTTTCGCAGGACTCGCCTACGGTCTGCTGCAGCTGATCATTGATCCCTATATCCTTTCTCTTCCGCAGATGCTGGTCGATTATGTCTTCGCTTTTATGGCGCTTGGCCTTTCCGGCGTATTCTGCCACGCGAAGCACGGATTGCTGAAGGGTTATCTTCTGGGGGTTATAGGCCGGTATTTTTTCGCGGTTCTCTCCGGATATATCTTCTTCGGCAGCTACGGAAATGAATATGGCATGTCTGCCCTTGGTTACTCGCTTGCCTATAATGCCATCTACATTTTTACAGAATGCGGGCTGACTGTCATCCTTCTTCTGATTCCCGCTGTCGGCAAGGCCATGGCAAGAGTCAAAAGCATGGCGCTGGGGCAGTCCTGACCGCCCGGCATTCCGAAACGCACGCGATTACACAAAATAATGGAGACACCGGCTCAAGTGTGCTGCCGTGCGCTGTTGTTTTTTGTTGATTTCTCTGTTCTCCTGTGTCTTTCTGTGCTATAGTAGCTGTAAGACAGAACGAAGAGAATGCACCGGATTCTCCGATCAATTTCATCAGGGATCGGGCGCTTCTCTGACAAAGGAGAACAAACATGTTAATCCATTTCTACAGAAATGCTACGATGAAACTGGAATATGGCGGAAAAGTTTTTCTGGTTGATCCAATGTTCCGGGGAAAAGGCGTGGTTCACAAACTCGGTCCCACCCTCTATCCGGAAAAGCCACCGCTAATTGATCTTCCGGAGGATGGAAAAACCATTGCAGACGGAATTGACGCCGTCCTTCTGACCCATCTGCATCCCGGGCACTTTGACCAGGAGGCTGCCGATCTGATCCCGAAGAATCTTCCCTTTTTCGTCCAGAACCTGAATGATAAGGATCTCTCCAGAAAATACGGAATGAGCAAGACCCAGACCATCGACATGACCCTGGATACCCATCTGGATGATATCCGGATTATCCGCACAGCCGGACTTCACGGCAATGGAAAAATTATGCATGTGATTAATACCATGCAGAATTCCAGCGGAATTGTGCTAAAAAAAGAGAAGGAAAAAACCGTTTTCATCACCGGAGACACGGTTTACTGCTCCGGCGTAGAAGCCGCCCTCGGTTACCATCCGGATGTTATTATTGCCTATCTCGGAGCAAATCAGGGCGAAGGTATGCAGCTTACGATGGGCACGGAGGATCTGGATAAGCTTCAGGCTGCCGCACCGAATGCGAAAATTGTCGCTGTCCATATGGAAACCTTTGAAAATCAGCATCTCTCCAGACAGGAGGTACGCGCCTACGCGGAGTCGCACAACTTCTCCGACAGGCTGATCATTCCCGAAAACGGAGAGACTGTCACTCTCTGACATCAGATGCGCCGACAGGCGCACAGTTCAGACATCCAAAACCGGCAGAACTAACGGAATGAATCCGCAAACTCTGCCGGTTTTTTTATCTTCTCATCTCTGCTTAAAGCCGCTTATAGCTATTTCTCTAAACTTCCGCACATTACATGACATCCCGTCCGCTCACCCGGCACCAGCACAGCAGCAGGCTGATGTCCCTTGACGTGATATATCACATGATATCTTCAGAAAAAGATATGTCAGGTATCTCCCCTCTCCATTAAAGAAGACTTCCAAACTGGATAAATAAGGGGGCAAAAACCAGAGAAACCACCGTCATCAGTTTTATCAGGATATTGATGGACGGACCGGAGGTATCCTTGAACGGATCCCCTACGGTATCTCCGACTACGGCGGCATGATGTGCCTCACTTCCTTTTCCTCCGAAATGGCCGCTCTCTATATATTTCTTCGCGTTATCCCAGGCTCCTCCGGAATTACTCATAAAAATAGCCATTAACACACCGGTAAGCAGAGCGCCTGCCAGCATGCCGCCCAGGGCATCCGTCCCCAGAACCAGCCCGACAATAATCGGCGCGGCAGCCGCCATAATTCCGGGAGCGATCATTTCATGAAGGGCTGCCTGCGTGGATATCCCCACACAGGACTTGTAATCCGCACGGCTGGTACCGGCAAGAATACCCGGATCCGCATGGAACTGCCTTCTTACTTCCTCAATCATTTTATAAGCCGCCCTGGAAACAGACTCCATGGTCAGCGCAGAAAACAGGAAGGTCAGCATACCTCCGATAAACAAACCGATGATGACTCTGGGAGCCATAATATCTATTTTCTTCAGCTGCACAGCCTGCGCGTAGGACACAAACAGAGCCAGCGCCGTCAGCGCGGCTGACCCGATGGCGAATCCTTTTCCAATGGCAGCTGTTGTGTTGCCGACAGAATCCAGAGTGTCTGTAATATCCCGGACGCTTTCGTCCAGCCCGGACATTTCGGCAATTCCTCCTGCATTATCGGCAATCGGGCCATAGGCATCAACAGCAATGGTGCTTCCCGTTGTTGCCAGCATACCTACCGCGGCAAGGGCAATACCGTACAGGCCGGCAACCGCATAGGACACAAAGATGCCCACGCAGATGCAGAGAATCGGAATAACGGTGGAACGCATGCCGACCGCCAGTCCTGTTATGATGGTTGTTCCGGCTCCCGTCTCCGACTGCTCCGCAATGCGTTTTACAGATTTATACTTATCCGAGGTGTACAGCTCCGTCATCTGCCCGATTACAAATCCTACCAGCAGTCCGAAGATAATGGCGACAGCTTCTGTAAATCCTCCGAACATCGCCTTGCTGAGAATCAGAGAAACAACCACAACGATTGCATAGGCCACATAGCTTCCGGTATTCAGTGCTTTCTGAGGATTGCCGCCTTCCTTTCCACGCACAAAAAAGGTTCCGATAATGGAAGCAACAATCCCGGCAGCCGCAAGAAACAGCGGGTAAAGAGCGCCGGATGTGCTGTAAGCCGCCAGCCCAAGTGTGATGGCAGAAACCAGGGCGCCGACATAAGACTCGAACAGATCGGCTCCCATTCCTGCGACATCTCCCACGTTATCCCCTACATTATCCGCAATAACCGCAGGATTCCGGGGATCATCCTCCGGGATGTTATTTTCCACTTTGCCGACCAGATCCGCGCCTACGTCCGCCGCCTTGGTATAAATCCCTCCGCCGACACGGGCAAAAAGCGCCACCGAGGATGCTCCGAGGCTGTAGCCGAACAAGACATTGGTATCCCCAGTCAGGTAATAGATAATACTGGCGCCAAAGACACCAAGACCGACCACACAGAAACCCATGACCGCACCGCCGTGATAGGCTACGGACAGGGCTTTTGCCATACCGGAAGTTTTGGCAGCATTGGCGGTCCGGACATTTGCCAGGGTGGCCACCTTCATACCGAAAAATCCTGCCAGCACAGAAAACGCTGCTCCCACCAGAAAACAGCAGGCTTCCAGCCAGTTATGAAGGGCAAACCCCAGTACAAAGAAAAGCACGGCAACAAAAATGATAAGAACTCTGTACTCCGATAGAAGAAAAGCACTGGCTCCCTCGCGGATGGCAGATGCAATCTCCTTCATCTTATCCGTCCCGTCCTCTTCTCTTCTGACAAGATTTGCCATGACCAGAGCAAACAGCAGGGCAAGAATGCCGGCCAATGGAACTAACACAACAGCTGCATGGAACATTTCTCTTCCCTCCTTTAAAAGAATTCTTAATGTTTTTTATTTTTCTTTTAGAAACTATACACAGGGGTGACACATTTTACTTTTATCATATAACTCAGATAGTCAGTAAGCACTGATTATCATCTCCCCCTCATTTTGAAGAAGAAGACACCGGAGCGCGCCAGAGGCACTCCGGTGTCTTTCGTTTTCATAAAAGCATGCCCTGTCTTATAATATACACAAATCAATTCTGTTTTTCACTGTTTTTTCAGTCTATCTCAAACATTTCCACAATATGTCCGATTTTGTATGTTTTCTATCCACAATCTGTAGAAACTTATCTGCTGCCAGACCGTTTTACGCGATCAAACGCAAAATCTCCACGCACCAGAAGCGATGCGCAGAGATATCATACGTTGGTTCCCTATGGAATGATGACAGCGCCAAAGATGGGACAGCTGCCTGCAAATTATTTACGAAAAAGGATTTTCTGTGCTGTAACGGTCTCCCGCAGGGTGATTATAGCCGATCTCCTCCGGCTTCACGCCAATATACTTCAACGCATCAAACAATGCTTTCCCGTAGTGCCCGAACATCACTGCACCATGATGCGGAAAATTCTTCTCAATCAGCCAGTGGCGGTAGAACCGACCCATCTCCGGAATGGCAAAAACACCGATCGACCCAAAGGATCTTGTTGCCACCGGGAGCACCTCTCCCTCCGCCGCATACGCACGCAGACAATTATCCGCGGTAGACTGCAGACGATAGAAGGTAATGTCACCGGGAACGATATCTCCTTCGATGGTTCCGTCGCACCACTCCGCCGGATGGGTATTCGCCATAATCCTCTGATAAGAAAGATGCGGATGAATCAGCTTGCCGGAGCAGGTATTTCCGCAGTGGAATCCCATGAAAGTATCGCTGAACTTGTAATGATAGGCAAACTTCCCTTTTATGGACTCCTCGTACATATCCTTCGGAACAGAATTATTGATATCCAGAAGGGTCGTCTCGTCCTGGCTGATACACAGGCCGATATACTCCGACAGTGTTCCGTAAATATCCACCTCACAGGAAACCGGAATCCCCTTCCGCATCAGGCGGCTGTTTACGTAGCAGGGGACGAAGCGGAACATATCCTGGAACGCCGGCCAGCACTTTGTGGTAAGAGCCACATACTGCCGGTACCCTCTGTGCTCCTCCACCCAGTCAAGCAGCGTCAGCTCATACTGCGCCAGCTTAGGCAGCATGGCAGGTTCTTTCCCCGCTTCATATCCCATCTCCTTTGCCATATCCGCGGCAACCCCGGATATTCTGCCGTCTCCTTCATGCTTTGTATAGGCCTCGTAAAGATCCAGCTCCGACTCCTCCTCGATCTCCACATTCAGATTATACAGTTGTTTAATGGGCGCATTGCAGGCCAGGAAATTTGCCGGTCTTGGGCCAAAAGAAATAATCTTCAGACTGCTCAGACCGATAGCGACACGGGCAATCGGAAGGAATTCATGAATCCGGTCCGCAAGATCCTCCGCATCGCCGACCGGTTCCTCCGGGATGTACGCTTTCACATTTCTCAGCGCAAGATTATAACTTGCGTTCAACATACCACAGTATGCGTCTCCCCTTCCCCCGATCAGATTATTCTGCGTCTCTTCCGCCGCGGCAATAAACATCTTAGGGCCTTCAAAATGCTTAGCCAGGAGCGTCTCGGAAATCTCCGGTCCGAAATTTCCCAGATAAACGCACAGCGCATTGCAGCCTGCCTTCTTAATATCTTCCAGTGCCTTCACCATATCTGTCTCACTCTCAATAATGGTAACCGGACACTCATAGATATCTTCCGCGCGATACTTTCTGGCGTATGCTTCTGTCAACGCCCTCCTTCTTTCTGTCGTCAGGCTTGCCGGAAAACAGTCGCGGCTGACCCCCACAATACCAACCTTTACTACCGGAATATTATTCATCACCTGCTGCCTCCATTTATTTTTTCTTTTACCCATTCATTGACGGGAACTGTCCGGAATTAAAACTTCGGAAAAAGACCTTTCAGCGCCGGATACAGGCTTCTGTACACCTGATACTTTTCCTCATATCGTTCCGCCGTTTCCGCATCCGGTCTTACCGTATCTGTCACATGAACCATCTGCCCTGTTGCTTCCGCAATGTTTCTGTACTCCCCGCAGCCGACAGAAGCAAGAATCGCTCCCCCGTACCCCGGCCCCTGCTCCGTCTCCGGAACAGTCAGCTCTATATTCAGAACATCCGCAAAAATTCTCCTCCAAAGCGGGCTTTTGGCTCCGCCTCCGCAGATCATGCTGCTCTTAACGGAAATGCCCAGCTTTTTCGCGGCCTCCAGAGAATCCCTTATTCCAAAGGCAACTCCCTCCAGTACAGCCAGCGTCATGTCCGTTCGGGAAGTATCCATGGTCATGCCCAGAAAACAGGATCTTGCCGCCGGATCATTGTGCGGCGCCCGCTCCCCCATCAGATAGGGAAGATAATAAACATGCCCGGTTCCCAGTCTGTCTTCCCTGATTTCCGCCTGTTCTTTCCCATATTCTGTCGTATGAAGGATTTCCTCCATCCACCATTTATGGCAGGATGCCGCGGACAGCATACATCCCATCAAATGGAAGCCTCCGTCCGCATGCGCAAACGCATGGAGCGCGTTTCCGGCATCCACACGGAAGCTTCTGCTCGTTATAAAAATGGTCCCGGATGTTCCGAGAGAGAGGTTGCACCTTCCCTCTCCGACTACGCCGCAGCCGACAGCAGCGGCGGCATTATCCCCGGCTCCAGCCACGACCTTTACGGTCTCCGGAAGTTCCAGTTCCTTCGCCGCTTCCTTTCGAAGATTTCCCACCACCTGCCAGCTTTCAAATAGCTGAGGCAGCTGCTCTTCTGAAATCCCGCAGATCTGCATCATTTCCCGGCTCCAGCATTTATGCCGGACATCCAGCAGCAGCATACCGGAAGCATCCGAATAATCCGTACAGTGTACGCCGGTCAGCCTGTAATTGACATAATCCTTGGGAAGCATGATTTTGGCAATTTTCCCAAAGAGCTCCGGCTCATGTTTTTTCATCCAGAGCAGCTTGGGGGCTGTAAATCCGGCAAAGGCGATATTGCCCGTTAGCGCTGTCAGCTTTTCTTTCCCTATTTCCTCATTCAGATCATCCGTCTCCTCCTGCGTCCGGCCGTCATTCCAGAGAATCGCAGGCCGCAGAACCCTGTCCTGGTTATCCAGAACAACCAGTCCGTGCATCTGTCCTCCAGCGCCGATTCCGGCAATCTGCGTTCTGTCAACATTCCCTGTCAGTTTTGGAATTCCTCTTTTTATTGCCGCCATCCAGTCCTCCGGATTCTGTTCCGACCAGCCCGGATGTGGAAAAAACAGAGGATACTCCTCCGACACAATATTCTTTATAGATCCTCTTTCATCCATCAGCAGAAGCTTAACCGCCGACGTACCGAGATCTATCCCGATATAGAACACTCCCGCACCTCCTCCGTCGATTCAAAGCCCATTCGCTATTGTTCATTTTAACAGTAGATACCGGTATTACGCAAGGAGGATGCAACAGATTATACAAATCCCTCTATTCGGAAACACCTGTGCCCTTATGTTCATGTTTTCCTTCTCCCTGTGAAAGGGAACCTGACAACACCAACCCAGCATATTCATCATCTGCTCTGCGATGCAGGCCGCAGCTTCGACCGAAGGCATTCCGGTAAACACGTCCCTACTTATGATACGCTGATTCCTCTGGTACAAAACACGCCGGGATGATACAATCGCTTCAGTAATCAGCAGGAGGAGGAAATATGAATGATCTTCATCGGAAATCACGTCTCTGTCTCAAAAGGCTGGCTGGCCATGGGAAAGGAAGAACAGAGTCTTGGAGGAAACACCTTTGCCTTTTTCACCAGAAATCCGAGGGGCGGAAACGGAAAGATGCCCGAGGAAAAGGACGTGCTGGCGCTTCAGCGCTTCCTGGCGGAAAACCTGTTCGGAACACTGGTCGCGCACGCTCCTTATACCATGAATCTCTGCTCCGCAAAGGAAGAAGTCCGAGACTTCTCCGAAACTGTGTTTCGGGAGGATCTCGCAAAAATGGAGATGCTGCCGGGACAGCTGTTTAATTTTCATCCCGGAAGTCACCTGAAGCAGGGATACGAGAAAGCCGCCGACCAGATTGCCGCCGTTTTGAACCGCTCCCTTTCGGACGGCCAGACGACCACGGTTCTTCTGGAGACCATGGCAGGAAAGGGCACCGAAGTAGGAAAAACGTTTGAAGAAATCCAAGGAATTCTGAACCAGATCGAGAAGCAGGATAAGGTCGGTGTCTGTCTGGACACCTGCCATGTATGGGATGCCGGTTATGATATCGTAAACGACCTGGACGGCGTCCTGCAGGAATTTGACCGCGTAATCGGTCTGGACAGACTGAAGGCTGTCCATCTGAATGACAGCAAAAATCCAATCGGATCCCACAAGGACCGCCATGAAAAAATCGGCTTCGGTATGATTGGAAAAGACGCGCTGCTGCGTGTCGTGACGCATCCGCTTCTGCAAAACCGCCCCTTCATCCTGGAAACACCGAATGACGAGGATGGTTACAGGCAGGAAATCGCAATGATCCGTGAGCATCTGATCCCATAACCGGAAGGAAGCCGGACATCTGGTTTCGATGCCCGGCTCCCCCCTTTCTTATTTTACCCCGGGAACCTTCGGAGTCTGCTCCGAATTTTTATCATTCACAGCCTCTTTACGCTTCAGATCATAACCGTCCTCCGGAATCACGCCTGTACCTACATTATCCAGCTCAATCCTGTGGTCTACCTTCGTCATGACACGCCTGGCCCGGAGCTTGGAGAAAATAATGACCTGGCTGGAAAAAAGGCCGTTATAGCCGGAGAACACGAAACTGAGCATACAGGCCATGCCAAAGTAAGGCAGCCCGACGCCTCCAAAAACCTCCGCCGAGAGAAGAATTGATGTAATCATCGTGTTTGTCACACCGCCGAACATGGCCGCAAAACCGACAGCAGCCGCAAAGCCGGCCGGGATTCCCAGAAGCTGCCCGAATACACAGCCAAAAACTGCTCCAATATAAAAGGTCGGAACAATCCCCCCGCCTTTAAAGCCAGCCTCCAGCGTCAGCGCCGTGAAAAGAATCTTTAAGGCAAAGTCCCATGGTCTGGCCTGCCCCTGTCCGATAGCTCTTACAATGACATCCATACCGGCACCATTGTAGTCCTGGTTTCCCACAAGCAGCGTCAGGAAAACAACCGCTGCTCCGCCCACCGCGACGCGGAGATATGGATTTCGCAGAAAACGTTCATAACACTTCTTTATCAGGTGCGTCACCTCTATAAAAGCAGCAGAAACAAGCCCACAGGCCACAGCCAGAACCATGACACGCACCATCATCATCCATGTGACAGCCGGTGCCTCGACCCGAAACCGAACCGGCTCCGCTCCCATCCATCCGGCCACCAGAGACGCAAGAACAGATGCGATCATCCCCGGAACCATCACCGCATGCTTGACCATTCCGACACTGATGACAGTGGCCACAAAAACCGCAGCCGTGACCGGAGTGCCGAAAAGCGCAGCAAAAAAGGCGGCCATCCCGGTCATGGTAGCTACTTTTTTATCCTCTTCATCAAAACGGAAAAGCCGCCCAATATGATTTCCGATGTCCCCACCAATCTGCAGAGCGGCCCCCTCCCGCCCGGCAGAACCTCCGCAGAGATGGGTAAGAACCGTCCCTGTAAAAATGGCCGGAATCAGACGGAACTTCAAGGAATCCCCTTCGACAGCAGCATCAAAAACTCTGCTTGTTCCGACCCCGGATAGGTTCAGCTTCCGATATAGAAAAACAATCAGAAGACCAGACAGGGGAAGCAAAAAGATCAGCCATTCGTACTCGGAACGAATTTCAGTGACGGCTTCCACGCACCTTTCAAATAGGGCTCCCGTGACTCCGCACACAAGTCCTGTCACAATAGAAAGCAAAAGCCATTTAAAGAAATAGCCGACATAATCGACTGACCACTTTCCCAGCTCTTTCCAGCCGTGTTTCATGGTTTCTGTCATCTCCTGTTCTGCTGACACAACACTTCCATAACCAATTCTGACACAAATGTGAATGTAATGCCAGCAGAAAGAGACAGGTATCAGTACTTTCCGTACTTCTCAACAGCATTTAACAGTGCATCCATATTTTCTTCCGGGGCATCTTCAAGCGAATATCCCGTAGAAAAAAGATACCCGCCGCCAGGAGCCATAATGTCCAGTGTTCTTTTGACCTGTTCATCCACGTCCGCCGGGGTTCCGTACCGAACCGTATAAACGGGGAACCCTCCCATCAGGCAGGCAATATCCCCCAATTCTTTCTTGGCCAGTTTCAGATCTACCTTTTCAAAATGATAAACCGCCTTATGTTTTGGAATATCTTTCAGATACTCCAGACGGGTATTATAACTCCCCTCCGTGTAGACGACCGGAACAATATCATGTTCAATCAGCGCCATCATCCACTGCCTTAAATACGGCCAGTAAAGCTCTGCGTAATCTTTATCGCTGATAAAGTTATCAAACCCTTTATGCAGCATCACCCAGGCATATTTTGATCCGGTTGCCTGACAAAAATCTAAACTGTTTTGGATATGAATTTTCACAAAAATTTCAAGTGCCCGCTTCACATTATCGCGCTCTTCAATCAGATCCGGCATCATCCCAAACGTGCCACGAAGTGTGTCGCCCAGCATATCAAATGCCGTAGCAGAGCCGCCACCCGCAATGCTGTACACTCCGAGTGCCCGCAGTTTTTCCTCATAGGCAGCGATAATGGAATACATTCTCTGTTTTTCCTTAGCCGCTTCCAGAAGTTTTTCATATACAGGAATCATCTGTGGACTTATGATGGCAAGTTCCTGTGTCCCTCCTGCTATCAGACTGTAGTAATCCAGATTTTTCGTAAACTCCAACAAGCCAACCGTTCTAGGCAGATGCCTGGTAAGCCAGAATTCTGCCGGATGATCAAAAAATTCCTCATATTCTCCATCCTCCAGGGTAGGATATTCAATGAACTGGTATGTATTATTCACTCCCAGCCCTTTGGGATCTCCCGGCCAACGCATATTTTTAACCTGAAGCGTCTCCAAAACCTTTGCCGCGGGCATAAAATTGCTGACCATTCCAGTGTCCAGCTGCGGATGCGTCCGGTAAAACTCCAGCATAATCTGGCATTGTTTTTCGTGGTTTACCATGCTCTCCGCCATAGTCATTCCCGCCTTCCAGAGTGGATAAGTCCCTACAAGAAGGCAGTTGGGCACCCTGTCCGGAGTTCCTCCGCTTACGGCAGTCTCTACACGCAGTTTTCTTTCCCGATAAAGTTTCTCATACTCGCTCATTAATCTCACCTCCGAAAAATCGTTCCGGTTTCTCCGGTTATCCGCCAGCCTGCTACCTATATACTGATTTTATCGTTCTAAAACATGCAGGCGGATGTGCCGGAAGCACAAATAATAAGAACTTTTTTTCATTGGTTTTGTATAAAAAAGAACGCATATGTATCACATGATGATTTGTCTGGCTAGAAAATGTGTCCCACCTAGACAATTAAGCAGGGGCATTTTTGATGGGCAGCCTGAAGGTCATATATATGAAACACTTTCCCATTTTCCTGATTATATAAGTTTGTTAATAATAAACAGGGTTCTGAGCCGACACATTATATGTTATATTAAAAAAGAACTGGAAGAATTATATGGGAGGGAACAAGCAATGACAGACATTCTTATTATGGGGGAGTCTCTTGTTGAAATTATGAGAGATCATGAAGATGTTCCACTATTTGAAAAGGGCTGTTTTTTAGGACCTTTTCCGAGTGGCGCACCAGCAATCTGTGCTTCGGCTGCAGCCAGGTTAGGATGTAAAGTATCACTAATCAGTGGTGTTGGAAAAGATGATTTTGGGAAATGTATCCTCGATCGCTTAAATAGTGCTGGTGTTGACACAAGCCATATTCTTCAAAATCCACAAATATCGACCGGATGCGCTTTTGTAACATATTTCAAAGACGGTTCCAGAAAATTTATATTCCATATGGGAAATACTCCGGCAGCTGAAGCCAAAGCTCCAAATTCGGAAGATTTTAAAAATGCAAAATATATGCATATTATGGGCTGTTCTCTCATGGCTAAAAAGGAATTTGCAAACGAGATATTAAAAACAATGCATATGCAAGTGTCTTCAGGATCAGTAATTTCATTTGACCCGAATATTCGTCGTGAGCTTTTCACTGATAGTTCTATTCATACCATTATTGAAGACGTCCTGGAAAGCACTTCAATTTTTATGCCCGGATACAATGAACTGTTGTCTATCGCAAATGAATCAAATCTGGAAAAAGCAGTTCAAAAATGTTTTTCATATTCTAAAATGTCAATGATATTATTAAAAAATGGATCTAAGGGTTCTACACTTTTTACAAAAGATGGCAGAACCGAGAAAATTGGGATATATCCCATAAAGCAGTTAGATCCTACCGGTGCCGGGGATAGCTTTGATGGAGGTTTTCTTTCCGGTCTCGTGCATAATAAATCTTTACAAGATTCTCTTCGAATTGCTGCAGCCGCAGGTGCTCTTAACGCCGCGGCTTTTGGTCCCATGGAAGGTGATATTTCTGAAGAAACAGTGCAAAAAATGATTCAGGCACATCCGGAAATCTAAATAACAAAGGCAGTCGCAAAATGCACTTATACATATTACGGCTGCCAAATGATTTTAAGGCCTATTATACTAACCTTGCCTAAAATTTGATCACTTCAAACTTCTACTGTACTTCTGAATTGCTTCATCCCAAAACTCCCATCCATGAGTACCATCGCGTTCTTCATAGGAAAGTTCTATTTTATTACATTTTGCAAGCGAAGTTCTCAATTCCTGGCAAGACTTATACAACGGATCTTGCTTTCCACATGTCAAATAAACGGAAAGTTTATATTTTTGCTCAGAAAAGCTCGCAATTTTTTCATGTAAATTCACGGAATCCGGCAGTATTTCTTCTGTGCCCCATATAGCTACTGCATCCTTGATAATTGTACCTTGAACCCAATCGCCCATTATATTTTCATGTACAAACTGATTAACATCTGATACTGGCGAAAAAGACCCACAAGTAGAGAACCTGGAAGCATGACGCAATGCAATCCACAATGCACCATACCCTCCCATTGAAACTCCACAGATCCCCATGTTTTTCCTGTCTGTTGAAAGCCGAAACATTTTTGTGGCAAGCTCAGGCAGTTCTTCAGCAATATATGATTCGTACTTTTCTCCGTACTTCATATCCTGAAAAAAACTTTTTCCTGCTTCAGGAATCAATACGGCCATGTTTTGTTCTTCCGCATACCTTAGAATAGATGTTCTATATACCCATGCAGCTGCATTATCAGTCAATCCATGAAGTAATATGAGCGTCCGCCTTGGTTGATCGTCTGTACACCTGCAGGCAGTATCCTGCGGAAGGCACAAATAAACCTGCGTAACCATATTTAGCTCTCTTGAGTAAACATTCCCCTGAAAAACAGCCATAATAAAGTCTATCCCTGATTTAGCATTTTCTCAATCCTACAAGTGCATTCCATCATAGCACGATCTGTGTGGTAAATGCATTTCCATTGATTCCCAATATCTGATGTAATAGGTGTTCCATCTGCCTCCAGAAGCTGCCGAGACTCGCCAACGTTTTCATTATAGAAAAATGTTTTTACAAAATCCCATAATCTCTCAAATATAACAAGATAACGTTGATCACCTGTTGTTTGATAAGAATCCAAAAAGCCCGTCAGAGACTCAAAATTCTGCCACCACTCTTTATCTGAAACAAGAAGTCTCCCATCATGAAATCCATCCCTGTATATCCCACCATGATTTTCATCCCAGCCATTAGCAATTGTGTAATCTGCTATCTTTTTCGTAAATTCTCTTGCAGGCTTTTCACCAAGTATTTCATATGCTCTGTTTAGAAGCCAGACAAGCTCAATGTTATGGCCATATGAAGTTGTATCTATCGGGTTCAGATTAGCGCTTTCCGGATTCCGATCATAATTCCAGGTTCTTCGAATTGATATTGCCGGTTTAGGTCGAAAGTCAATCTCAAATTGATTTCTCCCACACCAATATTCATAGTCAACCATATGATCCAGAATAACACCAATCACTTCCTTTAATGCACGTTTATGTACATCTTTCCCACTCGCTTCATAAAGAGTTGTGTAAGCTTCCATAGTATGCATATGAATATCCAGAGATTTTAAATCACCTCCGAATACCCCTGCCTGTTCAAGCGTCCAGTCAGGAAGGAAGTTTTCCAGATATCCACCGTACTGCACATCGGCTGCATATTTTTTTAATGCATCAAATGTTTTCTCCGCGTATTCCAGTCCACGTTTATCTCCGGTTGCCATATAATATTCAGACAATGCATAAATAGCGAATGTCTGGCCGTAAACGAGCTTTCCATTATCCAGAATTTTTCCTGTACGGTCCGTCACCCATGCCCATCCGGTATTTTCTTTGTCCCAGAATTTATCAATCAGGAAATCTACACCTTGTTCTGCCGCTTTTCTGCATTCATTCTCCCACCCAAATTTCATGGCAATTCCAGTACGAAGTAATGCTGAAAATCCCCAGATCATCCTGGTCTGCGTAACAATCATCTTATCATCCGGATTAAGAACAGCTAATTTTTCCATTGGGCTTCCATCTGCCTCCCAGCAGACAAGATACCCTCCATACTCCTTATCCACACCATTGTTGAGCCAGAATGGAACACTTGTCTTCATAAAGTGTTCCATCTCAGACTTAATTTTTAATAATTCCTGCTTATCATCTTCCAACATTTCAGCCTCCAGGCAACTATTTGCTACCAGCAGTAAATTCTCTTCTAGCAATAACTTATGATTTTTCCTGAGCCCAAATTAATCATTTGCTTTAAGAGGCATATTCGGATATTCACTAAAAAGCGGATATAAAATAGGCTCATCTTCTTCTATTTCCGGAAATCTTCCTACCTTCTCAAAAAAACGATTATCCACATTGTCATCATTAGTTCTGGACACTTCACCAATTAGTAATTTTCCTCCCTCTGCCCAAAACTTATGATACTGCCCCATCATTAACGAAATACTTTCTCCAGAGTGTAATTCAACACGGGATCCGGCTTCAATTTGATATGTGCGTCCATCTTTATGCACGGTTACTGGTGTATCCAACATTTCCCCATTGGATCCGGAATTATAAAGGCTAAGTACGAGAATTCCCTTTCCTCCACGGTTAATAATATCTTCCTGTTTTTTCCAGTGAAAATGATAGGGCGTAACTTGTCCTTCTTCTACAATCAATAATTTTTCCGCATACGGTTTGTCATATCGTTTATCATAAAAGCTTCCATTGCGAAGCGTAATCATTAAAAGACCAACTTTTTTATAATCACCACTTCCAAAATCTGTAATGTCCCATCCTAACATACAATCCTTGATCTCGTCATACTCTTGGTTTTTATCCTTCCAGTCCTCATAAGTCCAAGTAACAAAAGGCGGCAGTTTAAAATTACATTCATCTATAAAAGAAACTGCCCGTTTCATAATCTGATTTAACTCTGAGCGTTTCATGCTAAACCTCCATACTTATAATTATTGTTAATTTAATCTGCTTTCGCTTTTCTCTTCTTTACAAAACTGTCAAACGCAACCGCTGCAATCAGTACAAGCCCCCGTACAAACTGTTGTACAAATTCATTAATTCCCAGCATTGTCATACCATTCTGCAAGATACCCATAATCAGAACACCAATGATAACCATACCAAGGTGTCCCTGTCCGCCAGACATGCTAACGCCACCAAGTACAACTCCCGTAATGACATCCATTTCATATCCTTCACCTGCATTAGGCTGTCCAGAGTTTGTTCTTGCCAAAACAACGAGTCCTGCGAGTGCACTCATAAATCCGCTGACACCGTAGACTAAAAGCTTAATCTTAATAATATTGACGCCCGAAAGCCTCGCTGCTTCTTCATTACCACCGATACCATAAATATGGCGACCCGGTCTTGTTTTTTGTAAAAAAACAATTCCAAACGCAAAACAAATTGCCATAACTACGACAGGAATCGGAACCGGCCCAAAATATCCCTGCCCCAGAATTGTAAACGCCTTATCAAAACCAAATACAGGAAGCGCACCTGTGACAATATATGCTAAACCACGTATAGAAACCATCATGCCTAGTGTTGCAATAAAAGGTGGAATATCAAGCACAGAAATAAAAAATCCATTAACCAGTCCCAAACCCACGCCCAGAAGACACATGATAATACTAACAAGAACAGGGTTCATTCCGTGGTTAACCATCAGAATAGCTGCACTTACCCCCGAAAATCCTGCAATAGAGCCAACAGAAAGGTCAATACCCGCAGTAATCATGACAAAAGTCATTCCCACTGCTATAATCCCTGTAATTGAAACTTGACGGAGCACATTAAAAATATTTGTCATCGTCAGGAAATTCGGCGCAGTGATTGAAAATATGGCAAATAGAGCAATCAATACGAGAACCATTCCGTAACTACTGATAACCTGACGAAGCCTGCTCTTATTATTTGATCCCTTTACTGTACTATTTTCCATTTCGTTTATTCTCCGCTTTCTTTTATTTTATCATCAGACACTTTTAACCCGGCTGCGTACTCCAGAATTGTTTCCTGAGAAAACTCCTCTCGTGGAAGAACCCCAGTAATCTGCCCTGACCGCATTATCAACATACGATCACTCATACCGATCAGCTCTGGCATATCTGAAGAAACCATTAAAATCGTGTGCCCTGCATCTGCCAGCTTTCTCATTAAGATATATATTTCCTGTTTGGCTCCTACGTCTATGCCCCTTGTCGGTTCATCAAAAATAAGGATTTCACACTGAGTTGCCAATGCCTTTGCAAGTACGACTTTTTGTTGATTTCCACCAGAAAGATTTCTTACCAACTGCTCCGGACTCGGTGTCTTTATTTCCAGCTCCTCAATATAATGCTTTGCGATTGCATTATCTTTATTTTTATCAATGAAAGGCCCGACCATTGTCTGCTTCAATGAGCTGAATGTAACATTGTCTTTTATAGAAAGTCCCAAAAGTACGCCCTGATTCTTTCGATCCTCAGGTATCAGGCCAATACCATTTTCCAGTGCCTGAGCCGGATTTTTAATATTCGTTTTTTTACCATTCAGCCAGATTTCGCCTTCTTCAAGCGGATCTGCTCCAAAAATTGCTCGCATGGTTTCTGTCCGGCCTGCACCCACTAAGCCTCCAAATCCTAAAATTTCGCCGCGATGCGCCCGAAAACTGACACCACGCACCTTTTTATTGATTAAATTTTTCACTTCGATTGATACTGGTCCAAGCGGTTTAGTTCTCTCCGGATAATTTTCTCCCAGTTCTCGTCCAACCATATCTTTAATAAGAGAAGCTCTTGTAATCTCAGCAATCGGTTTTGTCGAAATGAACTGGCCATCTCTCAAAACCGTCACCTCGTCACAAATTTCAAACATCTCCTCCATACGATGCGAAATAAAAATGATCGCCAAGCCATTTTTCTTTAATTTTCTGACAATATTAAATAGAATTTCTGTCTCTTTCCCGGTCAAAGGAGCTGTTGGCTCATCAAGAATAAGCACTTTTGCATGTGCCATAACGGCTTTTATAATTTCAACCAGCTGTTGCTGTGCAACACCAATTTTTGCTACCGGTGTCATTGGATCCAAGTTAATGCCGAATTCATCGAATGATTTCTGCACCTCAGCAGCCATTTTAGCCTTATCCACAAAAATGCCCTTCATAGGTTCCTTGCCAAAAAAGACATTTTCTGCGACCGTAAGATAAGGAACTAAATTAAACTCCTGATAAACAGCTACGACACCTTTTGCCAAAGCATCAATTGGCGACATTCTTGAATACGAAACGCCCTCTAAAACAATTTCGCCACTGGTCGGTTCTATAGCACCGGTAAGCATCTTTATAAGTGTCGACTTACCAGCTCCATTTTCACCGGCTAAAGAATGCACATGCCCTGCCTGAAATCCCACCGAGACATTATCTAATGCTTTTACACCTGGATAAGCCTTGCAGAGATTTTTGACTTCCATTACATATTCCTGCTGCATAAGTACCTCCGTACATTTAACTTAAGAATCGCACCAGCCTCCCAGCTGGTGCGATTCTCCAAGGCTTCATAAATTACTGTTATGACATTCGTACAGCAATATCAGTCAGAGCCTTCCGGTTCCCAACCATTCAGAACATCATCCTGCCATACGGGAACCATATCCCAGTAGTTGATTTTAACATCTGTTCCGGTCGGCATCTTACCGGCGTCAATCATATCCTTCAATGCCTTTACACAATTCTGACCGGTAGCATACGGTGTAATATCTACAGTTGCTCTGTAAATGGAACCGTCTTCTTTCATCTTTGCGATTGCTTCCGGCGTTGCGTCAGCGCCACCTACAAAGAATTTATCTCTTGTCTCCTGATCCAAATTCATGGCGTTGACTGCTTCAACTGCTCCAAGAGGTCCGGCATCATTGTTTCCGACAATAACATTTACCTCCGGATGAGCCTGCATAACATTTTCTGCAATCTTCATACCCGATTCAGGATTATCTCCTGCCTGACGGTCTACAATCACAGCATCCGGACAATTCTTCTTAATCGTGTCCTCAATACCATTTCCTCTCTGAACAACAGACTCAACATTATCCTGAGAAATAATCAGAACATTACCCTTACCATCCAGTTTTTCATTAATCCATTTAACAACATTAGATCCGATTACCGTGCCATATGTATATTCATCACCAGTGAAATATGCATTTGCGTTTGGCACAAGCTGAGCAAATGAGATTACAGCAATCCCCTTATCATTCATCTGTTTGGTCACATCTTCCAATGCATTGGAATCGATGGGGCATGCAATAACAGCAGTTACACCCTGATTCATAAAATTCTCAAAATCAGAAACCTGTTTTGCGACGTCATATTTTGCATCAACCACCGTTACTTCATAACCGTTTTCATCTGCAATATTTTGAATTCCTTTCTCAACAGAAACAAAATATGGATTTGCAAGCTGTGGAATGGAAACTCCAATTTTTACCTTTCCACTTTCCTTTGCCGCTTTCAATACATCATCATTTCCTGTGACAGCCCCTTTTACATCTGTAAGCTCTGTTCCATTTTGCGCAAGTCCAGATGTAGAAGTTGTTGATGATGATGCAACTGCCTCTGTTTCGGATGAACCTGCTGAAGAAGAACTACTTACCGCATTTTCACTGGAACTGCTGGATGCAGCCTCAGCAGTACTGGCAGTGGATGCGGCACTTGTATTCGAATCTGCCTTTGCATTGGAAGCGCTGCTTGCAGACGACGCAGCTCCCCCACATCCTGCTAATGAACCGGCAATACAGCCAACCAGAAGCATAGAAACCAATTTTTTCATATCTTCTTCCTCCCTGATTTAAGAAAAATGTCTAAGCCCTAAACGTTTTGAATCGATTCAACTATGTATATCATATAGCCGATGTTCTACTTTTGCAATTATTTTTATATTTTTCTACATAGTATATATTTTTTGAATCGTTTCATTTATGCGTTTTGTATATTTCTATTGGCTGTATGGATTATTTACTCAGGAGTGTCAGCATATAAACCGCCTAACATTTCTTTTTTATTGTAACTGACAATGTTTGGAAGCACACATCTTTTTTATTTATTTAGCAAAGGCTAAATGTTATACTGTAAATATTATTTTGACAGTGCGCACCCTAGAAGGATAATACTATGGCAACCATAAAAGAAGTCGCTGAACTTGCACACGTTTCCGTTGGAAGTGTATCGCGTTATTTGAATAATCCGGATAATCTCAGACCTGATACAAGAGAAAGAATCGAAAATGCAGTTAAGCAATTAGACTTTCATCCAAACTTATTTGCACGAACTCTCAGAACGCAAAATTCAAGAACAATAGCTGTCATTGCACAGGATATCAGCAATCCTTTTTATACCATTTTGTTCAATACCATCCGAAGTATTGCTTTTAACTACAACTATAATGTTGTTCTTCTGTCCGTCAAAGACCTGCATGGTGATGTAGATGCCTATCTTCAAAAGGCAAGCATAAGTTATTTTAGCGGAATAATACTTTGTTATTTTCAGGAATTTTCCAGGTCTGTTAAGTTTCAGGAAACGCATCCTGACATACCGATGGTGATTATGAGTGATGATGTTAATTATATTGCTCAAAATAATTCCAATCGAATTATCTATTCTGATTTGGAGCACGGGTTTTTTGAAGCAACCGAAATTCTTATTCATCAGGGACATACTAATATATCTTATATTGGGTGTAATCCGATTGGTGAATTTACAAATTCTAAACACGAAGGATACTTACACGCGCTCAGAGACCATGGTCTGAAACCATACAGTGAAATAATTATGCACCAAGGACACTCTCTTAGTTCTGGATACAAAGCCGGTATGCAATTGTTTAAAAAGAAGCTGCCTGACGCTGTTATCTGTGACGCGGATATTATCACTCTAGGCCTCTTAAGTTTCTTATATGAACACCATATCCATGTTCCAGAAGACCTGTCGATAATGTCCTGCGATGATATCGCAAACGCCAGTTTTGCTATACCAAAGCTTTCTACTATTCATATTCCTGTAGAACAAATGTGTCAGAAAGCTATGGAATTGCTGCTCGACCAGCTTCATCACAAAAATTCCGATTCAAATGGCCGGATATTTATTCCAAATGTCGTATTAAGAAAATCAACATCAAATATCAAAGAAAATGGCATAGAAAAACCAACAGAAAAAGTATAAGTGTTTCCAGTAATTTTTTTCAGAAAAAGAGGCTGCCCCTTTACTGAATATAAGGGTTTGCAGCCTCTTCCATATCTATACTGTTTTTACAAAGTAATTTTGCAATCGCCCTATCAATCTTCCGGCTTTTCTTCTACCTCTAATTAAAGATATTTTCTATTTTCAACACGTAGGCTGGCATGTTTTCCTTCATCGCCGGAAGCTTCACCTCCAGTTTTCCGTCTGAGCTGTTCCACTGTGGTTTTGCTTTTTCTCCCAGTACAGTCAGTTTCGCTCCCTGCGGAATCTCCAGATCACGAATAACAACCTCATTTTCCGGATGCTCATCTAAAATCATCGCGTACAGATTGTATCCCTTTTTAGTGTAACGAACCGGTCTTCCTTTGTCGGTCTCTCCCTCCTGTCGTTTTTCCCATATAGTTGTTCCGTAGATTGCCTCTCCGTTGACCTTCAACCATTTTCCTGTTTCCATCAACGGCCTAACCTGCTCCTCCTGTATTGAACCGTCTGCACAAGGGCCTACATTCAAAAGAAGGTTCCCGTTTTTACTGACAATATCTGCCAAACTGTAAATGACATCCTTGCCCGTCAAAAAATTTTCCGGCTTTTCGTTTCTGTTATATCCGAAGGACATTCCAATCCCCCGGCAGGATTCCCATTTTTTCTCCGGAACAGAGGTAATGTCGATATATTCGGGGCAGGTGTAATCTCCATGGATCCCATCATCCAGGCGAGTTAGCTCTCCTTTTTCCTGCAGCTCGCGCGTGTATCCTTCCAATGTCCTTCCGTTTAGATTTCTCTGTATCCATCTTTCATTTACCACGCCCTCCGGAACGGCATTGTAATAATCCGCAAAGAGCTGATTCAAATCGCACTGCCCCGGATATCCCATGTCATTCCAAAGTATAGAAGGATGATATCTTTGAATCAGCTCTTCGGTCTGGTTTAATGAATATTCCGCGTATACATCGGATGCCAGATAATGGTCCAACCAATTCTCCGGACTGTTCATCGGTTTTTTCTTGAATGTCCAGTCAAATATACCAGAGTAATATAATCCCATTTTCATTCCCGCTTTTCGCACGGCATCTGTCAGTTCTCCCACCAGATCTCTGGAAGAATGGTAGCCCGGTGCTTGTGGATTCTGAAACCTGCTTGGCCACAAACAATAGCCATCATGGTGTTTGGTGACCATAACCACATACTTAGCACCTGCATTTTTAAACAGATCCGCCCAGGATTCGGGATTCATCCTTGTGCTTTCCTTCTCAAACAAGCTCTGAAAATCCTGATATAAAAAATGATCTCCAAACGTTTTCTTGTGATAATCCTGCGTCGGTGAGCCGTCTATCCGCAATGAATTCTGGTACCATTCCGAGTATGGATTCCATTTCTGGCTGACAAATGGATTTGTCTCGCCCTGCAGATCCATGATCGTTTTTCCTTTTTCTGACCAGGCCCAACCAGGAACCGAATAAAGTCCCCAATGAATAAAAATACCAAATTTTGCATCCTGAAACCATTGCGGGATCTGATGTTTTGTTACCGACTCCTGTGTTGCGGTGTACCTCATGCTTCTTATCCTCCTTGTTTTCATTTATGATCGTTATGTTCCGGCCTGTCTTTATCTAACGGCCCGCCAATCCGAACTATAGTCCATCCACCCTCATTCCACACATCCACAACTGCCTTTTCCCGGTAATAAATGCACAGGCGGATAACCGTGTTGGTCAGCCCATATCCTCTGGTTTTTCCTTCCTGCATAGCACTCTGCAGATCATCTCTCAGAATAGTCTGCTTAAGCTTTTGCAGTTTCAGCATCTGCTCCTGCGGAAAAGGCACTCCATTATTTGCTATTTCTAAATACCAGCAGTCCTCCTTCTGGTATTCTCTTAACTGAATCCTCCAGATTTTCTCTTCTTCTGACTCACCTGCAAAACCATGTTGAAAACAGTTTTCCACAATCGGCTGTAGAATAAGCTTGGGGACGCAGACTTTTTCTATCTTTTCATTCCTCTCCCATGCAACGGCTAACCGGCCTTCCAATCTGGCATTCATGATGTACAGATAATTTTCTATATTTTCCACTTCATCTGAAATCTGAACGGCTTTTCCGGAAAAAGACAGTGAGTACCTGAGAAGAGCAGAAAGCTTATTGCACATATGAAACACTTTCATGTTTCCATTTTCCAACCCTGTCATGGAAATAACTGCCAGCGTGTTGTACAGAAAATGAGGATTCAGCTGTGCCTCCAATGTTTCATAGTGAGCCTCTGCCGTCAGTCTTCTTGCTTCCTCCAGTTCTTTACTCTGCTGCAGTATTTTTTTCAGATACGTTCCTATGGCATCCGACAGCACTGCCACTTCATGACTTTTTGATTCAACAGGTTGAAAATCTTCCAGGTCAATATCCGGACGGGAAAGTTGACTGGTAAGCTGACGCAAAGGTGAAATAATCCACCCGATGGTTTTATACAAAAAGAAGAACAAAGCGGCTACAACCATCAGGAACAGGGCTACACAGATAAGCGCCAGCTGTCTCTGCGATTCCCGATAAGGTTCCAGACTCATAGAAAAAAGGACGTTCCATCCTGTAGTCTCGGAAACGATCTCTCCGTAAATATTCCCACCGGCTACAAAGTTATAGGTGTTGTTTTCACCTGAATACATTTTCCCTATAATTTCCGACCGAAGACTCTCCCTGTTCAGTTTTTCATCTGTCGAATAAAAATATTTATGTGCCGAATCCCAGATTGTTACTGCGGCTTTTGAGTGATTCGAATAGTATCCGGAAACCTCCTGCAGATTACCGATTTCATAATCCAGTATAAACATACCGTAAGTGTGATAAGTTGTCCGCATCATTCTGACAACAGAAATAACCATGTGGCCGGAATCCCAGAAGTCCTCGTGAGGGCCGAGGAATGCAACATAATCGACACTGTCAAAGAGCCCAGAAAGTGCCCTGTTTTCTTTCAGTCTGTCCTTTTCCGCAAAGAGCTTATTGCCTCCCGGATAATACAAAGCCAGATTATCATATTGTCTGCTGACATACTTTATAGAACACTCCGTATCTTCCGTGATCATTTCTGCGGCAAATTTTGACCGGAACAGCTCATTTACGCTGGGATACACAAGAAAATAATTATTCACATGCTCAGCCTGATCCATGCGTCTGGCTTCCTGCAAAAGCGCCTGGTCTGTCTGCAGACTCTTCAGCATATTGTCTCCGCCGGCAAGCACAGTTTTCATCTCATTGGCAATGGCCATCGCACTGTTCTCTACACTGTCCCTGGTATTTTCCCGCAGGGATCTGTCCATATAGATAAACATTACAGCCAGACATACTGCCAGAAGTATCATGCTAATTCCCATGCAGTAAGCCAGGGTGCGCAGCTGCAGTGACCGAAAATTTTTTCTCTGTTTTTCCCGCCTTATAACATTCGTTTTCATCATCGCCTATCCCGTAAGCTTCCATCTCACACCAGATCTTTTTGGAAAACCATACTTCATGCTGCCAAGCAGTTCTTCCTGGCTTCCAAATAATTTCTCCGGCATCTGTTTATAGAATCTTCTCTTTCATACTACGGGATAATGACGGCTTTTCCAATTAGTTTTCTGCTATTCCCGTGTCAAAGAATGTCTCATGACTCAAACCCCTCTGCTCTTCCGTGCATCCGAACTCTGCAGTTGTTCCGGACAGACCATATTTCTGATAGAATACTTTTGACAGCAAAAACATGTTATGATAGTTTCTGAGCCTGGAACTTCCGAACAGGAAAATCATTTTTCTTACTATTTCCAAATCGGACTCATCCGACAATCTCAGAGGAATAACAGCGGAGTACATTTTTTCTATGCTTACTGCCATACTTGTAGAAGATGAACCAGTCATTGCCCGTGGTCTGTCCATGCTGCTAAAAGCTCATCCGGATATACAGATCCTTTCTGTCTGTGAAAATGGAAAACAGGGGTTGTCCGCCATTCTGCGCATGAAGCCAGATCTTGTTTTTTTTGACATTGAAATGCCCGGTATGAACGGTCTTGACATGTTGAGGGCACTCCAGAACAATGATCGATGTCTTTTTGAAGATACCATTTTTATTGTTCTGAGCGGGTACTCGAATTTTGACTATGTACGGGAGGCTCTGCGCCTAAAAGTAAAAGACTATCTGCTTAAACCGATCACCATTGAGGCTCTGGATAAAATACTGGACTCCGTGCGAAAAGACCTTGCGAAAAAAATGCTGCAGAAGCAAAAAAAATATTTAGAAGATGTCTTATTCCATCATGCTATTGATAAGACGCTTCCCAATCCTCTTCATGGCTGCACCTGCTATATTATGAGTCTGTTCCATGGCACGCTTCACAGAAACACCTATTAGGCAAATTATTCTTCCGAGGCCGCTTTCTGGACGGCTTATAATTTCTCCGATATCCGCTTACCCCTGGAAGAAAAATATCATCTTACACTGCTCCCTCTTCAGAATTTTTATGACAACGAACTACTCCTGGCTGTGATCACTGAAAACACAAGTCACCGTTTTTCTTCCATCTGGAACCTTGTTATGGATATCTATAATTATTATGATGTCTCAAAAAATATCATTACATCCATCTTGTCGCGCTCATACGCCAATGGAGCCAATATGCATAACGCTCTGAATGAACTCCGCCTGGAGGCAGTCTCCTCTTGTGTTTTCGGCTTCAGCTCCTGCCACAGAGTAGGCGATTACAAAGCAAAAGAGATCACGGTAAGCGAATCTGTGTGCAGGTTTTCCGGTTCTCTGTCTGGTGCATCCGACGCCCCTTCCGCAAAAGCTGTTCTTCACTCCATTGTCCAATCCTGGAGACATTCCAGGGTAACTCAGCTACAGTTGTCTGCAGACTTGCATTATCTTTTCGGGCTGCTCTCTCAGACAGCATCCCGTGATATTGGTTCATTCCCCGATGCCGGAGCATTGCTTGCTTCGGTCCAGAATTATCCGGAACTGGAAGAGGCTCTGACCAGGGATGTTACAATGCTGCTTTTTCCAGAGTCTTCCCGCCTTCCACAATCTCCCGCTGAGCTTGCCGCCGCTGTAAAGGAATGGCTTGACATGAATTATGCAGAAAATATTTCTTTCCGTACACTTACGGAAATTTATGGCTACAATGAAAAATACATATCTTCGGTTTTTAAAACTTCCTATGGTATCACCCCGGTTTCCTATCTGGGGAACCTGCGGATTGAAAACGCAAAACTATTAATGGCACATAACCCGGAACTCACTCTGCGAAGAGTAGCTGCAGCCGTCGGCTTCCGGGACAGCTATTATTTCAGTAAAGTCTTTAAGGCTCACGAAGGGATTTCTCCCAGTGCCTATCAGCAGAGAATGCAAGGCTTGTAATATTCAACCCTTTACCGCGCCTGCTGTCATGCCGTCAATGACCCATTTCTGGGCGAAAATATAAAGCAGTACCACCGGAAGAGAAACCAGTACAACATCTGCACAAACCAGATTCCAGCTTCTGCTGAACTGTCCGTAAAAATTGTAGACAGAAAGCGGGAGCGTCCATTTGGATGAAGAATTCAGCAGGTACATAGGGATCTGCAGTTCATTCCAAACCCACATAAAATTAAGGATTCCCGTTGTGGCAAGCACCGGCTTTAATAAAGGAAGGATCACCTTTACAAACAGTTTAGGCCCGACAGCTCCGTCCATCACAGCCGCTTCATCCAGCTCTCTTGGTATTCCCCGCAGAAAACTGCAGAAAAGCATCGTTGTAAAGGGCATATACAGCGCAGAATAAACCAGGCAAAGTCCCACTCTGGATCCATACAGTCCCAGTGTCTGCAGCAGACGAATTGTAGGAAGCGCTGTAAAGGGAGCAATAATTCCCAGCGTAATAACCCGATAAAAGATCCTGCAGATCTTCGTATCCCGGCGTACAATAATAAATGCCAGAAGCGCTGAAAGAGATGTCACAAGAATCACAGATAACAACGTTATGAAAACACTGTTTCCCAATGATCGGAGGAAATTTTTTTCCAACACTTCTTTATAATTTTCAAAATGCCATTCTCCCGGCAGGGTAATATTAAGGTAGGATGCTTCACCTTTGGATTTAAAAGATGTCATCACTACCATAAGCAGAGGATAAATGGTGACCAGGCTGAATATCCACAGTATGATTTCCAGAATCAGATTTGTTCTTGCGGTTTTTCTCTTCATTCTTCAACACGCTCCCATCTGGATGAAACTTTCTGATAAATAACAGAAACAAGTACCAGGAAGATGGTAAAAATCATATTGATGGCTACCGACTGGGCATAACGCCCTTCAGACATTTCATTCATCATCAACGTGCCAAAGCTTTCCGTTGCTCCTCCCGGCCCGCCTCCAGTCATGACATAAATCAGGTCAAACATCTTCAGTCCATAAATCAGGCTGAACAAAATATTAACATTTACAGTTGGCATAATGAGCGGCAATGTGACGTGGCGGAAAATCTGCCATTCCGATGCTCCATCCAGCTTTGCCGCCTCCAGATAGTCAGAAGAAACCGACTGCATGCCTGCCAGCGTTATGATAATGGCATAGCCGACATTTCTCCACACCTCTGCGGTACCGATTGCAAAAACAGCGCTCCATCTGGAGCCCAGCCAGTCCACCCCTTTGCCCCCGAAAAATGTCAGAATCTGATTGATTGTCCCATGTCTGGTCTGAAAGACGGCGCTGAAAATCAATCCTACCACCAGTGCCGATAAAATGGATGGGACAAAATAGACAGTGCGCAGCGCAGTTCTGGTTCGTATTTTTCGGTTTAGGATATAGGCAAAAACAAAACCAAGAAGCGTTACACAGATTGTCTTTATCAACGCGTATACTAATGTATTGATGAACGCAACCGGGACTTTATAGTTCTGCATGACCTCGATCAGATTTTTCAGTCCCACAAATTTTAAGTTGGTTGTCCTTGCTGCGCTCCAGTTGGTAAAAGCATAGTAATAGCCTGCTGTCGACGGAATAATAAAGAACAGCGTGAAAACAGCAACAGGTATTACCAGCATATAGTACGGATATATTTTTTTTCTGTTCATACCGCCTCCTGATAAACGGATCCGCCAGCCGGACTGCTGGAGGATCCGAATCTAAACCTGCCTGGTTGTCCTATTGTCGGCTTATTCGCTCTGAAGGGATTCCAATGTCGCAATCCGGTTGTCATCCATCAGCTTCAGACAGCCGTTTACATCTGTCTCTCCGGTCATCAGCTGAAGCAGAGCACTTGCGCCTTCTGTCTGGCTGAATCCCACTATTTTGGGCTGTGCCTGAGAAGCATTAATCAGCTTATCTACACTCTCCTTATTTCCCTCATACTGAGAAGAGTTTACATTGGTCGTTTCCTGTTTAAAGACCGCAGCGGTGCTTACTCCATCAAATGCCTGATTATAATTCTCAGGTTCCGCCATAAAGTTAATGAAAGCTTTTGCTTCTTCCACATGCTCCCCGTTTTTATTTGCCATCATTAGATTTACATTTCCGCCTTCGTAAGTTCCTTCCTCACAGGTACCCATGAAAACCGGCATTATTCCGAAATCATCTCCCGTATAGTCATACGATTCGCTGTCATAATCCGTGTCAAACCAGGTGTCCCAGCAGAACAGCATCGCCGCTTCGCCGGTTCCCAGTACTTCACTGGTATAATCCCACTTGTCAGATGCATAAGTATCTCCAAAGTACCCTTTGTCCGCCGCCTGCTTAAACCAGTTGCACATATCTGCCATTTCCGAAATATCAGCATATTTCATCTCGTTATTATTCAACTTATCTAAATACTCCGGATGCTCCGCGATGATCGGATCCATTGCAAACTGATAGAGGATCGGCCATTCATCCGCACCGGCAAGATAGATCGGCTGAATTCCATTTTCCAGCAGCTTGTCACAGGCCGCATCAAACTCCTCCTGCGTGGTCGGAACCTCTATGCCCAGTTCCTCAAATATTTTTTTATTATAAAAACATCCGGAGTTAGATGCTTCCCAGAACGGAAGACCGATAATAACATCTTCATACGTTGCCTGTGGAACAATAGAATCCTCAATATCAGATACCCATTCGGCATCCGTCCAGTCCACAAAATTTTCTTTCGGATTAAAATTTTTCAGGTTTGCGTTTCCAAAATGAATGTACAGATCCGGAATGTCACCTGTTGTAAACTTTGTCAAAGCTATTGTTTCAGCATTTGCCGTATCCAGCCCCTGCACCTCAATCGTATTCCCCGATGCTTCTTCCCACATAGAAATAATTTTCTGCATATATGGCTTGGCAAGATCATCTGCATTTCCATATAGTGAAAGTGTGACACCACCTTTTCCACCACTATTCTGTGAAGCAGAATTTTCTTTTTCTACATCTGCGGAAGAGGATTCTACAGCTGTTGTTGCCGATGATGTATCTACCTTTGAGGAATCCGCTCCGGTACCGGACGACCCGCATGCCGCCATCATAGCTGCTGCTAATGTCCCCGCCAGTAGTAACGCTGACTGTTTTTTCATCGTTTTCCCTCCATTTTCTGAATTGTTTTGTTCTCTCTGAAATATTCGCTCATTAATCATGAAATAATTATAAAAGTTTTTTCCAATAATCAGATGGAATTTTTTCCGGAAAAAGATGGAATTTTTTCTAAAAAAAAGCACTGCTTACAGTCTTTTCCGACTGTTGTGCAGTACTTCTCTTCTATCTGATGAATTCGTACCATCTGGGTACATATGGCTTAATTACTATAACATCCCACACCGAAAAGGTGGCTTTTTTACCATAACCATTTTGATGACATCTTCACAACTATCCTCTGCCTTTAAAACACCCAATCATCATTTCCCATAGCTTTGTACTGCTTCCAGGACAATTCTCGTGATCCTTTCAATTTCTTCACTCTTGCTCTGGTCTATATGCCTGCTTGCAGTCCCTCTTCCGTCTGAAGCATGTCCGCAGCTTCCAAACAGCTCCATCTTCTTTTTACTCTCCTGTTTCACTGCCTCGACCGCTGCCGGAATCAGATCAATGATACCTTTTTCCATGCTGTTAAAGCGCCTGAATTCAGCCTCTACAGCAGCGACATTGATATCTGTAAAAATATTGACTTTGCTGATGCCTTCCTGAATTGCCCGTCGGAAGTCATAATCTGTAAGTCCGGAGCCTCCATGAAGAACCAGCGGAACATCCACGGTGTTCGCAATGGTATGGATTCTTTCAAAATCAAGCTTGGGAGGCAGTTTGTACGCGCCATGTGCATTTCCTACGGCAATAGCCAGTGCATCAATTCCGGTGCGATCAACGAAATCCTTTGCCATTTCCGGCTGTGTATAAAACTTCCTGGGATCCGTACCATCCCCATTATCGCCGACATGACCTAATTCTCCTTCTATTGTTACGCCTCTTTCATGGGCAATATCTGCCATTTCTTTTACTTTTCTTACATTTTCCTCGTATGAATCTGTTGAACAGTCATACATAATAGAAGTGAAACCTAAATCCATGGCTTTCAAACAGGTTTCCTTATTCAAACCATGATCCAGATGCACCACTACCGGAACACTGGCCTTCTTTGCCATGGGTATCAGATAATAAGAAACTTCATCCAACGGCCCATATGGAAATAATACTTCTGCAGTTCCCATAATCACCGGTGATTGCGTGCTCTCCGCAGCCGCAATGATTCCACGAGCCAGCTCAATATCCACAGCATTAAAAAGGCCTACTGCGTAATGATTTTTCTTTGCAGGCAAAAGCACATCATTTAATGTAGCTAACATAGTTCCTCCCTTAGTCTGATTCCATTTGATATAACTATAACTGTTGCAATAGTCATTGTTAAACCTTGCCGCCGTATGTTTCCCCTATCCACGCTTCCAGCTCCGTGCTTATGGTTTCGCCCGGCTGAAGCCTCAGTTTTTCATTCTTCGGCAATTTCCTGCATAATCCATCCGGCACAGAACTCCACGGCTCCAATGCCAGCGTATAGGCGCGGCCATAATAAGGATATCCTTCTCCCCCTCCGTACATCTGCCATACCCAGACATGCCGGAATACATCTGGATCCCAGCGCATGCCAAAATCCAGATCCAAATTCGTATTGCGCACGGTAAAGCTGCCTTCTTCTAGGTCTGACAGACAAAATTCCAGATACCGTCTGCTTTCCATAGGATGTACTTCATCTACTCTGCAGGTTTTACCGTTTCTATCCGGAAACTCCGGCCAGCTTCCCCTTTCTCCCGGTGCTATTGGTGAAGTCTTCCCCAACTCTGCAACGGTAAAATCGGCCTGCGGATTCCCCGAAAGAAGTATTCTGCAGCTGCTGTCCAGGAATCTTCCTCCCAGTGCCGGATGGTGCCCCCACTGAAAGGAAAGTTCCTCCATGGAAGTATTGGTGATCGTTTCTCGGATCCGAATCTGATTGGAATACTCCTTCAGACATAGTTCCTTTTCCAAATGGAACGGGGTTTTGATCATATCCGCCGACAGACAGATCGTGACGGAATCTACATGATTTTCCAGAATCTTCAGATTCCACGGGAGCATAGCAGCCTCCCCATGCATGCCGATTTCTGCCCCGTGGAAATAGGAATCGCTGCTGATCGTAGGAAAAAGCTCCTGCCATCCGCCGCGGTAACGATCCATAAAATCTTCGTCCTTCACTAAGGCAGTGTCACTGTCTATCATTCTGCCAAAGGGGTAGTGAAACAAGACATCCATATCCTTCGGCTTATATAAAAATTCATCGATCTGCCCGCCTTGCGTCTGATCTATCCGAAGGTAAAGGAGCTCATTTTCCATAGAAACCATTTTGTGCCGCCCAACCTGAAACTGTTTGATCCGGCACCCATAATTTCTGTTCCTGTCCACCCAGGGTGTTTTTCCAGCCATACGATACACATCCTCTTCTGCATAACATGCTGCTTTATTTCCGTATTTTTCTCAGGAGTAGCATAAGCACCGACGCCATCTCCTGCGCCGGTGTTCAAATCCCATTAAAAGCATCACTCTCTTTTTGCCCATCCGTTCTCGATTTTTTTCTTTAGCTCCGGCAGCGTCTTCAACCCGCTGATGGCATCCAGCTCTGTAATGCAGGAAGCACCGGTAGCTGCCGCATAATGCATGGCCCATTCCGGATTTTCACCATTTAGCACAGCCGTCAGAAAAGCGGCTATACTGGTATCTCCCGCCCCGGTACCGGATAAAATTCTGTCCGGAATATAACTTGTTTCAAAAAAATCCTGTTTTTCCCAGATATCTGTACAAAGATCCAGCCTTCTGCTGATTTCGTCCAGTTTTTGTTTTCCGGCAGTCCTCAGATACATACCCGGAGCGCCGCATTTAATCATAAGCGCCCTGCACCCCAGCGCCATACATTCATCTGCAAGCGGCCGTATGTCTTCCTCCAGTGTGATAACCTCGCAGACGTCTTTTCCCTTGGCCCGTTTCTTCCAGTCATGGAAGCGGTTTCTGTCAAGCATAAAGCAAAGTTCCTCGATACTCGGAACGAAGAAATCAACGAGAGGGAGCACTTTGGTCAGAATCTTCCTCCAATCGGCCTTTCCGGATGCAGAATCCGGATCGACCGCGGCCAGATCAAGAGAAGTAGCCGCACCCGATTCCCTTGCTTTTTGCAAGAGCCTTACCAGTTCATCCCCTTCATTCTCATACATGTTCTTCATAAGGGGCGGATACCCAAAGTGAAAAAGCGCCGCGTTTTTCACCTGATCCCAGGGAATGTCGTCCGCTGTAAAGGTATCGTTGGCTCCCGGATGGTGGAGAAAGATTCTGTCAATTCCGGGGATTGCCAATGCTACAGAATATGATGTAGAAACTGACCCATCTCGAAGCAGACCGTCTGCAACACCATACTGTCCGTATAGCGATTCAATGATCTCGCCGAATGCATCCCGGCCGATTTTCCCCATCAGCGAGACGTTGTTTCCGAGTACCTTCATCCCGATTCCGGTATTGGAAACAGACCCTCCAAGAGAGATATCCGCTTTTCCGACATTCAGAAGTTTTCCCGGCTGCAGGACATCTTCAATTTTTTTCGCTCCCAGCTCCGGAATAACCGGCGTAAGATCCAGGCACACATGGCCTGCACAGATAACCTTTTTCCCCATTTTTTCTCCCAATACTCGTAAAAATACACCCCAAAATCAGTAACGCATCCAATTTGATATGTAATGCTATAACCAAACGACATCAACCATTATCTAACTGCAAAAATCCCAATGTGCTGTTGATAGGTTTACGGAGTTTCAAAAAACTTTTTTAATCCTTTAACAAGAATTTCATGATCTTCTATATGCGATAAACCAGATGTACATATTTCATCAACTTATATCACATTCATATACTTTGCCGTGGCAAAATATCTTCTTTATATTGAAAGATAATCACTGCTTAATAGTTATTTTGTATTTTTTCCGAGGGATTTATGATGTGTGTTACATGAACATTATAAATCTCCGTTAATTCGGGAGATATTTTTACTCCTTCTTGCTTCAGATCAACACAGTATTTTAAATAAAAATAAACTGGTATTGATGACCACCCATGACATAGACTGCCGGCATTGTTAAAATCATCCGCTCCTTTTATCGTTTCCCAAAATGAAGTGGCACCATGATAAAGCATATATCCGTAATTCGATGCAATATCATCGAATACCAATTTTGCATATTTTTCTGGTTTTTTTAGCAACGCTTCATATTTAAAAATTTTATGGCTTATAGAAACGGGAACTATTTTTTCTCCATTTAACTCAGAAGTTGCTAATACACTGGCCACACGATTTTTATAAAAAGAAGGAACTATTTCAGTATACAAAGCTAATGCCTGCGTTAATTCCGCATAATGCCACTGCCGCCCCTCCGCAGAAAAAGTTAAATAACAGCCCACTTTTTCATTAAAGAAAAGGTTGTTAATCGATTGTGCCAGAGAAATACTCGTCTTTTTGTATTGTTCAGCCAAAAAGGTATTATCGCAGCACCTTTCAATATAAGTAAGTGCCCGCAATGCCATTAGAACAAACTCATTTAATGGAGCATCATATACAATCTTGTCTGGTGCCACATCAATTCCTTCAAGGCCTTCTTCCCACTCATAAAAATTCCAATACTTGAAATCGTTAAAGCGAGGAATACATCCTGTATCATCCAAGAAGGAACAAAACATATTGACAATCTGTTCACAAACAGAGACCAATTTTCTTACTGACTCAACATCGTGAGAATAATACAGATATTCTGCCACCTGAACCGGATAAATTGCAGTAAATATCGGAATCGTACGAGAATATCTGCCAGGAGAGATCAATTCAAGCATGTCATCGTTGCGAATACTTTTCCCAATCAATTTTAAATTGGCAAGCGCAAAGTCATACTCATCAAAAGCATAGTATCCACATAGCATTTGATTACGGCTGTCCATAGTATACAGGGCCTGTTCTCTCCATGGACAATCCTCATAATGGTCATGCATACAAAGCTGCAGTGTACGTACAGATGTTCTGAATATTTGATTGTGCAGATGATCTGATCCGGAGAACTCATTCAGAAATTTCAGCGGATAGCGGACCGGACGAATGCCTGCATAGTACAGTACGTAGTATGAACAATTTATAAATAATTCCAGATATCGCAGTCCCATACGTCGAAAAGGATAGCAAAATCTTGTACGTCCGGATGATAAACTAAGCTTACAGGAAAACTCCCGGCCATCTACATATTCACGAACATGTAGATCATCTAGCTGTTCCCCCCACCCAACTAAGATTTCTGCAGATTCCGGCAGTTCAATATCCAGCGCAAAATACCCTGTCATTTCACTGCCTAAATCAATGATCAAAGCTGTGCTTTCGAATCTCTCACCTTCTACTGATGGCAGAGAAATCACTTTTACACAGCGGCTCAGCTGCCGGTATGCACTTTGCATCACTGACCCGCAAGTATTATCTTCTGAATTGAGAGTACTTCTGAAAAAACCAGAAGCAATAATTTCAGATGGAGTCTCGTTATCAATGAGTACTTTTGATACCGGTCTGGGGAAATACAGATCCCCGCACTCAATGTTTGTTGCTTTTACCCAGTTGTCTTCTTGAACTTTTTGACGAAATTCAAATGTATAACCCAGCTGCGAAGTAATAAGTGGAACAGCTTTCTTCCAACGTCGGTCATGTCGGGTCAGAATCTGTGGACTACTGACAAGTAATTCTTCAGATCCATCCGTTATGCTGAAAATAGCTTCTGCAGGATATACACAATATTGAAAATTTTCATCGCCTTCATAATATGCCAGAAGTAAAAAGGAATTTTCCCCCTCTAAAACGGCTTCAGAAAGCAAATATTCATCATATACTTTATAATTTGGATAATCAGGGTAACTTCCACAATTAATAAATATATCATTTATAAAAAGTGCATAATTGCAATTCACATGAAGACGGATTTTACATTGTCTGTCATTCTCAACCCAGAACGCACTTCTAAATTCAATAACCTGATTTTTTTCTTCTCCATCAGGATGCCATATAGGAATTGCAGTGCCAAATGGATACATAGCCTCACCTCACGCTAGTAATCATTAAAAAGCGCCATCTGCTTAACCTAACTTCTGCTCTTAAAGGCTGAATCTGTAATTTCTTTCCATTTACCATTAAGCCTTACTGACTCTTCTTCCAGTAAAGCTATCTTGACGGCCAGCGCAGCATCAAAGGCATTTGATACTTTCTTCTTTTCCGTTCCCTCAAGGCAATGAATAAAGGTTTTTATTTCCTCAAAATAACTGTCTTTTTCAGGATTCCCATGCAAAATTACAGGTTCTGCATCAGACTTATATAATGTTACGATTCCGTCTTGATTAAATACGGTGCCTCCTTCAAAATGAGCACTGTAGCCTGACATAAAAGGAATTGCTTTTCCTGCAAGACTCCAATCTGAGGTCAAATGAACAACAAATCCCGGATAACGGTATTGTGCTGAAATACAATCAATACCAGCATTTTCTGAAACAATTAATCCAAGCGCTGAAATTGCCTCTGGCATTCCAAAAATCCATTGTGCCAGATCAATATCATGGATATGCATATCCATAATACATCCGCCAGATTTATTCTGATCCAGATACCAATTTTGAAGAGAATGTCTCACAGGAGAACTGCTCATACGGTAAAAATTAGCCATCCTTAAAAGACCGAGTTCCCCTGATTCCACAAAATTTTTAAGGATCTTATTTTCTTCCATGTAGCGACAGCAATGTGCTATCATCAAAAAATTTCCGGTTTTTTGGGAAACCTGAAGCATCTTGTCTGTGTCTTCTGCAGAAAGAGCCATCGGCTTTTCGCATAACACATGAACCCCATGCAATAACGCATAACACGAACATTCGCAATGAAGATAATCCGGTAACACGATATCAACTGCATCCAGATTCTCATAATCGATCATCTTTGCAAAATCATCATAATAATTTATCTGATTTTTCAGATCGCTATGAGCTTCCACTGCTTTAAGATAATTGTCTTTATTAATATCGAATATTGCAGTTACGCTAACGGGAGCGCCTTCCTGCATTAATAGGCAGTAACGGTCAAGATGCACCCTTCCCATGCTGCCAATTCCTGCAATTCCTACACGTAACATATGTTTCCTCAAACCTGCTCAACTTTGTTTCAAATAGCTTTCAGGATTCATCTGCAAGGATTTTCTCGAGAAATTCTTTTGCACGGATAATATCTTTAATCTGCTGTTCCCCTTCAATTTCTCGTTCAATCGTAAGGGTTCGGTTGTAACCTATTTCTTTTAATATTTTAATAAAGCTTTGAAAATCGACATCTCCTTCACCAATAACAGTTTCTGCGCCTAAATTCCAACCGTCTGTTGGCCATTTTCCGTCTTTCACATGTATGTCTCTGACATATTTGCCAAGGATCTTCAACATATCAACAGGATTAGATTTTCCATATAAGATGGGGTTAGCTGTATCAAGATTGATTCCAAGATTATCAAGCCCAATAACTTCAATCGCACGCATCAATGCCACAGGAGTTTCCTGGCCAGTCTCAAACAAGAAAAACAATCCTTTCTCTGAACAATAATGGGCAACTTCCCGAACCGCATCCATCAAGCCTGCAAATTCAATGTCATGTGGGTTTTCCGGAATAAATCCTACATGTGTTGCCACCTGATCAACATGCAGTTTCTTTGCAAAATCTGCGCCCTGTTTTAGCTCTGCAATTCTTTTCCTGCGATATGCCGCGGGGAGAAGGCCTAATGTGACCGGTCCCTCAGTAAAATTCCATATATTAGGCCCACTCCATCCTGCCCAATAGGTAGAGATTTTCACATTATATTTTGCACAGGCATTAAGGATTTTATCTGCATATGCATCTGTATAAAATGATGTATCGAAACTGCACAATTGACAGTAATGTATTCCCATCTCCGAGGTCTGTTTTATTTTTTCTTCAACATCTACCAGATCACTAATCCTAAGTCCTATTTCCATCTAATTTATCCTTTCTTCTCTTGCACAAAAGATTATCCCTTAACAGCTCCTGATGCTACTCCGTTTATAACCTGCTTCTGCATGATCAGGAAAAAAGCAATAGACGGTATCATACTGATTACGATTGCTGGAAAGGCATGTGTCCAGTCCGACGAATTTGACGAAAACCTGGTAAACAATTTTAGCTGTACATTCTGCAGGCTTTCGCTGGAACTCGCCAATATCTTACAAACAATCAAATCACACCAGGTATTCATTGCCGTGATAATACTTACTGTTGCAATTGCCGGCCTCATCAATGGATATACAACGGAAAAAAACACTCTCATTGGAGTTGCCCCGTCCACTCGCGCACATTCTTCTATCTCGACGGGAACAGTCTGCACAAAAGATTGCAGTACATATACATCAAAGGGGATGCTCAATCCAATACTTGCAATGATATATCCTAATTTTGTATTTGTAAGGCCTACCTTTCCCATCAATGCGCTCAGAGGAACACAGTAAATCATAAAAGGCAGCATAATCGGTATTACAAATAAAATCATCAGTACCGAACTCATTTTATTCCTGACTCTTCCAAGTTTATACGCCGCCATTGGTGTTACGATTGCGCATACCGCTGTAACAGAGAGCGTATATAAAAGCGTATTTGCAAATTTTTGCCCTAAATCCAGTTCCTCCCAGGTTTCCGAATATATTGAAAAATCAATTTTTATAGGCATCGCAAAGAAGTCACCAATGATATCATTATAGTCCTTAAACGAATTTGTTACAGAAAATACAAGAGGAAGAAGAAATACAACTGAAAACAGTAATACAATTATCACTAAAATAGTATGTATAGCTTTTTCTCGTTTCATTCACTCACCTTCCTTGTAACTTTTAGCTCAATTACCGTTAAAATTACCAATGCAATGAAAAAGATCAGTGCTTCAGCAGAAGCTGTGCCATAATTTCTCTCTCTGAAGGCAGAGGAATAGATCCCATATGCCAATGAAGTTGTATAACCAGCCGGTCCTCCGCCTGTAATCAACATAATCGTATCAAAGACTTTAAAGCCATTGATAAAACTAAGCAAAATGCAAGTTGAAAAAGTCGGGATTATTTCAGGAAAAATCACTTTCCAAAAGCATTGCCATTTTGAAGCTCCATCAATTATGGCAGCTTCCTTGATGTCATCTTGTACAGAACGCAAAGCAGCTATATAGATAATGTTATAAAAGCCTACGCTTCCCCAAACTCCGACAATGAGAATTGCGTAGAAAGATAATTGTATTGATCCTATCCAGCTCTTGGAAAATATTTCCACCCCTGTCAATTTATAAATAGATTTCATACCATCTCTAAAAATAAATTTCCACATCAATCCTGTAGAAGCGGAAGCTGTGATACAAGGGATATAGAAAGCAACACATCCTATATCAGATATTATCTTTTTTGAGTTGGACAAGACTACTGCAACAAAAAGTGCTATTGCATTAGAAAAAAGAACATACAGCACCGTATATCTGATTGTGAATTTTACTGACTGCACAAATTTAGGATCACCACTTAGCAGTTTCTTAAAATTGTCAAGCCCAACAAACAATTTAGTTGAACTGATACCATTCCATTTAAAGCAGGCATAATAAAAGTTTAAAAAAATTGGAATCACACAGATTATTAAAAGAATCACAAGAGCCGGCGCAATAAACATCCAGTATTCAACTTGATCACGCTTTCTTTTAGTCATTAGCATAATCTCCCATTTTCAAAATAGTCAGAAATTATAATATCGTGTCCTAGCGCCTGATTCTAGAATATTCAACTTTTGATTTACGTAAGGATTTTTCAAAGGAACAAATACGATATTTCCCTTAACCTCCAGAGAAAAGGGGGCTATGATCTTTATATAGATTAACAAACCAGCGCTAAGAAAACTGTCCCTTTTATCAAATGAAATATATTAAGAATTCTCCGATTCGTTCCACACGTATTGTTGTGGCATAATCCGAAGTTCTAAGCAGATTGAATCAACAGTTTTTCATCGATTCTATCTGCCTAGAATACTCTTTCATCAGATCAAAGGTTCATGTCTCCTAATAATGAGATATCTCTATCTACAATTATATCCATACCTTACTATTTATTTCCATCCAACAACTTTTACTCTACAGTCCCTGTCAAAAACGGATTTATCCGAAACTGTCTGAATCTGTATAAAGCATCTGCCATAACCATTGATATAAAGATTTAATAATGGCGTTCTCCTGTCTGGTCTCAAATATTAATAGAGAATCCAAACAGAAGAACATGCAGTTTTTAAAAAATATTTATGCTATTAGTGAAATTTATTGGATTCCTCAAATTCTAAAGCAAAGCCAACCATTTATATAACTAGCATAAAACTCTTCAAATCAGCTTAAGAATGTAAGCAATTTACTAACAGAGCATTAAGATTCAGAAACAGGCCAAGCATCATCAATTACCTCTGTGGCTTCATCAGATGTGTAGGTTCCGATAACGTATCCCTGTATTGCATCTGCTGCATCTTTCATAAAATCAACACCAGAAGCAGTTGGATAATAGTTTTGAAGTCTGTCCACGCATTTTCCTTCGGTTGCATTTTTACTGGACTGCTGCAATAAGGGATTAAAGTAAGAAGAATCCAAATCATCCGCAGCTTTACTGCACGGAACAGATCCGTATCCTTTCACCCAGTATTCTGCAGACTCCGGACTTGTTGTCAAGAAGATAGCCAGTTCTTTCGCAACGTCAAAGTTATCGGAATTTTTATTCAGCATGGCGATCTGACTTACTGACGTAGGTGTCACAGAATCATCCGCATTTTCACTGACAGGATAACTTGAAAATCCAAGATTGATATCTGCGTTAAACTGCGTAATCGGATTATAGGCCCAGTCTCCATATGTCATGATAGCAGCTTTTCCATTAGCAATGAGATTACATGCATATTCCCAGTCATATTCCAATAATGTCTCACCTGAAGTATACTTAGTAGCTATATCCATCATCTTCCAGAAATTGCTAAAATTGCCAGATGCCTCGCTAACTTTCAGCTCTCCTGAATTAAACTTATCTGCACAAACAGAACCTGGCTGATCTTTTGTAATAATATATGCATCGAGCATTTGTGCAGAAATAAAGTAAGAATTAGTTTCAAACGGCACTATAAAAGGTACAACACCAGTTTTCTCACTGATATCAGAACACATCTGTTCAAATCCGGATATAGTAAGAGGAATTTCGTCATAGCCGGCTTCTTTCAAAATATCTTTGTTGTAAACAAGGCCAACATTAATACAACTGCACGGCAGTCCTAAAACAGATCCGTCTTTCTCAGTAATAGAATCAACGTACCCATCCTTAAACTGTGCCAGGGTATCTGCATCATCTTTCCAATCATAGAGGAACTCTTTATAAACATCCCCATATTCAGGTGTTGCTGCAATAACATCCGGAATATCGTTACTGGCGATCAGCGAACTGATAACTTCCTGACTGTCATTCACTGCGTGGTTTGTCTCTACCTTAACGCCCGGGTGTGCTGCTTCAAATGCGTCTATAGCTTTATTATATTCATCATTGTCAGCGTTAATATCCACTACATGAAGTGTTACATTTGCCGCGCTGTCTCCCGTGCCTGCTGCAGAAATACCGCTTACATTTTCACCGGATTGTGAATTTACTGCCTCTGTATTTTCAGAAGATGAAGTAGTATCTGCGGGAGATTCTGAACTACTGGTATTAGAACTTCCGCATCCTGCCATTAAAGAAGCTGTAAGGCCCATAAAAAGAACTATAGTGACAAATTTCTTCCTCATAGTATTTCCTCCCTCGTATTCTTTAATATTGTATGTAGAGATCTATCTCATTAGACAATTAGTACCTCTTTTTACCTTTGCTCACGTTTATTCACAATATTTGCACACCCAGTCAACCTAAAATATTTGAATCCTTATTCCTGCTTATTTATCAATCCTCCTGCTACATCAACCTCCTGTAAGACCAAATCAACAGATGTAATTCCATCTTTCATCGACGAAATCGAAAACTCATTTTCGCCTTTCACGCCCCGAATAAAATATTTTAGTTCTGAATAATATGCCTCAAGTCCTTCCGGTTCCTCCTTCCTATCCCCTTTCCCGAGTTCTTTTACCAAATCTACATGATCTATGCTTCCGTCTTTTTTATAGATAATAGGAGCTTCATTTTTTGATGAATCGTAGATAACAGCAGCTTCATCAAAATCGCATCTGTAAGACATACTAAACGGGAATTTTTCCGGATAATTCATGCACGCTTCAATACTTACCATTGTTTTTCCAAACATATAGGTACTGGCAACATGTTGAATGATTCCATGATCATCTCGACCAGCAAGGGAAACTACCTTGTCTGGTTCTCCCCATAAATAACGGCAAATATCAACATCGTGTATATGCAAGTCTAAGGCAACACTTCCGGATTTATTCGGATCACTAAACCAATCCTCCCATGCCCATCCAGGCTTGGGGCTTAACCTTTTAAACACCGCTGATCTTACTTCTCCATAAGATCCATCCAGGATTATTTTTTTCAGCCATGTATACTCCGGCCAAAATCTCAGGCATTGGGCAACCATGACTTTTACGCCGGTTTCCTTTTGCACCCTAAGCAGTTCTTCTCCCTCCTGACGCGTAAGGCAGGCAGGTTTTTCAAGCAAAACATGTTTTTTTGCATTCATGGCGGCTATCGCATATCTGGCATGGAGATATGTTGGCAGACAAATATCAACCGCATCAATATCCGCATTCTGAATTAAATCTTCCCCGGAAGAAAATGCTTCTGCCCCAAGACTCTCTGCTGTCTTTTCCGCGTATTTCCTTCTGACATCCGCAACTGCCGTTACTTTCACATCTTCATTATCTATTAACTTCAGATAACAAGATGCATGTGTACTTCCCATATATCCGGCCCCAATTAATCCGACTTTTATCATTTTGCCATCCCCATTCATTAATGATCTGATTATGTTTAGGAACTCGCTGTCTTAACTATGTCTTTTGTTAAGAGCACCGTCTCAATTACATTCTGCCTCCAGAGGCCCTGCCAGTTCCTTCAGGTAAAACAGTTTCCCCGGTTTGGTTGGGATGACGCTGGAAGTTACCCACATATCCGGTCCGTACCGGAGCGTCATCCAAAGCGGCATTCCCTGCCAGTTCATTCCACGGTTAAAGGCTCCGTCTGCGCCGCCGATCATTTTATCGGACTGAAGGAAGATACCCGGTCCTATGGTATTAGCCCTGCAGGGAACCAGCGTCGTTCTGCTCTTAAAGCTTGTAATGGCATTCTGCTCAATGGTAAGGGGATGAAGCTGTGTGCCAAGGGTATATGGCGCTTTTTTCCACTCCTCGAAGCTGGAAAACTCTGCTGCACGGAAAGGCTCCCAGAAAGCGATGTGGCACATTCTTCCGATACCATATACGGTTATCATTCTTGCGCCTTCCGCCTTGAGTTTTGCAATCTTTTCCGGGTAGGTGGGCAGATTGTCTTTTCTCGCAAAATTACGCTGATCCTCCGGAACGGTCAGATCTCCGAGCGGATGATAAAAGGCGGTTTCCATTGCGTACTGGAAAGAGCCATGATTGGAAGGATCCAGCGTATTCCCTTCTCCGTCCGCCCACTCGTCCATGTTGAAGCCATACACATGATCACAGGAAACCTGCCATGCTTTCAGAAAATATACTGCCCAGCGGTACATTCCCATCGGTCCCACCGGAACAATCAAAATCAGTTTTTTGCCGTCATCCCGTGCCTTTTTAATCTCCAGGGCAATCTCATGCCCCAGCATCATATCAAACTCATAAATATTCCCGCACTCTGCAACCTGAAAATCCTTATCCCAGAAGCTCTGTCTTTCGGAAATACTCTCCGGAGGATTGCTGCAGCATTTATCAATCTTTTCAAAATCCCATCCCTTCGGATAGAACCCCTCCAGCATCGACCCCTTAACGGTTCCAATAAAATCCATGATTTCCACCTCCCTGAAATCCCTGAAATTTCTGTCTGCTTCTTTCTATATCTGCAGCTCTAAGGCAAAAGCCTTCTTGTGCTGATCCTCGGCCAGTCGTAGCACTTTCTAAACGCCTCCGCATACTGCACACTGCTCTGCAGCCCCCTGTATTTGGAACAGGTGCGGACAAAATCAGGAAAGTCTATCTTGTCGTGTTCCCGCATCCACTTAATTTGTGTTTCATGACACTCCAGCGCCTGGAGTTTTAATTCAATCTCATCGGTAACATCCACGTAATCCTGAGGATCAAATCCGACTCCTGCCAGTGTGTCCATAAAATACAGCGGAGCGGGTTCACAGACCCCAAGATCCTCCTCAATATGATCTACGCTTGCGCCAAAGCTGGCGTCAAAAACCAGTTTGCTGACCTCCCTGTGGTCCGTCATATAATCATTGGGATCATGGGTAATAATTACATCCGGCTTCACCTCTTTAATCACCCGTATCATCCTGCGTTTCAGCGCCATGTCGGAAGAATCCACTTCCAGATCATTGACATCCAGATCAAATATTTTTTTTGCGCCGATCAGCTTAGCGGCGTTTTCCGCCTCCTGGTGCCGCATAGGTCCAAGCTTTTCCGGCGGAATAATTTTATGTCCCCTGCAGCCGTTAGCTACATGACACATAAAAACTTCATCCCCGCGTTTGATGTACTTGATCAGGGTCCCCGTGCAGGCAATTTCCAGATCATCTGGATGACATCCAACTGCAAGTACTCTCATTCTACTGCCTCCGTTTCAAGAAGATATTGCATTCCGTCTCTCGGATATCCGAAGCCCTTTCTTATGGTATGAACTATAGCACCCGCCTCTATATATGTCAATTGGTTTAACTATTAAAACATGCTTTTTGTGAGAAATGTTCAAATTTATTCCTGCTATTTCTACTTTTATTTCAGGTTTCCGGACTTATATTCTTATTTTTTCTACCCAATTTCGGATTTATCCCCCTTATAATTGACATTTTGAGATGAATATTGTTCATTGTTTTTATTATTAAATTTCAGTATATGAAAACAGGCAGATACTTTTCCCATTATGAATGGTAAGTCTCTGCCTGTCTAACTATGTGTCTTTTTTCTCTTTCTATGAAAAAGCTGACTGCATTTCTTACGCAACCTCCTCTAAGAGCCCTCATAGATTATGCATTTCCTCAGATTTCAATATCTCCCGTGAAAATATCTTTTAACACACAGCAGATGCTTCCATACAGGGGCGTCCGCTGCTCAAAAGCCGTTTTCATGACGCCGACATGGACATCCTTCGATATTTTCGCCGCATTTATATTTTTTTCCAGATATTCGATATACCTGTCCGGCAGAAAGTATCCCTCATGGCCGATAATGATCGCCTCGCAGTTAAGCAGATTAACGACCGATACCAACGCATAGGAAATCCGGTCCAGGGAATCATAAAAAACATTCTCTTCCTCCTGGCTTGCCGGGTGATCGCAGAATTGTCGGAAATTATAGCCCAAACCAGTTACATCCCTCAGCTTATCTACAATTTTAGGAACGCTGGCGTACAACTCCAAACATCCCCTGTTTCCGCAAGGGCAGGTTTCTCCTTGATAATTGATCCCCATATGGCCGATTTCTCCAATCAGTCCGCTGTTCATCTGATAAATTTCATTATTGGTGACAATGCCGCAGCCGATTCCATCGGTAATGCCCAGATATACAAAATCATGGAGGGGTTTCCCGTAGCCATAATATTTTTCTGCAAGAGCAGCTGCCGTCATATCATTATTAATGTACACCGGGAGCCCGAATTTTTCCTGCAGGATCGCTTTTAACTGCAGATTTTTTACAGCGCCGAAATTGACAACGCTCGCCAGCCGCCCGTTATCTACATCCCACTGGCCGATTGCCGCAACCCCAATCGCAACCGCCCCAGGTTCTTTATCCAGAATCACCCGGATATAGGCGCAGATTTTTTCCGCAAGGGATTCATTTGTCTCATTCCTGAGCTTTTCCTGATACTCCTGAAGAACGGTGAGCTTCATATCGCTTAATATGACGGTCACATTCCGCCTGGAAATCATGACGCCGATAATCTTAGGCGCACTGGATGCGATCTGCAGCGCTGTCGGGTTTCTGCCGACGTTATCATTCTTATCCTCTTCGCCCTCCACGATCAGATGATTGTCCATTAGTTCGTTGACAATATTGGATATGGTCGCACGGGTAAGGCCGGTTCTTTTGGCCAGCTCTATGCGAGATATATTCCGATTTGTACAGATCAATTTCAGTACAATTCCTCTGTTCAGATTGCGGGAGAGTTTCTGGTTTGAACCAATGGTAGCCGACATAACAAATAGCCTTTCTTTCTCAGTAATTGTTAATTGGTTTAATTATATTTCTTTTAACAGAAAACTGCAAGGCTTTGCGGGAAAGTCCGGGGATTCTCGATAAGAAAAAATTTCCGAAAAAATCGCCGCAATCCTAAGATTGCGACTGCTTTGAAAATCAATCTGCTTTTTCAATATGATTATCTGAATAGATTTCTATGCCGTCTCTTCGGATTTGGTTCAAAAGCGATTCAGAAACCGGTTCGTCTAGATTTATAATATCAAACTTCAGCAATGTACTCGTAATATTCTCAATATCATATGCAAAATCAGGGAAATTTCTGCATCCGCTGACAGCAAGATCAATATCACTTTTTGGCAGATGATCCCCCCTTGCTCTTGACCCGAATAAAATCAGCCTTTTTACCTGATACGCATGGCTCAAATCTTCCAGTTCCTTTAGAACAACCGGGGGAACATTTATTTTATATGCATAGCTCATATTTCTTTAACCCTCTCCCCATAATACCGAAGAAGATGTTCTCGGAGATTTTGAAATTCCGGAATATATTCCACGATTATCCTCTCCACAAGTCTTTCTGCCGCTCTCCCGTCATAAATATGCGCTGTACGATTCCTTTCTTCCAGCATATCCAACCAGATATCTTCGTGTAAAAAATCATAGGTTTGATATGCCGCTTTCAGAATCTGTCTTGGCGATCCGGAGGCAGCTTCTATATTCCCCTCGTATTTCAAGAGTTCCTTCAATAATTTCCAGGAAAGTTCAAACTGGATCATAAATTTGTCAATAATTCCACTGACTATAAATTCATTTGCCCTGTCTTCCCTATCTGCTTTTTCCAGAACAGAAAGATTCTTTTCAAAATTATGAAATTTCTCCATACACAGCCTCTCAGCTTCCTAAGTTAGGACTTCCAATTAGTAGAACGAAGCAGATTTATATTTATTGTGACACAAACATACAGTTATATCCTATTATATTTTTGATCTTAAGCACGGTCAACTCGATCTTTTTCTATTGCATGATACATATCAGGCAGACAGCATATCTATTCTGGTCTCCTGTAGCAAAGGGCTGTGAAGAATCGAAAAACTTTTCTTCACAGCCCTTTTGTCGCAATGCTTATTTCATGCTTATTTTTAAGAAAGAACTAACCTCTATCAGCCTTCAATGGATATTGTCTTATGCTCCGGGAGTTTCTCCTCTTTATCCTTTGCCGGAATAGTAATATGAAGAACACCGTCTTCAAATCTGGCTGTTACATCGCTTTCCCCGATATCATCACCGACATAGAAGCTTCTTGCCATGTTGCCTGCATAACGCTCCTGACGAAGGATATGGCCTTTTTTATCTTTCTCATCCTTGTCCAGACTCTTATTTGTCTCAATGGTAAGGTAACCGTTTTCCAACGAAAGCGAAACTTCATCTTTCTTGAAGCCCGGCAGATCTACGGCAATTTCATACTTTCCATCTTTTTCTGAAACATCTGTCTTCATAATATTCTTTGCATGTTTGCCATACAGAGGATTCTTTCTGTTCAGTTCTCTGTTGAACGCCTTATTCCATGCATCGAAATCGTCCATCCAATCATCCATCAGATTCTCTCCAAATAAATCAGGTAAATACATCATAATACATAACCTCCTTTTATTCGGTCCAGGATGCTGTTCTGAACTGTTGTTTACTGCACTTATATCTGAAAAAGATTACTCGGAAATGAATCCCTGTGAGAGCTCTTCTTTAATGATCGGAAGAACTCTTTTTCATTCCCTTTTCTCTTTACGATTATGTTATAGTCCTGTTTGTTAGCAATGTCAATAGGTGAGTGCTAATTATTTTAAATTTTTTCCTGTCCCTGTCAGGCTTGGATATACGCAAAATCCACATCCTGTTTCAGGCGCTTCTTATCTGGTTATTCCGATAAGATCTTTTACCACTTCTCCGGCTATGATCAGTCCGGCCACAGACGGAACGAAGGCGATGCTGCCGGGAATGTCCCTTCGGTCGGTACACTTATGCTTCGCGCCCGGAGGGCAGATGCAGTTTGTCCTGCAGCTGTTGGCCATGTCATCCAGGGGACGCATTGGCTTTTCTTCCGAGTATACAACCTTCAGGTGCTCTACCTGTCTCTTTTTCATTTCATGACGCATGACTCTGGCAAGCGGACATACCTTGGTCTGATAGATATCCGCCACACGGAACTGTGTCGGATCCAGCTTGTTTCCTGCCCCCATGCAGCTGATGACCGGAACGTTGTTTTTCTTCGCCTGCATAATAATTTCGATTTTTGCGGTAACCGTATCCACGGCATCCACCACATAATCATATTCTTCAAAAGGAAATTCCCCGGCGTTTTCCGGCAGAAAAAAGGTTTTATGGATACGGATTTCTGCCTTCGGATTGATTTCCAGCATCCTCTCCTTCATCACATCCGCTTTATCGCGGCCAACCGTTTTTCTTGTCGCTATAATCTGACGATTCAGATTGGTCAGACATACCTTGTCATCATCCACCAGATCAAAATGGCCTACGCCTGTTCTTACCAGAGCCTCGCAGCAAAAGCCGCCCACGCCTCCGATTCCGAATATCGCTACCCTGGATTTTTGTAAAATATCTATCGCTTCCTGCCCCAGAAGAAGCTCGGTTCTTGAAAACTGATTCAGCACTGCAATCCTCTTTCTCTATTCCTGTTTTTTCATATGGCATTCTCACTGCAGAACGGAAATTCCCTCCAGTCAGACATATCCGGTCTGCCTGCAGGCACGCCTGCGGTCTTTTCTGCACGCCAGGCATGACCAGCCTGCATATATGTATGCGTTTGTTTCATCCCGGCATCTGATCTGATGCTGAAAATCCCCTACCTGTATACCACACCCGGAATCGTTTGTGAAGCGAAAAATAATGAAAGATACTTGTCAATCCCAGCCCAGTTTTTTTCGTTTTGCCTTCATATCCTCTACGATCTGCTGCCCCAGTCTGACCGGATCCACATTCACTACCATATGAGATCCCAGGGTTTCTTCCGTCCCCTGCTTCAGGAATTCGATGACATTTTGGGAACCGAAAATCTGTGCTTCTACACAATGGTAAGACGAGATTCCCATCAGCCGGAAGGCCAGCGCCGCATCCACGCCCTTTTCGTTACTCCACTCCGGTGAAGTAAAGGCATAGGGCATATCCGGAAGCTTCTGTCCCAGGGCTGCCGCGATGCCGACCATAATTCCGCTGGATCTGGTATTATCAATGCACTCTCCCACGTGCCATACCGGCGGAAGGTCCGGCTCCAGGAACTCCCGAAGGCTGTCTCCGGCAAGCTGATTGGCGTCTTTTGCACAGTAGCCCAGCTTCATCAGCGGATAGGAGGCGCACCCGTTGGAAAGAATAATCACATTGTTCTGGATCAATACCTTTGCAACATCGGCGATGCATCTCTCGTAGGGTACCTTTGGATTGTTACATCCCACCATGTTGACAATGCCAAGAATCCGCCCGTCCCGGATGGCTTCGGCAATCGGCCGGAAGCTGCCAAAACGCCTGTTCAGATACTCCACGGAAAATCCGACTTCTGCCGTCACCTCATACGGAGGAATATAAACGGGAATCCCCTTCCTGTCCTCAAAGCTTTCGATTCCTCTGCGGACTATTTTTTCCGCCAGCGCCCTGGCGTCCGCAATATTGGAGTGATGGCGGTCAAATTCCATTCTCTCTGCTCCGGGCAGACGCGCGGAAGCGCTGGTTGTGACCACCGTTGTCCGGTAGCATTTTGCGACATCCATTATGGCAGGAAATACATCCTGTACGTCCGCGACCCAGAGATCCAGAGCTCCGGTCATCAGCACAAGTTCTGCAGAGACGGCATTAGACAGCGGGATGACACCGTCATATCGGTACATAGCGGAAAGGCCGCTGCAGCAGATCCCGTAAAAACGTATTCCTTTTGCTCCTTTTTCCTTTGCCAGCGCAAGCATTTCTTCTGTCTGCCCGCATTTTACAATTTCCTTGACAAGAAGTGGAAGATGCCCGTGCACCGCGATATTCACATATCCCTTTTCCAGGGCTCCGATATTTACCTTGGAGGTTACTCTGTCGCCTACACCAAACAATGCGTCTGTGGCAATGGAAGCCCCGGCCACTCCGGTAAAGCAGAACGCAAGTCCGCAGCGGAGAAACTGTTCCATGGTACTCTTCCAGTCTCCGTCCGTTCCGACTGCCGTCTTGTGATAAGCCTCAAACACCTCATGGTAAGCGCTGATCGGCATCAGATCCAAATCCTTCCAGAGCTTTACCCGGTCCGCAGGCGCACAGACCTCGGCGGTTTTGTAAATATGCGCCGGATCCGGACTGGACAGATCATCCAGAAGTGCCTTCGCCAGATCATAGGCGACATCCTTCAGATCTCTTCCCTCTGTGGGAATGCCAAAGCCTTTTGCCGTGGCAAGAACCTTCTGCTCTCCCAGAATCGGCGCATCCAGCTTTCCTTCCGCCGCCCACATCAGTTCCAGCATCAGCTCTCTTGCGTGCATGCCGTGCTGTGCGGCTCCCGCAGCCGCCGCGCGAAGCAGGTTTCTGGCGACAATCAGATCCGCGTCTGCCCCGCACACGCCTCTTTTGGCCTTCTGGGTGATCCTGCAGGGTCCCATGTTGCAGATTTTGCAGCAGATTCCGGCAAGGCCGAAATTGCACTGTGGCTGCTGCCGGTCAAACCGGTCAAAAGTGGTATCTATTCCCAGTTGCTCCGAACGTATCAGCATTTCGCGGACAGCAGGATCCGGTGTCTTATCAATCTGATCCTGCTTGGACGGAAAGGTCTTGCGATACGCGGTAACCGCGTTCATGTAATCACGGATAAACGCGTCCTCCTCTTCTTTCTTCTCTTCAGATTCTCTGCATCCGGCGGAAACCGCGTCTCCGTGCGCGTGCCTTTCCTTTGCATGATGCGCATGATGATGTTGCTCATCCGGGAGATTTCCCTCCTCTACCGCACGGTACTCCGCGTCCATTTTTTCCGGATCATGGGCGGAAGCCTTCAGGATCACCGTGGGAATCCCGTTCTCATCAAATCCGATCAGATTTCTGTGGCTGTGAATATGCTCTATCATTACATCCTCCTTATTTCATTTATTACCGCAGTTTTTTCGCAATTCTTTACAATACCAACAACGCTAAGAGATGATACCAGGGTTAAAAGGTACTTTTGACACACTTGTCATAAAATACAGGTACCGGCAAAACACCAGCAAGAGAAATGCCATCCCAATGGCGCATTCCGGCTTCACAAGAAGCTGAAGGAGTTTTCCCCCGATACCCGCCTGTCCTGCAGCCGCCGCACTGAGTCTTGTTGCGGCGGCTGTATTAATAAACGGAAAGGTAAAGGCGGAAAAAGACGGATAAAACTGCTTCCCGATCAGACGTAATGCCTGAACCAGTCCGAACATATAAAAAACGTGAGCAAGAAACGCCAGTATCAGAACTGTCTGTTCCTTTGTTCCGTCAAAGGACTGAATATAACCCACAAGGCAAAGACTGACTGGCGCGGCATAGATCGCTGTCATCGGCCGGTAATGCTTCTCTACCGGAATACGGACGTAACGCACGGTAATCAGAACCATCAGAACCGCTGTACAGGCAAGTCCCCAGTATACCAGCACTCTTCCTATCCGCTGCATCCCGAATACGCTGCCTGTTGCCGCAGCTGCGGTGATCCCGACATACACAAGAAACCAGGTAGTATAGACCTGTTCCAGCCTGAAATGCAGGACAAACGTGTCCGTAAAGTACAAAATCAGAAGAATGTGCAGCAGAAGGCCGATTCCCCAGAGAGCGGCACCGGCATACCGGTTTACAGAGGCGGCGCCGACGCCGAGAAACATCAGTCCCATGGAAAATGTGCCTGACGCTCCGGCAACAGCCGCATTGCCCATGTCGGCTGCCGTTTCCCGAGGAAACATCAGAAATTTCAGAATCAGCAGAACAAGCAGAAACAGGGCAGTGCATTCCATCAGTCCCCATAACAAAGCGGAACTGCTTTTCAGATAATTGCCCAGCGCCGCAAACCCAAGCATCACACCGGACAAAGGTATGGGCATATGTCTGATTTTTTCCCTCACCGTTTTAAGCCCCTTATTGACACAGTTACATATAAAGCACTTTTTCCTATTTTCTATATTTCATATCGTTATAATATGATATTATTACAGTATTCTTCGCTGTTTGTCAACGGAATTTATTCCTTTTGCCCTCCCTATTGCGTGGCAAATACAACTTGTTGTCGTTCTTTTTAATATTCCGGATTTACACTTGAATTTATATATATGTAAACAAGGAAATATCCTTTACCCCAAATTAACCTGCTGTTAATCCTCCCATGGTATCTGTCTTTTCAAGGCCGCCCTATAATAATCCGGTACGCAAAAAAAGATTTTTGAGAAAGAAACAAGGGAGGAATTCTGAATGAAAATGAAAAAACAGTTTGCAGCCATCACAGCGGCGGCTCTTGGCATGTCCATGCTTTTTGCTGCCTGCGGCAGCAGCACAGGGAACACTTCTTCCACCAGCACGGCAGCCTCTTCCGCTTCTGCGGCAGAGAGCGCAGCTTCTGAGACAGCATCTTCGGAAAACGCAGTAGCAGCCACATCCGGAAGCAGCCAGAAATCAACCGAGGACAGCAGCGATCTGAACAGCAAATCGCTGGATGACATCACTGCGGCTGCAAAGCAGGAGGGAGATGTGGAATCCGTAGGAATGCCTGATAACTGGGCTGACTGGGCTTCTCTGTGGCAGAACCTGAAAGATAATTACGGCATCACCCATACCGACGCAGATATGTCCTCTGCCGAGGAACTGCAGATGTTCCAGACAGAAGGTGAAAACGCCACCAAAGATATCGGCGATGTGGGAATGGGCTTTACCAAACAGGTTATTGACGAAGATCTGACACAGGGCTACAAAACCTCCTACTGGGACAGCGTTCCGGACTGGGCAAAGGGAGAGGACGGAAAATGGATGATTGCCTATACCGGAGCAACCACCTTCCTTTCCAATAAAACTCTGCTCGACAAGGACAGCCAGACCGTGCCTGAATCCTGGGATGACATCAAAAACGGAACCTATAAGGTAGCGATTGGTGATATTAACGGCGGAAACGCACAGGCGGCTGTAATTGCATCAAACTTTGCTCTGGGCGGAGATCTTACCAATCTGGATCCTGCTTTTGAGTTCTGGGCACAGATGACAAAGGACGGAAGAATTAACACCCTGGACATCACACAGCAGAATTTCGAGACCGGAGAGGTCGAGGTCGGTGTGGTCTGGAGCTTTACCGGAGTACCGTATTCCAAGGATATTACCAATTATGAAATGAAGGCAACCGTTCCGACAGACGGATCCATCCAGAGCGGCTATGCCTCAGTGATCAATAAATACGCGCCGCATCCGAATGCAGCCGCTCTGGCAAGAGAAGTTATGTTTAGCAATGAGGGACAGACCTATCTGGCAAACGCAGGCGGTATTCCGACCAGAACCGATGTGACTATCGACGGATTCGATCCGGATCAGTATAAAAACTGCATCCTGATGGATGACACGGATGCTTACTCCAAGGCATGTGAAGAAGTGGTAAGCAGATGGCAGGAAGAAATTACGCCTCTTCTTGTACAGTAAACGGGTTTGCCGGCTTTCCGGCGTAAATACGGGCGGGACGTGCAGACCACTGCGCGTCCCTTTTCCTGTATAGTCCTCTTCTGATCCTGTTTTTCCGGAGTTAATAGTATGAAAAAACGAAAAAATTTATATCTTCTGGCGCTCCTTCCTTTTCTGGTCGTAGCGTTCATGTATGAAATCATTCCTCTGATCACAGTCATCGTTAACAGCTTTCAGTCAGACTCAGGCGGCGGATTCACACTGGAAAATTATCACACGGTCTCTTCCAGGCTTCTCTATCAGATGGCCGTGACCAACAGCCTGAAAATCTCTCTGATCTCGGCAGGAATCGGTATACTGATTGCTTTCCTCGGTGCGCGAGCTGCCATGAACGTCGGCAGCCGTTTCCGCCGGGTATTCATGACAATCCTGAATATGGTTTCCAACTTTGCCGGTATCCCCCTGGCTTTTGCCTATATGATTCTGCTGGGAAATGCCGGAATTATCGTGCAGCTGGGGCGCACCATGGGCTGGGACGCACTGGCGAATTATAACCTGTATACCTCCAACGGGCTGGCCATGGTATATGTTTATTTCCAGATACCGCTTTCGACCCTTCTTCTGATCCCGGCTTTTCACGCGATCCGGAAAGAATGGAAGGAGGCATCCATGCTTTTGGGTGCAGGCAGCAGCACGTTCTGGCTGAAGGTCGGAATTCCAGTCCTTATGCCAAGTATTCTGGACACATTTAGCATTCTGTTCGCCAACGCCCTGGCTGCCTACGCAACGGTCTACGCCATCATGATGAACAGTATCTCGCTCCTTCCCATCCAGATCGCCGGATGTTTCGTCGGCGAGGTGAAAATCCAGAAGGGACTGGGCGGCGCCTTATCCGTAACCATGATGGTAATCATGGTCATTATGATTCTTCTGACCAGCACAATCAGCAAACGATTCCAGAAAGGAGTGAAAAAGGCATGAAAAAACATCGCGCCGGTTCCGGCATTATTCTCCTTCTGATTCTTGTCTGGCTTCTGATTCCGCTGATTGTCACCATAATTTATTCCCTCTTTCAGAACTGGACGGGAATTATTCCGAGAGGGTTTTCCCTGAAAGCCTATGCGGAGATTTTCAGCGACCCCGCTTTTCTGTCCGCCCTTGGCAGAACCATCCTGATCTGCATCATTCCGATTCTGATCACGATCCTACTGGTTTTGCTGGCGCTTTTTGTGACCGGGCTGTTTTTCCCCGGTCTGGAACGGGTTGTGCAGATCATCTGTATGATTCCCTACACGATTCAGGGCGTCATTCTTTCGGTCAGTATTCTGTCTATGTACGTGGCAAATAAAACCTTTTTGGGCAACCGCCTGGTCATGCTGACCGGTGCATACTGCATTATTATTCTTCCCTACATCTACCAGGGAATACGAAACGGCATGCGGGCAGTTAATATGCCTGTCCTGATCGAAGCAGCCGAGACTCTCGGCGCTTCCAGAATTTACGCCTATTTCCGGATTATCGTGCCGAATATTATTTCCTCTGTGATTGTATCCTCTCTGCTTGCGGTCGGCATTATCTTTGGCGACTATGTTCTTGTCCGCAACCTGGACGGATCTGCATTCCAGAACATTCAGATCTATCTGTACCAGGCAATGAAATCCGACAGCATGAAATCCAGCGCGGTGTTTGTAGTCATTATGGCAGTCACCTTTGCCATCTCCGCCGTTGTCCTGTGGATTCAGGGACACCAGGGGAAGCATTCGGAAAAAACAGCGAAATAACAGAAAACACGAGGTAAACGTAATGTCCTATATAAGATTTGAAAATCTCAGTAAAAATTATGGCCAGAAAGAGGTGCTGAAAGATATAAACCTGGAAATTGAAAAAGGCACTCTGGTAACACTACTCGGTCCGTCCGGCTGCGGAAAGAGCACCCTGCTCCGCTGTCTGGCCGGTCTGGAAACAGTCAGCAGCGGAAAGATTTTTCTTGATGGAAAGGATATCACCGATATCAGTCCCAGAGATCGGGGCATCGGTATGGTTTTTCAGCAGTACAGTCTGTTTCCGAATATGACGGTTGAACAAAATATCGCTTTCGGCCTGAAAATCAAAAAAACAGACAAAAATATCATCCAGGAGAAGGTAAACGATATCATCAACATTGTCGGCCTGAAGGAGCAGGCAAAACAATATCCTTCTCAGCTTTCCGGCGGCCAGCAGCAGCGAGCCGCCCTCGCACGGGCTATCGTCACGGAGCCAAAGGTTCTGCTTCTGGATGAACCGCTTTCTGCCATTGACGCGCTTCTGCGCCACTCCCTACAGATTGAAATCCGGCGAATCCAGCAGGAACTTGGTATTACAGCGATTTTTGTGACGCATGACCAGGATGAGGCGATGGTTATGTCGGATGTGATTCACCTGATGTACCAGGGTCACATGGAACAATCCGGCCGCCCGACCGAACTGTATACAAAACCCGCCACAAAATTCGTGGCGTCCTTTATCGGTCATTATAATCTGCTGGATGCCCCTGTTATGAAGAAAATCTGCGGAGCCGATATCGCCAGCGAAAGCATCGCCTTCCGTCCGGAGCTGATCCAAGTAAGCACAGAACCAGTGGAGGATCCGGACTCCTATATGATTCCGGGAGAAATCGCGTTCAGTCTGCCGCACGGAAACATTCTCCGCTACGCCGTTATGTGCGGAGACACCCAGGTGGATGTTGATGCTCTTTTCGGAACGGAAGCTCCTTACTGTATAGGCGACAGAATTTATCTGAGCATCCGGAAGGATGACTGCATCTATCTGTAACCTGAAGTTCCTTCCCGCACTGCAAATTCTCCCGGCCGCTGTTAACAGCAGCCGGGAGAATCTATTCCTTTTTACAGCCGTTATCTGTTTACCATCGGAACATGATATTTTTCTGGCAACAGCAACGCTGTCAAACAATTTCTATTTGGCTGATAGCTCACAAAAGGATCCATCCATGATCTGCAAGGGGAGCATAACGTAAGCACTGTATCTTATCCGGATTATCTTTTGAATCCGAAAGCGTCTTTTCCGAGGTACAGGGCACTGCTTCCCAGCTGTTCTTCAATACGAAGAAGCTGGTTATATTTTGCCACACGCTCCGTTCTGGAAGGCGCGCCGGTTTTAATCTGACCCGCGTTAAGAGCGACCGCAAGATCGGCGATCGTTGTGTCCTCGGTTTCACCGGAACGATGTGAAATAATTGCCCGATAGCCGGCTTTATCTGCCAGCCGGATCGCATTCAGGGTTTCTGAAACCGAACCGATCTGGTTGAGCTTGATCAGAATAGCATTTCCTGCCCCCAGAGATATTCCCTTAGCCAGACGTTCTGTGTTTGTCACAAAAAGATCGTCTCCGACCAGCTGCAGCCTGCCTCCCAGCCGTTCTGTCATGCGCTGCCAGCCTTCCCAGTCTTCTTCATCCAGACCATCCTCCAGGGAATAGATCGGATATTCGGAAATCAGCTTCTCCCAATGTTCAATCAGCTCTTCTGTCGTGAAATCCCTGCCTGATTTGGGCTGATGGTAAAAGCCCTTTCCCTTTCCACTTTTCCACTCGGAGGCTGCTGCATCCATAGCCAGAACAAAATCTTGTCCGGGCTTATAGCCTGCATTTTCCACGGCCTGAAGGATATGCCTGATTGCATCTTCATCGGACTGAAGATCGGGAGCAAAGCCTCCCTCATCACCGACAGCCGTTGTTTTTCCTTCTTTTTTCAGCAGCTGCTGCAACGCATGGAATACTTCCGTGCACTGGCGCAGTCCCTCGGAGAAGCTTGCGGCTCCAACCGGCATGATCATGAATTCCTGTGTATCAACAGAATTTGACGCATGCGCCCCGCCATTCAGAATGTTCATCATAGGAACTGGGAGAACAACGGCGTTGGCACCTCCGAAATACCGGTAAAGAGGAATCTGCTGCGCTTTCGCCGCCGCGTGCGCCGCCGCAATGGAAACCGCCAGAATAGCGTTGGCACCCAGATTTGATTTATCCTTTGTGCCGTCGGCGGCGATCATTGCCGCGTCAACTGCATATTGATCAGACGCATCCATTCCATTCAGTACAGGCGCAATTTTCTCATTGATGTTTGCAACTGCTTTCTGAACGCCTTTTCCTCCGAACTTCGCCGGATCCAGATCCCGGAGTTCCAGAGCTTCAAATTCTCCGGTTGATGCTCCCGATGGAGAAGCTCCTCTGCCGACAGTTCCATCCTTCAGAACAACCTCTGCCTCTACCGTAGGATTCCCGCGGGAATCTATAATCTGCCTTCCTGTTACTTTTTCAATCTCAAGATAACTCATATCTGTGTCCTCCATTCTATGTCTGCAGACTGGGTGTCAGCCTATGTTTTATATTTCTAACTATAATTAGAATAATCTGATTTTTATATTCTGTCAATAGCCTCTCAGAAGGTATCTATTTAACCTCTTTGTTATCAGACTTTATTGAATACTATTAGTTTTTTCTGTGAACAGTACAGCTTATCTCCACACCAGTCCCCTGCACCGGCTGATAGCAGCTGCCAGTTCTTCTTTTCTGGGCTTTGCCATATTCCCGGAGATCTGGCCGTTTTCTCTATACATCCCGAAGCCTTCTGTTCGGAAAACCTGCTCCCAGTCGTTTACAAGCGCCGCTACGTTTTTCCTTCCGTTCATTTCGCCTTTCGCCAGCCATAAGAATGTACAGGCAAGGCACTCGCTCTGCTCCTTGTCTGCCAGCTGCTCCACGAGACGGAGATCGGTTTCCCCGTGCCCGATCAGAAAGCCTTCTGTTCCCAGATTTTTATGTTTGATACGTCCTCTCTGTTCCTTAAAATCACTGCCGGGACGCGGAAAGCGTCTGCCCTGATCCGGACAGACAACAGCGGAAGAATCACTTTTCCTTTCCTGGAACGGAACAATCTTACGGACCTTGTCTGTTACATCCTTCGGCTCGTACTGATCCATCTGGATGATGGTATCTGCCTGACTGAAAAATGCGCCGGAGCTGCCTGCTACCAGAATGGTGCTGATACCGGACTGCTCATAGAGAGCGCGCATTCTGTCGGAAAATGGTGTGATCGGCTCCTCTTCTTCCGAGACGATTTTCTGCATCAGCGCGTCCCGCACCATAAAATTCGTCGCGCAGGTGTCCTCGTCCATCAGCAGTGTCTTGGATCCGCACTCCACAGCCTCTGCCACAGAGGCTGCCTGCGAGGTGCTTCCGCTGGCATTTTCCGTAAAGAAAGCCGTTGTGTCCTTTTTATTCGGAAGATGATTGATAAACATGGAAATGTCATCGCCATTCACGCAGCGTCCGTCCTCCGCCCGGATTTTAACAGCGGATTCATCTGTCACGACATATTCCCGTCCGTCTCCTGCTATGTGATTATAGACGCCCCGTTCCAGGGCTTTTAACAGCGTGGATTTTCCGTGGTATCCTCCGCCAATAATAAGCGTGATTCCTCTTTTTACGGCCATTCCGCTGATCGTTCCGTAGTGGGGAAGTTCCAGCGTGATTCGATCTTTCTCAGGAGAACGGAAGGGCAGGGCATCTGTCAGAGGCTTCTGCGAGATTCCGCTTTCTCTGGGAAGGATTGCGCCGTCAGCGACAAATGCGCAGAGGGATCGTCTTTCCAGTTCCTGCCTGAGAAATGCCTGATCTTCCGCCAGATTCAGGATCTTTTGGACTGCCTCCTTCTGCCATGCAGCTGCATAGGCTGTTTCCCGTACAATATCCGGCAGGAAACGAAACAGCATCTTTTCCAACTCCCCCGCCAGCACTGTCCGTCCGGCCGCAGGGAATCCTGCATAAAAACGGAGCGTCACGTCTCCCTTTGCTCCAAGCTGGCAGGCGCTTCTGTCCAGAATCTCCTGTCCTGGCCGGCTGGCACTCAGGCTGCCGCTTTTTCCTGACCCTCCTGCTTTTCCGGATACACTGCTCAGCTTTAAGCTCAGCCGTCTTAATATCATATCCTGCAGGGCGACACGGGTCTCATATCTGCCGCAGGCATTCTGCGGCCAGCGCGCATCCTGTGCTTTTACAGTGACTGCCAGATCGGAAGGAGCCGCAAAGGGGTCTCCCTGCACATGAACAATATGCAGCACATAATCTCCGAAGTCATAGCTGCCTTTTAATGATTTATAAGCCGGGTACCCCCGATGATCAATGCTCCGGAGCATACGGAGCAGTTCATTCTTCGTATCCATAAAACCTCCTTAACTCTTGCAGTGCCGGCACTATTCTTAGATTGTCTGTATTGACTTTTCCCCGACCGCCTCTATCCTGGCGCGAACGAGAAAGCCTGTAAAGCGATTCTGTAAAAATACTTTGGCGGTTCTAAATACTTTCATTTTCCTTTTTCTGTATTCTGCCTGGAACGGCCTCTGCTCCAAACATGTTAAGGACCTGGTTGACTTTATCCATTCGCACTGTTTTTTTGCCCTGTTCCAGGTCACGCACAAAACGCAACCCCAAACCCGACCGCATAGCAAATTCTTCCTGTGTTAACCCTGCTTTTTTACGCTCCGTTTTAATGAATTCAGCTATCTTATTCAAAAATAACCATCCCCTTAAGGCTCAATGCAGATTAATTTTTTGATATTTATACTATACCCGATCTGGCATTATTTTTAATAGTATATTGATATATTATACCCGATAAAATATAAATTCAAAGTTACCCAAGCTTCACCCCCCTGAAGTCCCGCAAACTCTGAGTAAACTCCGATTCTCCGGATAAAACAGGTTGATAAGAACGACAATCGTCGCTATCATTAACTATGGTTCTTTTGTACATGCATTTTCTAGTATTATTCCGAGGTATCCGCATGAAAGTATTTTTCATTCTTCTGATTTTGGCTCTTCTTGCCAGTTCCTGTGGTTTTCGTAAATATGTCTGGTTTATTTCTCTGGGATATGGGGCCGCTGTCGCCCTGATAGGGGCAGGACTTTTGTTTCTGTATTCGGACGGTCTGACTGCCGGAACCCTCCTGCAATGTGTGCTGTTTATCGTCTACGGATGCCGTCTTTCCGGATATCTGGCATACCGTGACTTAAAAACAGCCTATAATCGTCGTATGAAGGGGGAAGTAAAGTCCGATCAGGGAGTTTCCTTTGCGGCAAAGACGGGCATTTGGATTTCCGCGGCAGTGCTGTATGTTCTGCAGACCTCTCCGGTTCTGTTCCGTCTTGCAGATCATAAGGGAACAGATGTTTTCTGCCTGATCGGCTTATTGCTTTCTGCGGCCGGTCTGACTCTGGAAACATCTGCAGACCTGCAGAAAAACCGCGCCAAGAAGAAAAATCCGGGACGATTTGTGGATACAGGTCTGTTCCGCATGGTACGATGCCCGAATTATTTTGGAGAGATGGTATTCTGGACTGGTGTTTTTGTCTCCGGGCTGAATGTGTACCACACAGCAGCCGAGTGGATCTGCTCCATCCTCGGATATGCCGGAATTATCTATGTCATGTTCGGGGGCGCGCGCCGCCTGGAGATACGCCAGGATAAAAACTATGGTGATGATCCGGAATACCGGAAATATAAAGCAACCACACCGATCATGATCCCGTTTTTCCCTATCTACTCTGTAAAAAAGCATAAATGGCTGGTGGCATAGAATTATAAAAGCACAAATGAAAGAAATGAATCAGAGAAGGCATTATCCCGATATGAAACAACAAAGAATCCAAAAACAGGCCAGTGGATTGGAACACATAAAACAGCATAATGAGTCGACCGTTCCGGAAGGCTTCAGCCTCGCAATGGCACTGACCGACTGCCTTCCAATACTCTTTTTCAGCATCAGTTCTGCTGTCCTGGCTTTTCGTTTTAACAGCTTTCTTTTTCGTATCGGAATCTTTTTGGTTATCGTAGCCGGCATCCTGAAGGCCGGATGGAAATTCACCATCGTTCTGGTTCGAAAAGACCTGCCTTTTCTGAACCGGCAGATACGCTTTCTGATGCCCGCCGGTTTTTCCCTGATGCTGATTGCGCTCTTTGCGGATCGCAGCCGATGGTCGGCCGCTGCGGTTGTGCGGCATATAACAGCTTTTCCCTCTCTGGTGTTCTTTCTTGCAGGAGCAGCCGGAATATTGCTGTTATCCAGGTTTGCCTGCAGAGGAAACGGCAGAGACGCAAGGACAAACTGGAAGGAACAGATTATAAACGGAATCTCTCAGCTGTGTATTATGCTTGGCATTCTGCTATGACACCAGCATCCCGTAAACACAAAAGACGTGAAGATTCTCACTGGCTTTCTTTCACTGTTTTTTCAGCATCTTTGAAATCTCAAACACCACTGCCGAGCATGCTCCGCCGGCAGCTTCTATGGTCAGGTAGTGTTCTGCCATCTCGTTGACCAGCACTTTTCCGGAAGCAGGAAACTCATCATCCGATTCCCAGAAATTTACTGTTATCGGAAACATCGGCGCATAGGGAATGACTGCGCTTACATCGGCTTTATTTTTCTGAAGCCGGCCGCCAAGTTTTTCACATGCCTGCGCAAACTGTCCTGCCGATACGTTCCCGAACTCACGCCGGAACATTGTCTCAATGTCTTTGTTAAAACCAAAGCCTCTGGAAAGGCCGCCCCGCATATCCGCCAGGGAAATCCAGTTATCCGTCAGTGCACTGCCGTCTGCGGTATCCATGTACTGAAGGATGGTCAGATGATGCCACATATTCAGCGGCTGGTTTATGGTAAAATCAGGATAATGCACCCGGATCTGCATATTCAGGCTTGGGACGATAAAATCTCCGGTCTTTTCCTCATAAGTGATTGCCGCTTTCTCGCAGAGCTCTTGCACGCTGTATCTTTTCAGCCTTTCCTGCGCCGGTTCCAGCATGGCAGAAAGCTGCTTCTGCTGCAGTTCCTCTTTTACATTTTTCCCCTTTGTGATCCTTCCGAAAGGTTCCATTATTCTTCTCCGCACGAAATAGAGACTTCAAAGTTTTTACACGTTTCCATAGAAACGCTTTTTTAAGCTGTTACTTGTTTTATCAATCTCTTATCGTTGTAAAAAAAACACCGGAAACCCTTCATAAGACAAGAGCTCCCGGTTGAACGATCAGGCCTGAAAGTAGTACCCGACTCCCCACTTGGTATGTACATACCGCGGTTCGCTGGGACTGTCTTCGATTTTCTCCCGCAGACGGCGGATATGCACATCCACGGTCCGGACATCTCCCGGATATTCATAACCCCAGACAGTGTTCAGCAGGTTTTCGCGGCTGTACACCTTGTTCGGATTCAGCACCAGAAGCTGCAGGACATCAAATTCCTTGGCCGTCAGATTAACCTCCCTGTCGCCGATAAAAACGCGTCTGCTGTCGCAGTCCAGCTTCAGGTCTCCTGCCTGCACCACGCGGGACTGTTCCTTTGCTTTTTCCGGCTTCCCCGTGCGGCGGATGATAGCCTTGATTCTTGCCTTTACCTCCAGAATGTTGAATGGCTTGGTGATATAGTCATCGGCCCCGTACTCCAGCCCCATAATCTTGTCCATGTCCTCACCTTTTGCCGTCAGCATAATGATCGGGACATTGGAAAATTCCCTTACCTGCTGGCAGACCTGCAGGCCGTTCATTTTAGGAAGCATGAGATCCAGCAGCACAATGTCATAATCGTTGGCGCGGATCATCTCCAGAGCCTCTTCTCCGTCATAGGCACTGTAAACCTCGAACCCGTCCTGCTCCAGGGAAAAACGAATTCCCTTGACAATCAGCTTCTCATCATCTACAACAAGCACTTTCCTGGCCATTCTGACATTACCCCTTACACTTCAATCTGATCTTTTATCTTCTGGAAGCTTTTTTCTCCGATCCCGCTTACATTCTGGATATCTTCTGCAGAAGAAAATTTTCCATGTTCCTCCCGGTATCGGATAATATCCTCTGCCCGGCTCTCTCCAATGCCGGACAGTTTCATAAGCTCTTCCTTTCCTGCTGTATTAATATTGATTTTTCCGGAATTCCCTCCGCCCGACTGCTGTGTTCCCGAAGGAGTTCCCGCTGCCGTCCCGGAAAAGCCCGGCGCACTGGTTTCTTCCACCGAATACACAGTAATCTGCTGGCCGTCGGAAAGCAGCTCCGCCTGATTTATCGTCTTTCTGTCCGCCGTCTCGGTCATCCCTCCTGCCGCATCCAACGCCTGGTAGACACGGCTGTTCTCCGGAAGTTCGTACACGCCGGGTCTGGAGACCTCCCCGCAGACATAGACAAAAAGCGTTTTCGTTTTCCCGGAAGTTTCCTTCACAGATATACTTCCAACTGCATTGTCACTGGAAATCGTCTCAGAAGCACTTTCCCCGATCCGGGCACCGGAATCCGCCACGGAATAGACCGTCCCGGACTCTCCGCATCCGCACAGTATCAGGAAACAAGCTATAACTGCCAAAGCCCTGCCTGATTTCTTCATAAGCATCACCTCCTGCAGTAAATCCGCAGGTCCCCTGCGATGCACAATCATATTCTAGCGAATCTGAAAATTATTTACAAGGCAAAATCCCGGAAAGGAATCGCTTCTTATGGCTTCTCCCAAAGAGTTCTCCCATATAATGAAATACAGCCGGTGGAATCTGCCCCGCCGGCTGTCTGGATGTATGAAACAAGTTCTTTATTCGATTTTATTTTTCTGCTTCTTTTGCCACGGCCTTCTGCTTTGGTGTCTCCAGGCCTTTAAACACTTTGGCCTTGGTGAGCATGGTGCTCATAAACCAGAACATTGCCACATTGATCGGAAGAAGGATCAGTTCCTTCACAATTCTGGCCGGGAAAATGACCATGTAGCCTTTTCCGTACAGCAGAGTCAGCCAGTAGGTATTCAGCAGCATGTTGATAAATACCGTAACCAGACTGTTTGTAAGGATAATCCTGCGAAGTGTGAGGGGCTTCTTATACAGAAGTACACCGTAAATCAGACCGCCCAGAATACCGGAGATGGTAAATCCTGGAAAAAAGGGACCGGTCGGCTTGATCATGTAGTTAATGATATCCGAAAGGCCGCCCTCCAGCATGCCGACAACCGGGCCAAAAAGCATTCCTGTCAGCTCATGAGTCAGGAATGTGAAGCTGATCCGGATGGATTCTGTCAGCTGTACGCTGAAAAAGCCGAGTACCACGGCAAGCGCCAGAAGCATGGCGGCAACCGCCAGTGATCTGGTTTTCTTCAGCTCTTTTGCAGATTGTGCGAAACGTTCTTTAAGTCCCATAAAACAAAACACCTCCTCTGCAGTAGCCCTAAAGCTACGCATAAGAAGGCAGTTTCATTATGTGTAGCAGTGGGATTCGGTAAGATGCACCGCAAACAAAAATGTTCTTCGTCTTGCCGGCTTACATCCCGCCAGCTCGCACTTGACGCGCATCTTCCTACTCTGCTTCCTTATTCAGTTGAAATTTACGCCTTAATAGTACGCTCCGGAATACCGGTTGTCAAATGTTTTTCAATCAATCTTTCCTTAAGAAAACCTCCTGCTTCAGCTGAAGGCTGCCCGTAACATAGCATATGTACTGATCAGATGGATCGTAGAGTCCGGGAGCAGATGAATATGTCTATCGCATTTTGCTGCTATGTCTATGCCGGGATAGCAGAAATTTACCTGTGTCATAAGCTTACAACAGTATTTCCGAGAGGATGCTGTACATCTGATCAATATCACTTTCCGTGATAATCAGCGGAGGTACCAGACGGAGGACATTTCCGGAGGCACTGATCACAACCAGCCCTTTCTTCATCGCTTCCGCGACTACATCCCCTACCTTAACACCATCAGCAAGTACAAGCCCCTGCATGAACCCGGCGCCGCGCCGCGCGGTGATTTTTTCGGATTTTTCCGTCAGCTCATCCAGCTTTTTTTCCAGATAAGGCGCAGTCATGCGGACATGTTCGGTAATATGATTTTTCTCAAACAGGTCAAAGACCGTGCTGACTGCCCGGCATGCCAGCGGATTTCCGCCGTAGGTGCTCCCGTGGTCTCCCGGAACAAGGGAATGTCCTGCCGTCTTTTTATTCAGGACAAACGCTCCGACCGGAACACCGCAGCCCAGGGCTTTGGCGCAAGCCATAATATCCGGCTTTACGCCGTATTTCTGCCAGGCGAACAGGTAACCGGTTCTTCCCATTCCGCACTGGATCTCATCCAGGATAAGCAGGATGTCTCTCTCATCGCAGAGCTCGCGGACTCCCTGCAGAAATTCCGGTTCTGCCGGGTAGATGCCTCCCTCACCCTGTACCGTTTCCATAATAATGGCGCAGGTTTTATCTGTCACCTGGGATCTGACGCTTTCCAGGTCGTTAAAATCTGCAAAACGGATTCCGCCGATCAGCGGCTTGAAGGGATCCTGGTAGCCTGCATTTCCTGTCACGGAGAGCGCACCAAGACTTCTTCCGTGGAAGGAGTTCCGCATGGCAATAATCTCGTGATCTGTGCTGTGATCCCGCAGCCAGGCATATTTTCTGGCAGCCTTGATTGAGCCTTCGATTGCCTCTGTCCCGCTGTTGGTAAAGAAAACCTTGTCCATTCCGGATGCCTGGACCAGCTTTTCGGAGGCTTCCGCCAGCGGGACATTGTAGAACAGATTGGATGTATGAATCAGCTGATCCACCTGATCCTTCAGTGCTTCGTTGTACTCTTTATTACCGTACCCCAGACCGAAAACCGCGATTCCCGCCGCAAAGTCCAGATACTCTTTTCCGTCCGTATCATAGAGATGCACGCCCTCGCCGCGCTGAAATACAACCGGCAGCCGGTTATAGGTGTGCAGGACATTCTCTTCTGTTATTCTGATGTAATCCTGTGTATCCATTTTGTCCTTTCCATAGAAACCATGCTTCCGCTTTTCACAGCACCCCAGAGCATGATCTCCTTCGCGCTGCCGTCCGGACAGTACCCTTCCAGGCATCCTTTGCTGTCATCGGCGGCTCTCGCATCGCTGTTTTTTCCTGGCGGCGAGCAGATTCCCCTTTGCCGGAAAACACTGCAAACCGGACTTATTTCTGAAATTCTCTGTTGAATTTCTGAGATTCGTCCTTCATGATGGCTGTTCCGATTCCTTCGTTGGTGAAGAACTCCAGGAGCAGACAGTGCGGAATTCTTCCGTCCAGGATGTGCACGCGGGAAATTCCTCTGTTGATGGCATCTATGCAGTTCTGCAGCTTGGGAATCATGCCTCCGCCGACAACACCTTCCCGGATCAGCCCTTCCGCCTCGCTGACAGTGAGCTCGGAGATCAGGGAAGAGGGATCATCCTTATCCCGGAGCACTCCCTCGATGTCACTGAGGAAGGCCAGCTTCTCCGCCTGCATGGACTCCGCGATGGCGCTTGCCGCGTCGTCGGCATTGATATTGTAGGAGTGGAAATGGTCATCCATGCCGATCGGACACACCACCGGAAGGAAATCTTTTTCCAGCAGGTCATACAAAATCTTAGGCTCTACATGGGTCACATCTCCCACATAACCGATATCCTGCCCGCCGGAGGTTTTCCTGCTGCACTGCAGAAGACATCCGTCTTTTCCGCTGATGCCGACCGCCTTGACACCAAGAGCCTGCACCATGCTGACCAGCTCCTTGTTCACCTTGTTCAGCACCATCTCCGCCACTTCCATGGTGTCTTCATCCGTGACGCGGAGTCCGTTCACAAAATGGGGTTCCATGCCTACCTTGCCGACCCAGCGGGAGATTTCCTTTCCCCCTCCGTGCACGATGATCGGCTTAAAGCCGACCAGCTTCAGAAGAACCACATCGGCGATGACGTTTTTCTTGAGTTCCTCATCTATCATGGCGCTCCCGCCGTATTTGACCACCATGATTTTTCTGTTAAAGCGCTGAATATAGGGCAGCGCCTCAATCAGCACTGCCGCTTTATCCAGATATTCCTGTTTGATCATTTCCGCCTCTCCCTGCTCCTGCCTGTGAAAATTTGCCGGAGTCTTTTTTCACCTCTGCCTTATGCCTGATAACCGGGCAGTACCCTTACCTTGCAGTGCCCGGCCTGGCTGTGACCACAGGACACGGCGGCGGCTGGTACACCGAATACACCTGGCTGTGCCCCTGTCTGAACATGTCAGGAACGATAGTCCGCGTTTATCTTCACATAATCGTAGGTCAGATCACAGCCCCAGGCCGTCGCCTCTGCATCTCCCGTCTTGACATCAGCAATAGCCGTTACTTCCTTCTCGCTCAGGATACGGGTTGCCTCCTCTTCGCTGTACGCTACGGCAACACCGTCCCGGATAATTTGAATTTTTCCGGCAGCGCTCTCGAAGTACAGATCCACCTTCTCCGGATCGAACGTCACACCGGAATACCCCATTGCGCAGAGAATTCTCCCCCAGTTGGCGTCATGCCCGAAAATAGCCGCCTTGGTCAGGTTTGATGTGATGACGGATTTTGCCAGAATCTTTGCATTTTCCACCGTATCTACATGAAGCATGCGCACCTCGAAAAGAGCGGTCGCACCTTCCCCGTCTCCCGCGATTTTCTTCGCCAGTACACGGTTTATCTCGAGAAGCGCGCGGACAAAGTTTTGATAGTCCTCTCCCTCTTCCACGATTTCCGGGTTTTCCGCCAGACCATTGGCCAGCAGCAGCACCGTATCATTGGTAGAGGTATCTCCATCCACAGAGATCATATTATAGGTATCTGTAATGACAGTGGAAAGCGCCTTCTGCAGCAGTGGCTTTGAGATAGCGGCATCTGTTGTCAGGAAGGAAAGCATGGTGCACATATTGGGATGAATCATGCCGGATCCCTTGCACATGCCCCCGATGGTCACGATCCTGCCTCCCACCGGAAAGCTGACAGAAACCTCTTTCGGCTTTGTGTCCGTTGTCATGATGGCCTTTGCCGCTGTGGCTGCCGCCTCTCTTGTATCGGAGAGGAAGGGGGCAAGTCTGGCTACGCCGGCTTCTATCTTATCAACAGGAAGCTGCTGTCCGATCACACCGGTGGAGGCGACCAGAACCGCGTCCTCCGGAACAGACAGGACTTCCGAGGCCGCTTTTGCCGTCTTTCTGCAGTTTTCCAGTCCTTCTTCCCCTGTGCATGCGTTGGCGATGCCGCTGTTAATGATAACGGCCTGTGCTTTCGGGCATTCGTAGACAATATGCTGATCCCATTTCACGGGGGCGGCCTTCACCAGATTGGTGGTAAAGGTGCCTGCCGCGACACAAGGAACCTTGCTGCAGATTATTGCCAGATCCCTGGTATTTCCTTTCTTAATCCCCGCGCTGCCTCCGGCTGCAAGGAATCCTTTTGGCGCTGTTACGCCGGAATTTCCAATCTGAAACTCCATTTCTGCCGCCTCCTGCTTACTGATTTTTCTGTTCTACTTCTCTAAGCTTCATGGCACGAACCTTAAGGGGCAGACCGAACAGTGTAATAAATCCGTCCGCGTCGTGATGATCGTACAGATCTCCTGTGGTGAAGGAGGCAAGCGACTCGTTGTACAGGCTGTACGGAGAGGTTGTTCCTGCCTTTATGATGTTGCCCTTATACAGCTTCATCTTTGCCTCACCGGTCACATATTTCTGCGTGGACTCCACAAAGGCCTGCATCGCTTCGCGAAGCGGTGTGAACCATTTGCCCTCATAAACCACCTGAGCCATCTGGCTTCCCAGTTTTTTCTTTGCTTCCATGGTCTCTCTGTCCAGACACAGCTCCTCCAGCTGATCATGCGCGGCCATCAGAATGGTTCCGCCGGGTGTCTCGTAAACACCTCTGGATTTCATGCCGACCACACGGTTTTCCACGATATCCACAATACCAATGCCGTTTTTTCCTCCCAGTACATTCAGCTCCCGGATAATATCGGACACCTTCATAGCTTTTCCATTCAGCGCTTTCGGAATTCCCTGCTCAAAGGTAATGGAAATCTCTGTCTCCTCGTCCGGGGCTTTTTCCGGCGGTACCGTCAGCACCAGCAGTTCGTCGTAATTCGGCTCCTGTGAGGGATCCTCCAGCTCCAGTCCTTCATGGCTGATATGCCAGATGTTCCGGTCGCGGCTGTAGCCTTTTCCCATGGAAAAAGGAAGGTCAATGCCATGGGCACGGCAGTAATCAATTTCCGCCTGGCGGGAATCCATCTTCCAGAGATCTGTCATTCTCCAGGGAGCAATGATCTTCAGATCCGGCGCAAGTGCTTTAATCCCAAGCTCGAAACGGATCTGATCGTTTCCCTTTCCTGTAGCGCCGTGGCAGATAGCCACCGCATTTTCCTTTCTGGCAATCTCCACCAGTTTTTTTACGATGGCTGGCCTTGCCATAGAGGTTCCCAGCAGATATTTATGCTCATAGACAGCTCCTGCTTCTACGCAGGGCATAATAAAGTTGTCGCACAGATCGTCTACGATATCTTCAATATAGAGCTTTGCGGCGCCGGATTTTCTGGCACGCTCGTCTAACCCGTCCAGTTCTTCTTCCTGCCCGCAGTCCACGCAGACGCAGACGACATCGTACCCGAAGTTTTCCTTCAGCCAGGGGATGATGGCTGTTGTATCCAGACCGCCGGAATATGCAAGAACTACTTTCTCTCTCATGGTGTTTCCTCCTGAACTGTCCCGCTGGGACCCGAAAAATGAGACTATATGATATATTGATATTGGTTTATTGTACATGATCTTCGGTACGGTTGCTACTATACAACAAGAAAATAAGGATTGCAACACAAAATTGCAATTTTATAAGCTAGTATGCATATATTATGTATTTAATGTATATTTATACATTTCTAAAACGGTTCCCTGTAGAAATCTTTTCCATTTTTGCAACCAGATCTGCCTGTCATTCGTATCTTTGGTGAAGGATCCT